>OKKE01000293.1_pt1 | contig 10975 bp, 9 predicted proteins | sample 1612241 | NCBI WGS metagenome assembly OKKE01 (sample SAMN04436786, study PRJEB24849) | human gut metagenome | biome: human gut; feature: NICU; material: stool | host: Homo sapiens | place: USA: Saint Louis, MO | collected 2011-04-26 | reverse complement strand
GCAAGGGCACACATTTTAGAAGGTTTGCGTATTGCTTTGGATCATATCGATGAAATTATTGCGATTATCCGTGGGTCTAAATCAGATGACGAAGCAAAAGCGACGATGATCGAACGGTTCGATTTATCCGATCGCCAGTCCCAAGCTATTTTAGATATGCGTTTACGCCGATTGACCGGTTTGGAACGGGAAAAAATCGAAAATGAATACCAAGAACTCTTAAAACTGATTGAAGATTTAACTGACATTCTGGCAAGACCAGAACGTGTTACAGAAATTATCAAGAATGAATTAGCAGACTTGAATCAACGATTTGGTGATAAACGACGCACAGAATTACTAGTCGGTGAGGTCTTAAGTCTGGAAGATGAAGATTTAATCGAAGAAGAAGAAATCGTTATTACATTGACAAACAATGGTTACATCAAACGTTTGGCAAATAATGAATTCAGAGCTCAACGAAGGGGTGGACGTGGTGTCCAAGGAATGGGTATCCACAATGACGACTTCGTCAAAAATCTGGTTTCTTGTTCTACCCATGATACATTGTTATTCTTTACGAATAACGGAAAAGTGTATCGGGCAAAAGGATATGAAATTCCAGAATACGGGCGTACAGCCAAAGGAATCCCAATCATCAATTTACTAGGTATCGATTCGAGTGAAAGCATCCAGGCAATCATTGCGGTGACGGGAGAAGCAGAAGAAGGCCACTATCTCTTCTTTACGACGCGTCAAGGTACAGTAAAACGTACTTCTGTCACTGCTTTTGCTAACATCCGAAGTAATGGTCTGATCGCAATTGGTTTGAAAGAAGACGATGAGCTCGTCAATGTGCTACTGACAGATGGTCAATCTAATATCATTATCGGAACACATAACGGCTACTCTGTCACTTTCAAAGAAGAAGCAGTCCGCGATATGGGACGTACAGCTTCCGGGGTCAGAGGGATACGCCTGCGTGAGGAAGATTATGTCGTTGGGGCAGCCTTAATGAAGGGAAATCAAGAAGTATTAGTGATCACAGAAAAAGGTTACGGAAAACGGACAAAAGTATCGGAATATCCAGTGAAAGGCCGCGGAGGTAAAGGGATCAAAACGGCGAACATCACTGAAAAAAATGGTCCACTAGCTGGGTTGACCACTGTTTCTGGAGATGAAGACATCATGCTGATTACAGATAAAGGTGTCATTATCCGTTTCAACGTATCGACTGTTTCTCAAACTGGACGTTCAACATTAGGCGTACGTTTGATGAAGATGGAAGCTGATACGAAAGTTGTCACGATGGCAGCAGTCGAACCAGAAGCTGCAGAACAAACAGTTGAAGAACAAGGATCAGAAGAATAACCATCAAGACTAATTGTGTAAGCTAGCAAGAATGACCGATTAAAAAATCTGGTTATTTCTGCTGGCTTTTTTGATTAGTCGAATTTCTCTTAAAATATTCGAAACTGTTCATTCTGTATTGCTTTTGACCAAAATAGAGTGTATAATCAGAGCTTGTGAGTAGTCTAATTAATTAGATAACTCTCCTTGCTCTTAGGAACCTAAGAGCCGAAAGTCCACAGGGAGGTGAATATCAATGGAAAACACGAAATATGAAATCATGTACATTATTCGTCCAAACATTGATGAAGAAGCAAAAACTGCTTTAATCGAACGTTTCGATGCAATCTTGAAAGATAACGGAGCAGAAGTTATCGAATCAAAAGATTGGGAAAAACGCCGTTTCGCTTATGAAATGAACGGTTACCGTGAAGGTATCTATCACATCGTTAAAGTATCTTCTCCATCATCAGCAAATGCTGTCAATGAATTTGACCGTCTTGCTAAAATCAACGACGATATCATTCGTCACATGATTGTTAAAGAAGAAGCTTAATTGTTGTTTCATGTGAAACAATAGAAAACGATGAGAGGAGATGACTATTTTGATTAATAATGTTGTATTAGTTGGACGTCTGACGAAAGATCCAGATTTGCGTTACACAGCAAGTGGTACGGCAGTCGCAACATTTACTTTGGCTGTGAATCGTAATTTTACAAACCAAAGCGGCAATCGCGAGGCTGATTTTATCAACTGTGTGATTTGGCGCAAATCAGCAGAAACTTTAGCAAACTATGCTCGTAAAGGAACACTTTTAGGTGTTACTGGACGTATCCAAACTCGTTCTTATGATAATCAGCAAGGACAACGTGTATACGTGACAGAAGTAGTAGCTGACAACTTCCAATTGCTGGAAAGTCGTTCTGCATCTGAAAATCGCCAACAAAGCGGCGGATTCCAAAGTTCTGGTCAATCAGCTGGCGGATTTGGCGGAAACAATAACTCTAATCAAACATCTCAATCATCCAACGGTATGCCTGATTTCGACCGTGATACTTCTGACCCATTCGGCTCAAGTTCAACGATCGACATTTCAGACGATGATTTACCATTCTAAACGAATTTGATAGGAGGGAAATAGAATGGCACAACAAAGAAGAGGCGGACGTAAACGTCGTAAAGTAGACTACATTGCTGCTAACCATATTGAATATATCGATTATAAAGATATCGAATTACTAAAAAGATTTATTTCAGAACGCGGTAAAATCTTGCCACGTCGTGTAACTGGTACAGGCGCTAAAAACCAACGTAAAATTACTGTTGCAATCAAACGCGCTCGTATCATGGGCTTGCTACCTTTCGTTAGCGAAGACTAATAAATCCTAGGAATTGAATGACTGATCCTTTTGATCAGCTATTCAATTCCTTTTTTTCTGTAAAAATAACCTCTATTCGTTTAGTCGCTCGAATGACGAAAGTTATGGTAAAATCAAATTAGTCATATATGGGAGGAAAATTATGGAAAATAAAAACAATCATTTATCCCCGAAACCTCTCTTCCTTATCCTGTTTATATTAATCGAAGTATTGGTAGTCTTAATTTTACCATTTCGTTTTGTTAGCGCTTCGGTCATTCTATTGATGAATTTATGGGGTGTTCGCTATTGGTTGAAAATGAAACGTTGGCTTATTTTAAATAAACGTGAAAAAATCCAGCAGGCTTCGACTGTAGCTGAAACCAATCTAGCTTATGTCTCAGAAGTCATGCCTGTAGGAGTGATTGCTTATCAGCCATCAAGCCAAAAAATCGAATGGCTCAATCCATTAGCATTGAAAATCAAAGATCAAAGTGGATTAACAGAGGAAGAATTGCTAGATACTTTTTTTACTGCAAAAGAAAAAAAGAAAAACCAAGTCTATCTAGCAGATAAAACATTTCAGTTTGATATGGATACAGTAAAGGGTGTTGTTTATTTTAATGATATTACCCAAAACCAGTTGTTAAAACTCCATCAGACGAACAGTCAGCCGGTGATTGGTATTTTATCTATTGATAACTATGCAGATGCCATTGATAAATTAGATGACAAAGAGATTTCTTATTTGAACTCTTTCGTCACTACACTAGTTTCTGACTGGATGAATGAATACCATGTCTTTTTCAAAAGAATCAACGCAGAACGGTTTTTCTTCGTCGCACAGATGATCGATCTGAAAAAGATGATGGATAAAAAATTTGATTTGCTGGATCGCTTTCGAGCAGAAGCTGAAAAACAGAGCTCGCCTATCACCCTTAGTATGGGGATTGCTTATGGCTCAAGAACCCTCGATGAAATCGGTGGAGAAGCTCAGAATAATTTAGATGTTGCTTTAGTCCGTGGAGGCGACCAAGTTGTCGTGAAAGAGGTAAAAGAAGGAGCAAAACCTGTTTATTATGGGGGGAAATCTGCTAAGAATGTCAAACGCACGCGTGTTCGTTCTCGAGCGATGAGTACCGCTTTGCGTCGGATTTTTGATGAAACAGGCGATGTGTTTATCATGGGGCACAAGTTTCCAGATATGGATGCTTTAGGCTCTGCTTTTGGTGTCAGTTGTCTGGCACGCTTCAACCAGAAAAAAGCTTACATCGTTATCAATGAGAACGAGATCATTCCAGATGTAGAACGGTGTCTTGAAGAAATCCATAAGCATCCTGAATTAGAAATGCAACTAATCTCTCCAGAACGTGCCATAGAGCTGAAAAAAGAAGAGGACCTCCTCGTGATGGTGGATTACCATAAACCTTCTCTATCGATCTCTCAGGGCCTATATGAGCAATTTGATAAGATTGTGATCATTGATCACCATCGTCGTGGGGAAGAGTTTCCAAGTAAACCTCTGCTGACTTATATTGAATCTTCAGCTTCTTCAGCTTCAGAGCTAGTTTCTGAGCTGATCCAATACCAAAGCAGCAAAACAAATCGCTTAGATCGTTTTGAGGCCACATTATTGCTTGCAGGGATGGTTGTAGATACAAATAGTTTCAATGTCCGTACAACTGCACGAACTTTTGACGTTGCCAGCTATTTAAGGTCTTGTGGAGCAGACGCATCCTTAGTACAATATTTATTGAGCTCGGATTTAGCGACATACTTGGAGATCAGCAATTTGATTGCTGGAAGCGACTATGTGACTTCTGATATTGTTGTGGCGGCAGGGACAGACGAAAAAGAGTATAATAGTGTTATAGCAGCAAAAACAGCAGATACATTGCTTTCGATGATCAATATCAATGCCGCTTTCGTCATTACAAAGCGGACAGACGGCTTGATTGGGATCAGTGCCAGAAGTACCGGCACGATCAACGTCCAAATCATCATGGAATCCTTAGGTGGCGGAGGACACTTCACAAACGCAGCTACTCAACTGGAAAATACGACAGTTGAGGAAACAAAACAGAAGCTATTTGCTGCAATCAAAGAAAATATGAATCAAATATATGATAAGGAGTAATCCAAATGAAAGTAATTTTTTTACAAGATGTAAAAGGAAAAGGTAAAAAAGGGGACATCAAAGAAGTTCCAGCAGGTTATGCACAAAATTATCTAATCAAAAATAACTTGGCAAAAGAAGCAACGAAAAGCAGTATCAGTCAGTTAGCAGGACAAAAGAAAGCACAAGAAAAACACGAAGCTGAAATCTTGGAAGAAGCTAAAAAGTTAAAAGAATTCTTGGAAAAAGAAGATACTGTAGTCGAATTGAAGGCGAAAGCAGGGGAAGACAGCCGTTTGTTTGGTTCGATCCCTTCAAAACAAATTGCTGAAGGGTTAAACAAACAATACAAAATCAAATTAGATAAACGAAAAATCGAATTAGAAAATCCGATCCGTTCACTAGGCTACACAAACGTACCTGTTAAGCTTCATCATGAGGTGACGGCTACGATCAAAGTTCATGTCGTACAAGAATAACAAATCTTGATGGCGATGTTCAGCTGGTAAGTATAACCAGAAGGAGAAAAGACAAACCGAAATTTATCTGAGAAAACAGCTGCAGCAATGAAAGCAAAAGCTGCAAATCGATTTCAGATTGATTTCGGTTTCTTTTTTGGGAACAGCAAAATAGCATAAAGAAAACGAGTATAATAAAAGAGAACTATTTTTTTATTACACTTTCGGTACGAATGATGACTTTTCTCTCATTTTCTTGTAAAATGAAGCAATTGAAGACAAGGAGCGATACGTATGAATGAAGTGTGGCAGGATCGAATCCCACCGCAAAATATTGAAGCTGAACAAGCGGTTTTAGGCTCTGTTTTTCTTGACGCAGAAACGATCATTGATGCCATGGAGTACATAGAGCCAAAAGACTTTTATCGTCGCGGCCATCAAATTATTTTTGAGACAATGATCGAGTTAAATGATCGTAATGAAGCGATTGACGTGGTTACTGTCAAAGACCGGCTGGAACAAGCCAATTTGTTAGAAGATGCCGGTGGTTTAAGTTATCTCTCAGACTTGGCATTAGCAGTTCCGACAGCAGCAAATATCGTCTACTATGCGAAAATCGTTGAAGAAAAATCATTGCTGCGTACATTGATCCAGACAGCAACAGGAATCGTTACGAAAGGATTCGAGCAAGGAGAAGAAGTTCAAACAATTTTAGATGATGCCGAACGCAGTATCTTGGAGGTTTCGGAAAAAAGAAATCGAAGCGGCTTTTTATCTATTGCTGAAGTACTGAACTCCACGATTGAAAATATCGATCGACTAGCTCAAAACAATGAAGAAATCACAGGTCTGCCAACTGGCTATCAAGGTCTGGATAAAATGACAGCAGGTTTCCAGCCCGAAGAACTAATCATTCTTGCTGCACGTCCAGCGGTAGGTAAAACAGCTTTTGCATTGAATATTGCTCAAAATGTAGGAACAAAAACAGATCGTTCTGTTGCGATATTCAGTTTGGAAATGGGGGCAGAATCTCTTGTAAATCGGATGCTTTGTGCAGAAGGTTCGATTGAGGCCAGCCATTTACGTACAGGTCAGCTTTCGGAAGAAGAATGGTCGAATCTGATCGTTGCGATGGGGAGTCTTTCTCGAGCAAATATTTTTATCGATGATACACCAGGGATCAAAATCTCTGAAATCCGTGCGAAATGTCGGAAACTAGCTCAAGAAAAAGGCAATCTAGGCTTGATATTGATCGATTATTTGCAGTTGATTGAAGGTAACGGTAAAGAGAACCGTCAACAAGAAGTATCAGATATCTCTCGCCAACTGAAAAAACTGGCGAAAGAGCTGAAAGTACCTGTCATTGCTCTTTCACAGTTATCTCGTGGAGTAGAACAGCGACAAGACAAACGACCAGTGCTAAGTGATATTCGTGAATCCGGATCAATTGAACAAGATGCGGACATCGTAGCCTTCTTGTATCGAGATGATTATTATGAAAGAGAAGGCGGAGATGACGATGATGGAAACGAGCCAAAAAATGACAACGTCATCGAAGTCATCATCGAGAAGAACCGAAGCGGTGCACGAGGAACAGTTGAACTACTGTTTATCAAAGAATACAATAAGTTTTCGTCGCTTTCGCCAAGAGAAGAATTTTAAAGAAGAGGTTGTGAAAGAGGCGTTCAGCCTTGCACAATGACTAAGAGCACTCGTATAAGATGCGACGAGTAACTGCAAGAGTGACTAGAGCACTTAATTAAAACAGATCTCCAAAGGGATTGTGACAAAAGTCTTGTCACAGTCCCTTTTTCCGAATAAACGGTGTTCAATCAGCTGACCCTTGGTATTAGCTCAGCAAACGTCAAAATATGAGGAACTATTTTGACGTTTGTTTCTCTAATACTCAGGTCAAAACGCTGATCTTACGACCTCTTTTCCTTAAACGGTGTTCTCCTGCCAACTCCTCGGTCACGAGTCACAATATCATCAAACATGAGAAGCAGTTTTTTGAAATTGCTCCTTGTGACTCAGAGTTAAACGGCAGGCTCACAACCTCTTTCTTAAACGGTGTTCAAAAGCTTGCATCTGCGGTAATACGCCCAATCAAACGAAAAATATGAGAAGCTATTTTTGTTTGGCTGTTCTTATTACTTGATGCAGGACAGCTTTTTCACAACCTCTGATTCACGGTGTTCCAGAAGTAGCTTCTTCGAAAAATAAGTCGAAATTTCACAAAAATTTGAGAAGCAATTTTCGTACATTCCTTCTTATTTCTTGAAGCTGACCACTTCTGTTACAACCTCTTTTTTAATAACCATTCTAAAAAGATAAAGTTCGTTTTTTAAGCGTTTTTATAAAATAAAAATAAAAATCATTCGATTTTATTTGAAATATGTATCTATTATTGATACAATGGTTCAGGATTAAATAATATAGAACGAGGTGTTCACATGTCATCTGTAGTAGTAGTAGGTACGCAATGGGGCGATGAAGGGAAAGGAAAAATCACAGACTTTCTCAGTGAAAATGCTGAAGTGATTGCACGGTACCAAGGTGGCGACAATGCAGGGCACACAATTAAGTTTAACGGTGTGACTTATAAACTGCATTTGATTCCTTCTGGGATTTTTTATAAAGACAAGATCAGTGTGATCGGAAACGGCGTTGTAGTCAATCCTAAATCATTGGTTAAAGAATTAGCTTATTTACATGAAAAAGGTGTAGAAACAAGTAATTTGCGTATTTCTGACCGCGCGCACGTAATCTTTCCTTATCATATCAAATTGGACCAATTACAAGAAGATGCTAAGGGCGAAAACAAGATTGGTACAACGATTAAAGGAATCGGACCTGCCTATATGGATAAAGCAGCTCGTGTAGGTATCCGTATTGCAGACTTATTAGATAAAGAAATTTTTGAAGAACGTCTTCGTTTGAATCTAGATGACAAAAACCGTCAATTTGTAAAAATGTTTGATTCAGAACCACTTGATTTTGACGATATTTTTGAAGAATATTATGAATACGGACAACAAATCAAACAATACGTCACAGATACTTCCGTTATCTTGAATGATGCCTTGGATGCAGGCAAACGCGTGTTGTTTGAAGGCGCACAAGGTGTAATGCTGGATATCGACCAGGGAACTTATCCTTTTGTTACTTCTTCTAACCCAGTAGCCGGTGGGGTAACAATCGGAAGCGGTGTAGGGCCTTCAAAAATCAATAAAGTTGTCGGCGTCTGCAAAGCCTATACGTCACGTGTCGGTGATGGACCATTTCCAACTGAATTATTTGATGAAACAGGAGAACAAATCCGCGAAGTAGGACGAGAATACGGTACGACAACTGGTCGTCCGCGTCGTGTAGGCTGGTTTGATTCTGTAGTTATGCGCCATTCTAAACGAGTTTCAGGTATTACCAACCTATCCTTAAACTCGATCGATGTATTAAGTGGATTGGAAACAGTAAAAATTTGTACGGCTTATGAATTAGATGGCGAACTAATCTACCACTATCCAGCAAGCTTGAAAGAGTTGAACCGCTGCAAACCAATCTATGAAGAATTGCCAGGCTGGTCAGAAGACATTACAGGATGCAAAACACTTGCAGAACTGCCAGAAAACGCACGTAACTATGTACGTCGTATCTCAGAGCTTGTTGGTGTACGTATCTCAACATTTTCTGTCGGACCTGATAGAACACAAACAAACATCTTAGAAAGCGTCTGGGCGCAAATCTAAGGATAAAAACGACGACTGAATCAGGACGTTCTTACCAGAGCGAGTCGAAGTGTTTATCTATACGATAATAATAACTTGAAGAGGTAGTGAAAGAGACGTTTAACCTTATTGCCGATAGGCTGTCTCTTGAACACTGTTTATTCAGAATAAGGGACTGTGACAAAAACCGTGTCACAGTCCCTTTTTTCGAATAAACGGTGTTCAAAAGCTTGCATCTACGGCACTAAGCCCAATCAGATGAAAAATATGGAGTGCTATTTTTATCTGATTGTTCTTACTGCTTGATGCAGAGCAGCTTTTTCACAACCTCTCCACTAAACGGTGTTCTCCTGCCAACTCCTCGGTCACAAGTCACAATATTCAACAAACATGAGAAGCTGTTTTTTGAAATTGTTCCTTGTGACTCGGAGCTAAACGGCAGGCTCACAACCTCTTGGTAAACGGTGTTCAATCAGCTGACCCTCGGTATTAGCTCAAAAAACGGCAAAATATGAGGAACTATTTTTTCCGTTTTTTTCTCTAATACTCAGGTCAAAACGCTGATTTCACAACCTCTGATTCACGGTGTTCCAGAAGTAGCTTCTACGGAAATAAGCCGAAATTTCACAAAAATTTGAGAAGCAATTTTCGTAAATTCCTTCTTATTTCTTGAAGCTGACCACTTCTGTCACAACCTCTTATTTTGATTAGAACTTGCGAAAATAAACCGGTTAAAGTGTGTCTAGCGCAAGAGATTTGCTATAATAGACGATAAGGGTAAAATGTAACGAGAAGGGGTTGAAAAATGTGTATCAAATTGTAACAGATTCTTGTTGTGATCTGCCATACCATGTATTAGCAAAAGAAAAAGTTGATTTTTTATCAATGAATCTCCAATTGAATGATCAAGAGTTAGTAGATGACCTCGGAAAGACATTCAATTATGACCGCTACATGAATCAGCTGAAAAATGGTGCGATGCCTATGACATCACAAATCAATGTTGGCCGATATTTAGAATTTTTCCGTTCTTATGCGGAAAAACAGATTCCTGTTTTATATGTGGCTTTTTCCAGTGGATTAAGCGGCTCTTACAGTAGTGCGCTTCAAGCGGTTGAATTGCTGAAGGAAGAATATGAAGACCCTGAGATCTATGTTTTTGATACAAAAGCTGCAAGTATTGGGGAAGGGCTTTTAGTATTGGAAGCTGTAAGATTGAAAAAAGAAGGTAAAAGCATCGAAGAAACCCTAGAGTGGCTGGAAAGTAATTATTTGAAAGTCCATTCATGGGTAACAGTAGACGATCTGAAATATCTAGAACGAGGCGGTAGGATTTCCAAAGCAAGTGCTACTCTTGGCAGTCTATTGAGTGTAAAGCCTATTATTACGGTGGATAAAGAAGGAAGGCTGACGAATGTTGACAAAGTTCGAGGAAGAAACAAGTCGATCCAGACAATCGTCAATGAGACGGTAAAAACAATCGTTGCACCACTTGATCAAATCGTTTATGTGGCTTACGCTGGGGACCTAGAGAGCGCGGAGAAGGCAAAACGGCTTTTGGAAGAACAGATAAAGATGAAAGATGTGAAACTTTATCCATTAGGCCCAACGATTGCCAGCCACACAGGCTATGGCTGTATCGCGATTTTTTCGATGGGAATCAGTCGATAAAAGCAGTAACTCATTCTGTAAAAAAGCCCAGAAATTGATTGTAACAAAAACAGCGACTCTTAAAAGATAGATGAGCATCCTATCTCTTAGAGGTCGCTGTTTTTTTATTTTTTAAGCTAAATAGGCCATTATGCCCATAACTCGTTCAATTGTTTTTGAATATCTGCATTTTCCAAAAATTCATCATATGTCGTATCAGCTCGATCGATCACACCTTTATCCGAAACGGCAATGATGCGGTTTGCCAATGTTTGGATAAATTGATGGTCATGTGACGCAAATAAGATTGAGCCAGTAAATGCCATCAAGCCGTCATT
>OKKE01000286.1_pt1 | contig 11182 bp, 8 predicted proteins | sample 1612241 | NCBI WGS metagenome assembly OKKE01 (sample SAMN04436786, study PRJEB24849) | human gut metagenome | biome: human gut; feature: NICU; material: stool | host: Homo sapiens | place: USA: Saint Louis, MO | collected 2011-04-26 | reverse complement strand
GAACCGGTTGGCGAAGCCTATGTTTCTCAAAATGAGGATTTAGCTTTTGCTGATGTTACCTTTGAAAAAGGCTCAAAAGATACTGCCGTTGCTTTTCCTAAAGATGCGCCCGTTTTGACGGAGAAAGTAAATGCCTCTATTAAACAAATTAATGATCAAAAATTAATGGACGGTTATAAAAAAGAAGCCAATCAATTAATGTTCCAAAAAGATCAAAGCTTTTTACAAAAGTATGGAAAGTTCTACCTTAACGGTGCGGGCTATACCATTTTCCTAGCTTTCATTGGTGTTTTGTTTGGTGCCATTTTAGGGGCATTACTTGCCTTAATGAAGTTAGCCAATTCCAAAATTTTACGTGGCATTGCCATTGCTTATATTGAATATGTTCGTGGCACTCCTTTGCTTGTTCAAATTTTTATTGTCTATTTCGGGACAGGCGTTCTTGGTTTAGACTTATCAAAAGTAGCAGCTGGTTGTATTGCTCTTTCTTTAAACAGTGGTGCATATGTAGCAGAAATTATTCGTGCTGGTATTCAGGCAGTTAATAAAGGACAATTGGAAGCTGCTCGTTCTTTGGGAATGAATCAAAACCAAGCAATGCGATACATCATTTTCCCACAAGCTATTAAAAATATTTTACCAGCGTTAGGCAATGAATTTGTTACAGTAATTAAAGAATCTTCCGTTGTTTCAGTCATTGGTGTTTCAGAACTAATTTTCCAAGCTGGCAACGTTCAAGGAGCAAGTTTTAAACCCTTCCTACCTTACTTAATTGTATCGTTGATTTATTTCGTCCTAACCTTTACTATCTCACGTCTATTAGGTGTTGCTGAAAGGAGAATGAGTACTAGTGATTAACATTAAAAACTTACAGAAAACATTCGGAAAAAATGAAGTACTTAAAGGAATTGACTTAGAAATTGAAGCTGGTGAAGTTGTCGTAATTATTGGCCCTTCTGGCAGTGGTAAAAGTACTTTTTTACGTTGCTTGAACTTATTAGAAACACCAACTGGTGGCAGCGTTGAATTTGAAGGAAAAAATTTATTAGATAAAAATACCAACATTGATCAACTTCGTCAAAAAATGGGAATGGTATTCCAAAATTTCAATCTTTTCCCGCATAAAAATGTCTTGGAAAACTTAACGATTAGTCCTGTTAAAGTAAAAAAAGAAGCCGCTGCCGAAGCCACAGAACATGCTCTTTCTTTACTAGAACAAGTTGGTTTATCAGATAAAAAAGAAAATTATCCCGCTCAACTTTCTGGTGGGCAACAACAACGGGTAGCGATTGCTCGTGCTTTAGCCATGCGCCCTGACGTGATGCTGTTCGATGAACCAACTTCTGCCTTAGACCCTGAAATGGTGGGTGAAGTGCTATCCGTTATGAAAAATTTAGCTATTGAAGGGATGACAATGGTAGTGGTTACCCACGAAATGGGCTTCGCAAAAGAAGTCGCGGACCGTGTCATTTTTATGGATGCAGGAATCATTCAAGAAGAAGGCACACCTGAAGAAATTTTTGATGCGCCACAAAACCCAAGAACACAAGATTTTCTAAGAAAAGTTTTATAAAAAGGAGCACCTGGTATGGATCGCAAGAATATCGCAACACGTTACCAACAACCTACTGAAAATTTACTCATGGATATTGCAACATTGGCGAAAAAGACCCCAAATTTAATCGATTTATCGATTGGTGACCCTGACTTAATTACCGATGAGCGGATTATCGAACAAGCAGCTAACGATGCCAAAAATGGGCATACAAAATATACCGCTTCTGATGGTAGCGAGGCATTCATTGAGGCGGTCATTCAGTTTTATCAGTCACATTATCAATTATCTTTTCAACCGAATCAAGTCCGGGCCACAGTTGGCGCTCTGCATGGAATGTACCTTGCCTTACAAGTGATTCTAAATCCTGGAGATGAAGTGATTATTCATGAACCTTACTTCTCTCCTTATAAAGACCAAGTTCTTTTAGCAGATGGCGTTCCGGTCTTTTTGCCAACCTATGAAGAAGATGGTTTCCAAATTGATGTAGCTCTTTTGAAAGAAAAAATCACGCCTAAAACCAAAGCGATTATTCTTAATTCACCGAATAACCCGACAGGCGCTGTTTTCTCTGAAGAAACTTTCAGAGAAATTGCACAGGTAGCGATTGAACACAACTTATACATTCTTTCAGATGAAGTTTATGAAGCCTTTTGTTTCCAAGAAACGTTTACTCCCATGGCTACGTTTGCTCCAGAAAATACTATCACTTTTGGTAGCTTTTCAAAAGCCTTTGCAATGACTGGTTGGCGTATTGGTTATATGATTGCCCCAGACTATATTAACGAAGTAGCCAAATTAATTAATGAAGGCGTTACGTATTCTGCGCCTACGTTGTCACAGCAAGCAGGAATCTATGCGTTACAACATTTTGACGAATTTGTAGACCCAATCGTTGAAGTGTTCCAAACACGTTTAGAGTATGTGGCCCAACGAGTAGCAAAGATCCCTTTCCTTTCGCTTCATCCAGTCAAAGGAAGTATTTACGCCTTCATTAACATTCAAAAAACCGGACTAACTTCCGTCCCTTTTGTGGAAAAGCTTTTAAAAGAGACACAGGTATTAGTGATTCCTGGAAAAGCATTTGGTGAAACAACGGGCGATGAGTACATTCGCTTAGCCGCAACACAAAATTTAGATTTATTAAAGGAAGCGTTCGATCGAATTGAAAGAATGACCTTTGAATAAAAAAGCTTCTGCATTAGCTAATAATCATAGCTAATGCAGAAGCTTTTTAGATTTCTTCTATCAATTCAATCGCTTGCCCACCAACATGCGGTGGAATCGACATAGTCATCGGTGGCAAGCCCACGACTGTGAAACGGACTTTGGTTCCTTTTTTCAAGTGAGACAGTGGGATACTTTCCTCTAACTGTTCAACAAGTATGTTTAAAATTACCCCATGAGAAAATAAGGGAACAATGGATTCTGGATCACTTTCTGCTTGGATATTTTCTAAATGTAATCGCATTGACAATGGCTGCGTCTCATTTAACACACCAGCCTCTGCTAATTTCCCTGTAAAAACAGCAATTTTTTCAGTCATTTGTTTGCCTCCTTTTTAAACATCATATTGAAGAGAATTAATTCCATCCCCTAAAAATTCTGAAGCGTTGTTAAATTCGGCAGGATCATATTTGGTATAGGAAACTTGTAATGTCAAAGTAATATTCCTTAAGGTTTCAGAATGGGCAAATTTCTCTTGAGCTTGTTGTTTGAATTCTTTTCTAGTGGTGTATCCGTCATCCCCATCGCGGAAAATTAATAACGCCCAAGTCGGCGGTGTGCCGTCGATAAAGTATGGTAAGAAGCGATCATCCGTTGTCTCTTTAATCGCCGCTGTCACGATTTGTAGCAATTCATTCTTTTGTTCAGGACTTAATAAGTTACGAATACTTTCCCAATAGGCCACTCGGATCACGACTAAATATAACGGCGCTTCATAACGTGTAGAAATGTCAGAAAATAAATCGAATCCTTCTTCATACATTTTTGCTGTTCTTAAATTAGTTACTGCATCTAACGCATTTAACCGTGAAGTTTCTTTACGTAAGCGAATATTTTCTTCTTCAATCGTACGAATTTGATAAGTCACTGCATAGATTGTTAAACAGTAGAGCGGCGGCATGATTAGCCAAAATAATGAGCCATAGCTAAACAAATCATGATAGACATACTGATATACAACATAGGTCAATTGTAGAAAAATAAATATAAGCGAAAATGTTAACCCCGCTGTAATTCCTACAAAATAGGTAACAATAATTAAGATAACTGAAATTAATAGACAACTTAAGTCCACAAAGAAATCATTCGTTCCTAAGGCCATAAAGATGGTTGTGCCGACAACCAAAACAATTCCTACCAACAAAGTTAAATCCAAAAGCAAGGTCACTCGTTTTTGATTCACTCTATTCCCCACCTTTCAAATTCTTCTTCACGATGAAGAACGCACTTAATCCAATAATGGTCATACCAATTAAGAAGACAAATAGATAAATCATTAATTTATGATTATTGACAATTCGTTTACCTAATGATTCGTTGCTAACGTTGCTTACACGTTTTTTGAAACGATAATCATAGCGACGATAGTTCGGATCGACCACAATGGCATCTCCTTTGTACATAGAAGTATTCTTCTCTGTGTTCACTTGTGTAGAGGCTAAAAAGACACCTTGTGATTTAGCTCCTGTTAAGATTAACGCCGCGGCTTTCGCATTATATGGAGAAAACATTAACTGCGCCGTACCGATTTGTTTACCATAATCTTTTTCGATACTCAGTTTCTCGTTTGAAACAAAACGTGTGAAGTCCTTATCATAATGGAAATATAACTGATCGTTTAACTTACGAATCATCGGATTATCCTTAGGCGTACCAAAAATAATCAAGTTATGATTTTCTAATGCCGCATTTTTAGGCGCTTTTTTATAATACGTAATCTCACCGACATTACTTTCGGCATAATTACCAATTAAGTTAAATAAATTGGTCAACACTTTAAAATAGTTGTCGTCCATTTTTTCTGGTAATAAAATCGCTAAATCAGCAAAAGAACGGCTTCTGATAAAAATGTTCGGATAGTTGTTAAATAATATGTCATTCAGTTCTTCTGTTTGAATAAACGCATTCGAATTATTTTCAATAAAGGCCCATGGAGTCTGACCATTTCGCAAAACTTCTGGTGATTTAACATTCAAATCAAAAGCAACTTTTAAAACAAAACTATCAGCAATTTCTAAGTTCTTTGGAAATTCGAGATTTAATTCATCACCGTTCGCACGAGCAGCGGTTAATTTCTTGCTGCCAATTGGTTTATCATTGGCATAGACCGTCACTAAAGAAGAATCAAAATCTAAGTTTTCAGCGTATTTAAAATGTAAATGCACGCGACTTCCATTGGCATTGTTTCGATCCACTGGTAAATTGACAAAGTACGTTTGTTCTTGGTGATAGGCCCCTTCTAGTTTGTCCCCCGTTGAGGTTAATGGATAATTTCCATCAAATTCTAAAGTTGAACTAAACGTATCGGTATTCTCATCAACTGTTGTCTCTTCTTTATCTGTTTGGGTCATTAATTCATAATTGGCTAAATAACGTCCCGCACGAACAAGTAAGTCCTCATCTTTAGAAGTAGCTACTAAAACATGCTTATCTGGTTGATTGAAAAATTTTAAGACAGCCTGGTCCTCCACGCGTTTGCTATCAATTTGACTTTTATACTGATCTGGTAATTTATCATAGCTGGCAATAATCAACTGATAGGGTGCTGACTGTTCTTTGTTCAAAGAAGCCATTGGCAACAATTCTTCTGAGGTAGTAATCAAACGAGCAGCACCAGCTAACGCATGGGTCGCTGCAGCTAATTCTTTTTCCGATGCATTTTCTGGTGTCAAAATAACACTGTGTTTATTCGCAATCGTGTCTGCTCCCACAAAATGATTATAAAAAGAATGAATCGTATTCTCTGGTAATTGTAAATCGTATTGGAAGTTTACGTTAGATCCTTCATACATCGTTAACCAATTTGCTGGAGTTTCAATTAAATTATACATGTCGTTTCCTGCCTGATTAATAATTTGGCCTTCAACAGTCAATGTATTTGTCTCTTTAATCAGTTCCAAAGGGATTTCAATCGTCTTTTGTTGAATACCAGTCGTATTTTCAGGACGCCAAGAATAAAACTTCACACCATTAACTGCCACAGTTAAATCTGAGGTCTGATTATTTTTTAATTGTGTGATTTGGTAGGTCATATTGAATGATGCTTTTTTTACGTCCCAATAATCAATTTTTGTAAAATACATGGTGCTACGGACAGAAGTACCTGTTAAAGAGATTGTTTTATTTTGAAAAGGTTGTGTAAAGGTATGGTTGTCTTGTTCTTTGTTTTCGGCGTATACGGTCGGACTTGCGACACCAATCAGAATTGCCAGAAAGAACAACCCTATTAAAGTGACTGTTTTTTGTTTCATTGCACGTTTCCTCCTTATTTAAATCGTTCAGTTTTGTACCATTTTGTTTGTGTTTGTTTATGAAAAACATTTTCTTTAATATACATCACCATGCCATAAGCGGCGACTACTAGCCACATCTGACTGTATGTAATATACATCAAGGCAATAATTAAGATATTCTCTAAAGTCATTTCGCCTTTTTCGGTCGTAATACTGACAAAAGTACTGAAAATAAATAACAAAATCGCTAACAACCATAAGGAATTGCTAAATCCTTGCAGGGTCGTTGTTAAGTAACCAGACATTGATAAAACTAACATGATGTCTGACAAAACGAGCGATGTCATTAAGAGAAAATAAATGGACAAGAAATATAAAATATCAAAACGGATCCGACTCGCTTTAGGATTAAACAATAATTTAGCATTTTTAACAATGACATAAATATTGCCTTTGACCCATCGCGTCCGTTGTCGGAACCAAACTGACAAAGTTTGTGGCTCTTGCTCCCACGTCACTGCTTTTGGTTGAAACTTAATTTTATAGCCCATCATATAGATGCGGAAACTGATTTCTGTATCTTCGGCTAACGCTTTGTCATCCCAGCCGCCAATGGCTTCAATAATACTACGACGAACAATGAAATTTGTGCCAGGAATCGTGCATAACTTAAATAATTGAAAACGACCGGCTTGTGCCATCCATTGAAAGGCCAGTGTCTCGATATTAATAAAGCGTGTCAACAAGCTTGCATTGCGATTTCTCGTTCTAAATTTACCGTATTCCTCACTAGCGATTAACTCTCCAACTAAATAACGGAGTGCATTCGGTTCAGGTGTATTGTCCGCATCATAAATGGCAATCACGTCCCCCTTGGCTTGCTTGAAACCAATGTTTAAGGCATTAGACTTACCTTTCCCACCTGTTATATTGTCTGTATTAATAATCTGCAAATTTCGATTAACCGCCTTTTTTTGGACGTTAGCTAAAAGCTCAGCACTATTATCACTTGAGTTGTCATTAATCACAATAATTTCATAGCGATCTTGCGGATAATTAAAATTCAATAACGCTTCAACTGTCCGCACAATGACAATTCCTTCATTATGGGCCGGCACCATAATTGAAACAAACGGCGCGTCTTCGTCCTCTACAGGTGGTGGTGCGACAGGATCTGTTTTTAAATAATAAACATAGCCAAAAATAACTAAGAGAATATTTACAATTAGTAGACTCCAAATAATGATAGTTGCTGTTAACATTACAATGTCAGCAATGGTCATTTGTCTTCCTCCTTATTAATATATTTCGACCGATAATTCTTTCGTCCAATCATAAACAAAATAATCAGGATGATTAAAGTCAGTGTCACAACGCCAATCAAAATATTGTTTGTGATACTGAAAAAGAATGAAAATAACCCTGTAAATCGTTGTTTTTCAACTGTTGAGCCCCCTGTATCAGCCAAACCATTGACAATTTGATTGTTTAAGAAGAACCGATTATTCCGAAATTCGATTTTCTGCGTTTGTGTTTGAACAGTGAAATGTTGATCCGCTTCTGAAACACTAAACACTATTGGTGCTTCCTTGACTTCTTGAATTAGATGATCCACTTCTTTTTTAGAATTTGGAAATGAAAAACTAATGGTGGTCGGCATTGGAAATCGATAGTCATTCGGATTATCTTTATCCGTCCATTCAATCCCCGATAAATAATCATACGGTAAATCAAACAAAGCATTCTTATAAGTGATTGATTCTCCCGTTTGGTTCCGATAAAAAACGCGTTCAATCGGCGGATTTTCTCTTAGAATCACTGTATCACTAATTGCTAGACCATCCTCTTGGTATTGAAGGTCTTGATTCCAGTATCCTGGAGCAGAAATGCCTACTGGATAGACATGTCTGTCGACCAATAAACTAATCTGCTGCTCCATCAATTGTTTCAAGGCACGTTGGTCATTTAAATCAACATTGTTAACGACCGGTGTTTCTAAGAAAATAACCCCCGTCGAAGCAAACGCACGTAACGCATTCGTAAATAGTTTATAAGGTAAAATCGTATTGTTTTGTGAAACGCTCGTACTGGATAAAATATAAGGATACGTGGTTTTAACTAATTCTTCTTGCAAATAGGTTGCCACAGACATATCTCTTAACGGGTTAAAATCAGAAATCGTCAAAAACGGCCGTGACATTTTTTCACTTTCCAGCCATTGACTAATTACGTCCAAGCTTTCTAAAAAAACAGCGCCTTTGCGTTCAAACATTGGGAGAAAAGCATGCCCATTCTCAATTACACCAAATGGATATTCTTCTGGTGCTAATTCTTGTGTTTTTAATCGACCAACTGTCTGACCTTGCGTATTTTCCAGCACAACTGATTGATCTTGAAAAGGCAATACTTGAGAAAAGCGGTTTTTTTCATCTTCTAACCGATATTGACGATGACTTAATTCTTTCCATGTACCGCTAAAATATTGTTTTTCATCGTCACGCATGTTTCGACCAATGTGTAATTGTTTACCTTTAAAATGAACTCGATCTGCTAGAAAATCAGAGGCAATAACGCCGGCTTGTTCAGGCCAATTCACCATAGAAATCAAACTGTCATAGCCATTCGCCAGGTACATAATCTGATACCGCCACACTCTGAACTTCTACTCCAAAACTCGTCAACACTCGTTGTAAAGCATCCACATCATTTTCTTTTTTTCCAGCAATATTCAAGCTGTCATAGACAAGTAAGACATGTTTACTTGGTGCAGCCAGCGCCGGTTTAGCAAAGCCGCAAAAAACGAAAAAGAGTAAGAAACACACCCAGCCAATAAGATATTGTTTATTTTTCAATTCCCTCTACCTCCCCAATGACTTGTGGTGTTGTATCTTGCCACATTCGTTTACCAATAATATCAGAAACAATTTGTAACAAGAGAAAATCTAAAAATACTGAGACTAAAAACAAATGACGTACTAAGTCACTATCCCCATCAATAATAATTGTTGAAATGAAAACAACTAATAAATTTAGATAAATTCCTGTCATTAAAAAGAAGCGAAAAACTAATCTGGGTTCGTTTCTCTTGAGTCCTCTGTATAAACCAACGCCATATAAACCAAACAGAATCACGCCTAATAATAGATAGAAAGCAAAGTTTTTAGGAAAAAAACTGGCTTTAATACGGTTATACACCATAAAAAATTTAGATTGTTCCAGCGGTGCACGCCCCGTCGTTTTCTCAAAATTCCCCACATTATTAGGCTTTACTAAGTAAACATTTGGGACCGCTGAATTCAGTCCTTGCCATAATTCAGATGGATAATTTAAATAATTCAATAACACCCATCCAAAACTCGTTTTATCAAAAAAATCTTTTTTCATTTGTTCAGAAGTTGGTGATACAGGACTGTATTCTTCAAAGTAGGAACGTCCCTTTTGCAACCCATATTGCGGGTTGATTCCGCCCTCTGACATCCGTTTATCCGGAACCTTACTATCCTTCATTACACCGCGCGTCATGCTGTGGTAGACATCACGTTCATAGATATCGTTAGGAACGATAAAAGCTGCTAACGTTGTAAAACCAATCAACGCAATTAAAAAGGCCGTCATTGACAATCGTTGGTAACGTTGTGACAAGTAGACAAAAAATCCTAATCCAGCAATAATTACGCCAATAATCAGCAAATATTCTTGGCGTGTTGTCCCTATTAAAAGTACTACTGCTTGTGCCAAGATAACCAAAACTATTCTTCTGAGCCAAGTTCGTGGTTTCGTCACCCGATAAAAATAGACTGAAAATGCTAAGACACTCACAGAAAGTAAAAAACTCGTCGCTTCTGTATAAAAGGAATTAAAATAAATCGTATAGGAGGTATCCCCCAAGATGAAAATAACCAACAAGGAGATAAGATAACTTTTTTTCAAAGATACGCCTTCGGTTAAGCCTCGTACCAGAATATAAATTGACACTAAAAAACAACTAAGATAAACGAAACCTAAGAAACGAATATCGAAAAGTGTTTGACTATAAAAAAGTTTATTAAGCCAAATGGCAATGGTGATGAAAAATTGTTGAGTGGAAACAAAGTGCGTCGTTGTTTCATTAAAATAACGCATAATTGAAAAGTCCTTAACAAAATAGGCCACATTGTCGTAGCTATCACCATTGACACGATAAAGACTATTTGAATTTAACACACGAAAATACTCGCCATTATCTCCCAAGCCATTAATCGGATAAACGAATAACAAAATGCTTGTCACTAACCCAATCCCTAAAACGGCCAAAAGACTTGGAGAAATATAACGACTCAACCATTCAAAAGCCGAGTTCATGTGTTTTTTGATCTTTTCCATGCTTTCACCTCATCTAGAAATCATAGGCCAAAAGAGCCATTAAGTTATTATAGGAATAGACTTGTTTCGTAACTTTATCACCAAATCCTCCATAAATCGGACTGCTTGAATCCATAATTTGAAAATTATTAAGTACTGTAATTGCCGCACGATACAACTCTTTGTCATTTTCGGCAACACCAATTAAAGCCGCTATCGCATAACTAGCTGCAGATTGATTTTTATCCACGGGCGATCCATTTAAATCATACGAGTTAAAAAGCGTTCCTTGCTGAACTTGTTTTCGCACAAAATCAATACTAGTCTGCTTCGCCATACCCACTTCACTTAAATGGACAATCGTTAATAAAGATTCAATAATATTAAGTGTTCCGTTGTTTTCGTATTTATTTGTTTGATGATTAAACTTCGTTTGATAAAGAGGTAAATCATCAGAAATATAGCCATCGTCTATTAATTGGTAATGATACTGCAAGTAGTCTGCTGAAATCCCAAATTCTTTGTATAGATAACCCAGCGTAATTAAGTCAATATAAAACAAAGAAGTTTCTGAAGACTGTTGTTTTGATTTACTATCGTAAAAATCAATTAGAATATTATCTTTCATAGAGGTTTCCATAAAACTCTTGCCTAATTTTTTAATTTCTTGATCATACTGATCTGTTTTAAAATGCCCCCCTGCTTCAATTAATGAACGAATGATCCGTAAATCATCAATCGAGGCATTGACATTGTATTTATTGCCTTGCTCGTCAATTCGGTAACTAAATTGGACGCCGTCATAAAAGGTGTCTTTCGTCTGCTT
>OKKE01000279.1_pt1 | contig 11312 bp, 10 predicted proteins | sample 1612241 | NCBI WGS metagenome assembly OKKE01 (sample SAMN04436786, study PRJEB24849) | human gut metagenome | biome: human gut; feature: NICU; material: stool | host: Homo sapiens | place: USA: Saint Louis, MO | collected 2011-04-26 | reverse complement strand
AACTCGTCTATTTTTTCCCAGCGACCTTCTAGTGCCAGTTGATAGAAAATCCCATACGCTACTTTTTCTCCATGTAGAAAACGATGGCTTTCCGGAATATATTTACTGATAGCGTCATGCATAGCATGTGCTGCCGCATTTCTTGCGTATTTATCTCCTAATCCTCCAACTAAACCAGCAACAGCAAAGATAATCTCTGAAAGCTGTTTGAACTCCGATGTCAGTTTTCTTTGTGCCATATCTTGGATTGCTTTAGCAGAATGATTCAAAATCTCTTCTTTGCAGATCTTCGCAGTATCTTGTGCTAGCTTCAAAAATGATTCATCTTGCAAAAAATCTTGTTCTAAGATGAGCTCAGATTCATACCATTTTGCTAGTGTATCTGCTAACCCGGCAATGAAATATGGAACAGGGGAATCAATCACTAATTGGGGATCTGTTATAAAAAAAGCAGCTTGTCTGTAAAAGTGTTCTGTTTTCCCTTCTGCTTGTCCATTCTCCTTATACATGACAGCAAGAGGTGTCCATGGAGCACAATTACTAGCTAAAGTAGGGATGACGCCGAAATCGATTCTTGCAAGATTGGCACTATAACCCACTAGATCGGTCAGTTTTCCTCCGCCAACGCCAACTACGAAATCGATTTCATTTTTTTTGATGATTGTAGCTATTCGTCTGGCTTCAGCGTAACTACATTCTCCAGAATAACGATGATAAAAAAATTGAATCGTTTCGTCATTCAAAAATACTAATTTAGGCAGCGCCTTTTCCCATGATACCGTTCCGTGGGTGACCAGTACTCTTTTCGCGCCGTATGATTTCAAGAGATCAGAAACTTTTGAAATACCACCTTCTTCATATAAATAAAATTGAGGGCCTGTTTTCACTTTTAAACCGTTCACCATTTTCTTCATCATCCTTTTATATAGTTGCTCTTTGTCTGGACAGAACGTTCAGGAAGAAGGTGCTGACTGATCTGTTCGACATCTCTGACACATTTTTCTCCCATTGCTTCTAAACATTCCCTTGTGTAGGCCGATATATGTGGCGTAATCACTACTTGTTCAAACGCTAAATACGGATGATCTTGACGTCCCGGTTCTTCTTCTAAAACATCTGTGGCATATCCTGCGATCTTTCCGCTTTTCAGACCATTAATCATCGCTTCTTCATCAACTAGAGCGCCTCTTGCACTATTAGATAGATAAACATTTTCTTTCATCTGATCGACTTCTTTAGCAGAAATCATGTGATAGTTCTCTTCTGTCAAATTCGCACATAAACAAATGATATCTGAATGTTCCAGTAATTCTTGAAGTTCTACTTTTTTTGCACCAAAGCTTTCGATGTATAAATCTGATTTGTAAGGATCATAAGCTAGAACATCACAGCGAAAACCGTTACGCAAAATTTCGATTACTCCGCTTCCGGTATTTCCTGCACCAATCACACCAACTGTTTTGTTAAACAGCGTCCTACCGACGAACTCCGCCCGATCTTCCCATCGATCGTCCTTGACTCTTGCTTGTGCTTGTGTCGTGCGTCGAAGCATGGACAACAAATTAGTTATATTATTTTCTGCTACAGCATTTCGTTTAACTAAAGCAGGTATGATAGATACGATTGTCTGGTGTTCTTTTGCTGCTTTTAAATCAATATTGTTGTAACCAATACCATGTCGGGAAATCAATAGCAGTTCATCTTTGTTTTCAAAAAAATCTCGTCGAAAAAATGGCGTAACACTTGCAATAATGATATTGAATCCTTTAAGTAACTCCGCTAGTTCTTTTCCTGGAATCTCTTGATCAACAGTAAAGAAATGAACGTCTCCAACTGACTTTAATCTTTCCAAGTGGTGTGGAAAAACTCTTCCGAAACTGCTGGAATTAACGATTGCTATATGATAATCTGGCATTTTACTCACCCTTTTCAACTATTTCATGTCCGCCAAACCCATTTCTTAGTGCTGAAACTACTTTTGCTGAAAAACTATCTTCTTCCTGTGAAAGATTCCTCATGAACAAACTAGTTGCAATTACTGGAACTGGAACAGCCATTTCTAGCGCTGTTTCAACCGTCCATTTTGCTTCACCTGATGCAGAAACGATCCCCCGATAATTACTTAAATTGGGATGTTCGTTTAACTGATCTTCCATGATTTCCATCAGCCAGCCGCGAATCACCGAACCATGATTCCAAACACGTGCGACTTGCTCCAAGTCAAAAGCATACTCACTTTTTTGTACAAGTTGGAATCCTTCACCGATTGCTTGCATCATTCCATATTCGATTCCATTATGGATCATTTTCAAGAAGTGTCCGCTTCCGGATGCACCAGCATACAGATATCCTCTTTCAATTGCTACATCTTTGAATAATTGTTCCACGGATAGAAAAGTTTCTTTATCTCCTCCAATCATTAAGCAGGCTTGATGTCGTGCTCCTTCGATTCCCCCAGAAGTCCCACAATCCAAGTAACCGATTTCATTTTTCTGAAACTCTTCTGCTCGACGGATTGAATCTTTATAATAAGAGTTTCCGCCTTCAATAACAATGTCTCCTGGTCCGAGTTTTGGAAAAAGTTTTCTTAACATGTTTTCGGTTATCTCTCCAGCAGGAAGCATTAACCAGATGATTTTTTTCTGCTCAAAAGTAGCTAGAAATTCAGAGATCTCTTGATAAGCAGGAATGTCATTTTCTCTTGCCTGACTAACAGCTGTACTTGAAATGTCGAGTCCTTGTACTTTGTGATGGTGCTCTTTTAAGTTTAAAGCTAAATTCAATCCCATTTTTCCCAAACCAATTACACCAATTTCCATGATAGCGCCTCCATTTATTATACCCTCATTATACAAAAAAATATTTTTTTGTAAATAGATTTTACAAAAATATTTTTTGTTTGATTTTTTCCTACTCTCCTTGTATCTTTAACATTAATGAGAACGGAAAAAATGATAATCTTATTATGAAAAGGAGGAATTCTCATGAGCGTCTCCATAAGACTACAAATCAAAACAATGTACAACGACTTCAGCCCAAAAGAACAGGCTATCGCCGATTATATTTTAGAAAATCCAAGCAAAGTAAGTCATAGTCCTATTAGCAATTTAGCAAGTGAACTGGGCATTGCTGACTCTACTTTTTTTCAATTTACAAAAAAACTTGGTTATAATGGATTTAAAGATTTTAAAATGGCCATGTTGATCCAAGAAAATGATCTATCTGCTATTTCTATCCACGAAAATATCCAGAAAACAGATACTGAGCTCACTATGGCGCAAAAGGTGTTCGAGTCTAGTATTTCAACTTTAAATGACACAAAAAAGTTGTTACAACAAAAGGATCTAAAAAAAGCGGCTACTATTATCAATGAATCTAAACGTGTCTATTTTTTCGGTGTTGGCGGTTCAGAGATTGTAGCAACTGACGCTTATCATAAATTTTTGCGTTCCCCTATCGCAACTTCTCACAGCACGGATTACCATATTCAATTGATGGAAGCTTCTTTATTGACGGAAAAAGACTGTGCTGTTTTGATTTCTCACACAGGGCAATCAAAAGAAACAATCCATATTGCTGAAACCGTAAGAAAAACTGGAGCAAAAACAATCGTTATTACTAGCCAAGCTAATTCTTCCCTTGCTAAACTTGGCGATGTCGTTTTTATTTCTATTTCTGAAGAAACAGAATTCCGATCTGAAGCTTTAGCTTCCCGTATTTCTCAACTAAGCATTTTGGACTCTCTATATGTGATTTTGATGTTTTACAACGAAAAAGAATCACGTCGTTCTATCGCTAAAGTTCGACATACTATTTCTGAAATCAAAGAATAGCACCATAACAGAAAAAGCGAAAAATCCATAAAACAAAAAAAGCCACTACCAAATATTTGGTAGTGGCTTTTTTGGTTCTGCAAGGGTGGTACAGAACATCAATAGTCGGTGGGTTAGAACGTATGTCATCGCATCTTTGGAGAAGGTTGTATTGGTATTATTCGAGTTACTTGTTAGATGCGATAACAAAGTTAGTATACAGTAGTAAAAAATTTATCTTTTCTTTTTTTTATTATTTTTGTTTCTTATTTCTAAAAAATTAAAAAAAATTTTGGTAAATTAAGTATTTCCTTGATAACACTGGCTTTTGGCCTCATTTTAGGTTATCATTTGTAATTTTATTTCACAGTTGATATGATTGTGATGTAAAATAAAAAAGTTTAGGATACATCGAATTTTTGGGGAAATTCTTTTGGGGGTATCCTAAATCTTTTCTATTATATTCCCATATTTTCTATTATTGGTCTAAACGTATGATGGTAAACTTTGTAACTATCTGATTGCTGAATCATCAATTACTTATCGTTAGCCATCTTTGTTTCAAGTTCGCTGGATGATCATTTTATTCACATCCTAACAAACTTGTCACATTTATAGATTCTTAATCTATTTATCATACAATTATAAAAAAGGAGGTGCTGCTTATGAAAGCTATCCATATTTCTTTGCTTTTTTTCGCTAGTGCATTGATTTTATTTGCTATTCATCTTTGTTCCCAGCCTTATATCAATAACAACGGAATATTAGTGGAACCAGCATTCTTTTGCTTACCACTCGGCTTTTTGTCCCTTCTTGCCTCCGCAGGCTTCGGATTTGTTGCTTTTTTTAAACGATCAAAACAACAAATCTGACTTATAAAATTTACGTAAAAGAGATCGTGACAATAATCGTGTGATATTCCCAATTTTCGAATAAAAGGTGCCCCTTGCCATCTCTAACTCCTCAGTCACAAGTTACAATATTCATAAACCATGAAAAGCTTGTTTATTGAAATTGCTCCTTGTGACTTGGAGCTAAGTGACAGATTACAACCTCTTTTGCATCATAAGACTTTACTCCTTGAAAAACATTACTAACTTTTGATATGTTTCTTGCGCTTGTTTATTGCTGAAATCAAACTGATATTCATGGTTCAAAACAGCATTTTTCTCCGCATAATCTACTTTTGTGACTTTCACCTCCGCTTTCTCAAATACAGAAGTTACTTCTTCCATTTGTTTCGTAAACGTATTTGTATTTCCATCCGTTAAGAATGTGTTTTGCGTCCAACGATCCGCATGTCTGACCAAGGCTAAACTTTTGACCTTCTCTGATTGTTCAAAGTCCTTATTATCAAAGTAAGCCCATCCACATTTTTCATAAAGAAAGCTAGAGATTTTATCACTTACTTGAGTAAATGCAGAAGGATCCAACAGACCAGACAAAGAAATAAACTTCGTAATCTGCTTGTTCTCCAAAGTCGGATCAAGATGATCAGCTTTTTTAATTTCTTCATTTTGAAGTGCTAACAAATATTCTCCACTAATTTGTGCACCTGCCGAATCTCCACCAATCGAAATATTCGACCAATCTGCTTGATCTTTTATCTCTTTTTTTGCTGCTTGAATGGCTTCGTTCAATTGGATAACTGGTGTAGGATGTTTTGCTTCCGGTGATCGTTCATAATCTATATTTACGATGATTTGCTGCGTGTCTGAACATAGATATTCCAAATAATCACGACAATCATTTTTATCCCCTCCTACATATGCGCCTCCATGCATCCAGAAAAGAATCGGTAACTTTTTCTTTTCCACTTTCGGTGTGTAGATATCCATATTATTATTTTTGTATTTTGAAGGATAGAATATTTCTTTTTTTATATCGATTTGTTCGATTTTTTGCTGGAAATCATCTGGTCGGGCATATACTTGTTCTTTTTCACTTGTGTCAAATTGTTTTCTAACAAGCAAGCTAATCGGCTTTGGTGTGATTTGATTAATCAAAAATACAGTGACTAAAATAACTACGATGATAACTGGCACTGCAATCACTATTCGCTTGAACCATTTCATTCATTTACCCTCTCTTTCTCCGCCAAATCCATGTGATAATCGTGCTAACAGATAAAAATCCACCTGAATAAATGAGAAGCGAATGTTTCTTTTCTCCAGTTTTCGGCAACATTCTTTTTTTTGCATCTGTCTTTTTTTGTACTTTCACTGTCATCTGAATCGGTTGCGTATCATCACTTGATTGATCCTCTCGAGGTTCATTCTTTCCCTTATTGTCTGCATTCTCTGTCGGATCTTGCTTTTTTGGTGGAGCTACTGGGATTATTTTTGTAATGGTAAATAATAGTTGGTATCGTCTCATTAAAAACCCCTTCAGTCGGTCCTTCAACATTTGCTAATTCGTATCCTTCGAATGTCTTTTGCTCTGTCATATAATTTTCTCCATAAGCTCCGTAAAGCTGGATTTCGTCCTGGTCTTTGAGTAGACTTTTATTGTTTTCATCCACATACTTTACGTTTATCTGATCATGGAACACTACTTTCAAAAAGTCCGTTACATGTTTCGTGTAGGCAGCATGGTCAACTTCCTGTGCCTTTCCATGTCCTGCTCCTTCTACTAATAAAAGATCTTTATACCCTCCTGATAACTCATATAATTTTTGCGCGTTAGACACAGGTACTACATCATCTGCTGTTCCATGGATAATCAATTTAGGCAATGAATCTGACATTCCAATCGTAGGTAGAGCAGCTTTTGTATCCAAATGCATCTCCTGATCAAAATAGTATTGTTTCAAAAGGCCCATAAATAAATCTTCATGCTCTTGATCCCCAATGATGTCTAACTGATTTTTTATGGCATCCGGTAATGCGGGGACTACTGTCTGGCTGTACGTAAAACGTAGTTGTTCATCAATTGATGCAAATCCGCAATTTTCAATAATTCCTTTGACATTGACAGGAATATCTTTCGCTAATACAGACATCATCGTAGCTGCTCCCATCGAACCACCATAAAGTAAAATCTTTTGAGATGGCCGCTCTCGAACTTCTTGATTTATCCAGTAAAGGACGTCATCTGACTCATATTGTCCATAGGTCACATAATCGCCTCCGCTATTACCAGTCGCTCTGGAATCAACAAATAATAAATTATACCCGGCCTTATAAAAATCATTGTGTTCTTCTGTAACGATCCCGTTATTCCAATTCCCTCGAAATCCGCCATGGATCATGACTGTTTTATCTGAACCCCGGTCGACATAGTAAGCATACACATCCATCATTTTGCCGTCTTGTTTATTTAGTACAGTTTGATGAAGTTGTTTTGTATTTGGATAGAAGCCTGTGTTTTCTGCAGGCGTCGTACCATCATCTGTACCTCCAAGCATCGACATCAACACACTGTTTTTAGAAAAAGCGATATCATACAATAGATAAGTAGCAATCAGATGTTTGATAATCTCTTTATCTACACCATAATCATTAACAGCAAGCTCAGTGACTAATAACTTTATTAATTTTGACTTGATGTCTTCTGCTGGTCCATTAAGTATTTCTGTCATCTGTTTACCGAAATAATTCAAATATTTTTTACCATTGAAATTTTCGCCTTTACCGATATCATCATTTTCTGTCCCATTCTCTTTGTCACTTACTTTAGCAGAAGAGGATTCGTCGTTTGACATTTTTGTAGCTGTTGCTTCTTCTGTTTGTTGGTTATCTGTGGTAGCGGTCGTTTCTTGATCTGTGCTAGTAACAGATGTCTCAGCCGTTGTTTCAGTATTTGTTTCTGTTTGTGAAGTACTCGATTTCGTTTCATTTCCAGCATCAGTAGTTTCTGTGGTTTCTACCTCCCGAGATTCCGATTCGGAAGAAATGCTCTCTCCATATACTGTCCATTGCGGGACGCTTGTACTTACAGCAAATAAGATGACCAACGCTCCCTTTAATACTTGTTTTGTTCTCAAGCTATTCACTCCTTTTTATGTTTCTAGGAGAATTATATGTAAACGCAAACATTTTTTATACAAAAAATAAATGGTTTATCCCATAAAAATAGAACAGGATTATTTTCTCATTTTACGTAATAAAGCAGAATGGATAAACCAGTATCCATTCTGCTTTTTTTAAACGAAGAAACAACTTATTGCTCCAAAAATGTCAGAAATCGTTTATCCCAAATTTTCTCGTAAAAAGCGATTGTTTCCTTTGCTTTCATAAAAGGATTATCATAAGTTGTCGTTGCTCCTCTACACATCATAAGCTGGTATCCTAATCCATGAGCAAACTTCACAGTCGTATCTATACAATACTCTGCTTGTGCCCCACATAATTCGATCGAATGACAGTCCAATTCAGTTAATAACATACTCAGATTAGTCTTATAAAATGAATTCGCATGGGTTTTTCTCACAAAATAACTGTGTTCAGGAATAGATAATTCCGACAATAGCTCCCATGGTTTTGTTTCTGGTACTAATTGATCATCTTCGTGTTGAACGAAAATAACTGGCTTTCCAATCGTTTCGTATGTTTTGATTCTTTCATTCACTAATGCTGTCACTGTTTCTAATTCGTGTATCGGTGAAGAATCAAAACATACCCCTTTTTGTAAATCGATCACTACTATTGCGTCGGCTGTGTTTGACATACTTGTGCCTTCTTTCTTTTTTCTTGATTTAATAGTATTTCTTATCTAGCTAGTTCCATTATACGTGACAACATTTTCTTATTTTACACCTCTAAATGGCACTTTTCGACTATTTCTTCATGTTATTATTTCATAAATACTTAGCTATTGGAGGAATGTATGATGATTAAATTGTATACAGGTTCTGGCTGCTCGTCTTCAAGACGCGCAAAACGTTGGCTTATCGTCCATGATATACCGTTTATCGAACAGAACTTAATTCGTCAACCACTAACCAAAAATGAATTTATCCACTTACTAAAATTGACAAACAACGGCGTGACCGAAATGCTCTCTACTCATTCTATTAGTTATAAAAATCTTGTTCACAGAATAGACGAGCTCAGTTTGAGTGAACTATACCTTGAGATTCGTACATCCCCTTCTTTATTGAAAAAACCGATTATCTACGACCAGCCTGCAAAACTTTTGACTGGATTTAGCGAAGATAAAATCAGGATGTTCCTTCCTAAAACTAAAAGAAAGCAAGAGCTCAATGAACTCTTACTTTCTGGTCATCTTGTCGATTTTAAAGAAAATAATCTTTTTGCAATGTCTTAATTTTGGCATAAACAATCTGCTGTTCTTAATTAACGAAATCCAATTTTTCCAATATGGATCTATTTTTCTCATTCCTGATTTTTATGATTTCAGCTTTCAGACGCGCCCAATCATTTTTTGTAGGTTGTCCATTCCAGTAAAATATCTGTGTATTCGTTTGATCATATGCCTTTTTGTCGATAGGATAATCGCTAATGACAATATCAGGTAACTGATCAGCGGATGCACTATATTTTATTGGGCGTTCAGTCATAGATAATATCCTTTTCTTTGCCCATAATTCCTGAGTTTTACCGTACTTCGATTGAATATAGAATATGACAGGTTGTTCGTGTTTTATAAAAGTGTCCCTGACTAGCATACAGTATTGAAAAATCAACCGACTGTTCTTTTCATAATAAGTATTAAGCTCTGGAATTCTGCGAGCTACCCCACTAAAAAACTGTTGCATGATTGGATACATCACTGGAAATATATGCTGAAAATCTCTGTCTTCTGCTGATTTTCCGAAAGCATCCACCTTCTTTTTTGTCCCAAAAACCCTTGAATACAAATGGATCATTGCCAAATTGACATATAGATAATTTTTTTCTGAAGTTATAAAACAAATCTTGAAGTTTTTTTCAAAATTTTCTACAATAGACGATTCAATCCAGCCCCAACTTTCTTGTACTTTATCTGGAGCATCCAACAAGTCTTCTTCCAAATAGGTATTCATTACACCAAACATAAAATAAAGGTAAGCTTGCTCTGTTGGAGTGATGTGGTTCATCGACCAGAAATTTGCTTCAAAAAAAGGCTCTAGTATGTAATGCGTAAACTCTTCTTTTGTTATCAATGGATGCACAAATTTGTTCATCTCTTCTGGGACATACGTAATCGGGTGGCCTTGTTTCATTCGTTGCAACGAAATTCTTAGTAGGCTGATCCATTTCTTTCTATCTATACTACGCGTATATGGCGCATGTTTCGCAAATTTTTCTAATAGTTGACGTTTATTTTTTATACTTGATAATATATCAGAATGATTTTCGTCGAATGACTGCCAATACATCAAGTGAAAAAAGTATCGGATACGGTATTCTTCTCCTTCTATCGGATTACCTTTTTTCAAGCTGCAAGATAAATGATAGTTTTTCAAAATAGTATTAAGTTCTCTTAATTTTCTTTGAATCGTACGCAAACTTATATAATTTTTTTGACTAAGATTTTCTAAGGATTGATAAGTACCTTTGTAAAGTGAATCCAGTAAAATATAACCAATCGTTCCCTCTAACAGTATAGAATAAACTTTACTCAGTAAAAACTGAGAAGAAAACTCGACTTTTATCATCTTGTTTTCTGAAAGAAAAGATAATTTATATTCTGGATACCTTTCGCAAAACGATTCTGCTTGTTGAATCACCGAATTCATCTTAGCCAGGGTGTAGTTTAGATATAAAGCGATATCCTTCACCACATATAATTTCTCGTCTCTTTCATAACAATAGTTCAAAAATTGATATACTTGCCTTTCATTGATATCAATAAATTCTTCAAACAAAGTACATACTCCTTTTTATCTATTATTTAGACTTATTCCGACAGCTACATGAATAACGTACAAATAGATTCGTTACTGATTTTTCAGAGATACTACCATGCGCAGTGTGCATTGTCAATTATTCTTGCTCTTATTTTCCATTTGTGTTCCTGTTATTTCCTGTTTCTCAAATATGTTAGTAAACAAAAATAGACCTGGCAAATCTACAACTTCGCCAGGCAATACAGCATTCTCGAATGAAATATTCACTCAAAAATCTATCGTTTTTTATTCAATTTTAGATCTGTTGCTTTTATTCTTTATTTCACTCGATGGAAGAGAGAACGAAAATAGCTTGCTTCTACAATCAAAATGAGTAACACATCCATCCATGTAATTAGCTTGTTCAAGGTTCTACTACCAGTTTCTGGTAAATCGCTTTTTCTATTATCTGTTTCTTTCGCTTTTTCTTGATGATCAATTCCACGAGAAACAAAATCAGGCTGTTTTAGCACACTTTTTAGGTTGCTCCCTGCATTTCTCTTTTGTTCTTTAGTTGGTATGATAGGTACCAAATCAAGTTCATTATTTACTTTTCCTGTGCTGCTTTCACTGCTTGTGCTATCCGTACTGCTTTCGCTGCTCGTACTTCCTGTGCTACTTTCACTACTCGTACTCTCCGTACTGCTCTCACTGCTCGTGTTTTCTGT
>OKKE01000274.1_pt1 | contig 11424 bp, 9 predicted proteins | sample 1612241 | NCBI WGS metagenome assembly OKKE01 (sample SAMN04436786, study PRJEB24849) | human gut metagenome | biome: human gut; feature: NICU; material: stool | host: Homo sapiens | place: USA: Saint Louis, MO | collected 2011-04-26 | reverse complement strand
TTTTTGTTTGGCTGTTCTTATTACTTGATGCAGGACAGCTTTTTCACAACCTCTGGTACACGGTGTTCCAAAAGTAGCTTCTTCGGAAATAAGTTGGAATTTCACAAAAATTCAAGAAGTAATTTTCGTAAATTTCTTCTTATTTCTTGAAGCTGATTACTTCTGTCACAACCTCTTTTTATTATTGAGAATCTGGTCGAGGAATAATCGTTTTTGCCATCCAAATATCCGGTTTGTCCCAGCCATTTGCATTTGGTAAGACACCTACGATTTTATAACCTAATTTTTCATAGAATTCATACGGATGTTCACGAAGGTTCTGGATGGAAGCCACTTTATCATATGTATGCTCATACAGGTCCGTTTGACTTAACGTTGTTCCATGGTCTAAATCATCCGTACCTAAATAAATCGTGATTCCTCCTCTGGAAGCTACTTCTTTTTCTAAGTAATTGACTAATCGAGTACCTATTTGGTTCTTTCGTCGGGAGCTTTCTACAACTAATGGATGCAATTCCCAACCTGTGATACCGTATTGAGGGATTGCACCAATAAATCCTACTAACTCATCTTGGTCTACCGCTGCTACCGCGATTCGTTCTGGATTCATCATTTCTTCTACTTCTTCTGCCGAGCTGTCTCCATATTCTTCCGGCCAAGTCAGTCTCAGTAAATCAGAAAGCTGATCTTTCAATACTGGATTATTACGGTCAAATTCACTGATTATCATACGTCTTCCCCCTTGTTCTTGCTTATTCTAACAGTCCTTTTGAAAAAACGAAATGTTCTCGCTCAAAAATCTTTAGCTACCAATCAGTATCTCTATTCTTTCATTATTTATCTTACTTATAAAATAAAAAAATTATACAGAAACACTTTATTCAAAATAGGAAAGATCAGGAAAGCCATCAATTGGAGGAAAAAACTCTGTTTGTTCATCATGATATAGATTATCTTTTGCTTTAAAAAAACCAATTATGAATTGACAAATAAAACCTGTTTTCATATAATAATCTTAATTTTTAGAATTTTTAGATAATTACAAAAAAGCAAAGGGAATCGGTAGAAATACTAAGAGGAACAAAAATTCATTATTGTCGTTTTCAATGTTTTTGTACTTGTTCGTTTTTAGGATACTTATTGATGATTTCAAGGTGTTCATGCCACCTTATTCATCACTTATCCTGTCTTAGGTTCACCTCTACTCCATCTACAGCCGCAGTCAGATCGATCACTCTTTAAAATTTTAACCCGTTTCAACGAAGAAAGAAGGAAATGAATATGAGTCAAAGTGTTTTCTTACCAAATTATACCATTGGAACAGATGCGTATGAAAAAGCAAATGGAATCGTCAAAGAATATGGGACAAAAGTAGTGCTGATTGGAGGGAAGACTGCACTTTCAAAGGCAGAAAACAAAATAAAAGCAGCTTTGACACAGGAAATAGAGGTTGTCGCCAGTCTCTGGTACGGGGGTAATTCAACTTATGGAAATATTGAACAGTTGATCCAGCATGAAAGTGTCCAAAAAGCAGACGTCCTGTTTGCAGTCGGTGGTGGCCGTGCTTGCGATACTGTAAAAGTCATTGGTGAAAAACTAGCTAAACCAGTCTTCACCTTTCCCACTATTGGTTCGAACTGTTCGCCCGTCACTGCGGTATGTGTCATCTATAACGAAGAAGGCGTAATGGACGGACTCTTCTTTCCTTCAAAACCACCTGTACACACCTTCATTGATACAGCAATTATTGCCGAAGCACCTGATAAATACTTATGGGCAGGTATTGGCGATGCTTTATCCAAAGAAGTCGAATCTACTTTTTCTGCTCGTGGCGATGATCTAGGCTACACGGATAGATTAGGAATCCAAATCGGAAAAATGTGCATTGATCGTCTCTTGACTTATGGTACGCAAGCATTGAAAGATAGTGCCGACGATCGTCCCTCATATGCAATTGAACAAGTCGTTTCGGATATCATTGTTACTACCGGATTGGTTTCTGTTTTAGTTAACAATAACTATAATTCTGCTATGGCACACTCATTCTATTACGGTACGACTGTTCTAGAAAAAATGGAGGGATACCTTCACGGAGCATCTGTCAGTTATGGTGTACTGACCTTATTGATGATGGATCAGCAGTTCGATTTGTTTGATAAAATCTATGTGTTTATGAAAAAGAACCAACTTCCAGTATCGTTAACCGACATGAATCTCAATGTCACGACCGATTTAGAAGCAATCTTAGATAAAGCCATGGCAACAAATGATATTAAACATGTGCCTTATGAAATCACCCGAGAAAAATTTAAACAGGCCATTCTTGACGTAGAAACTTATCATGCTACACAAGAAAGCCAGCAAGGATATAAGAAAATCAGTTAAATAATTGCTAAAACCCCCATCAAGCAGGCTGTCATCAAATTGAGGACATTTCTTTGCTTGATGAGGGTTTTTCTTGTCAAAAAAAGCTTTATAGCTTTCGCTATAGAATCTTTTCTCTTATTTAAGTTGAACAGTTCCTTAATTAAGAAAACTGCTCCTTTTATGGTAATTGAAAAAACGAGTAGGCTACGATTATTTGGCAACTGTTTTTTTCATTTGCTTGCTTCGCAATTGTCCGCAAGCTGCATCAATATCTGTACCATGTTCTTTACGTATCACACAGTTTACGCCGTTTTTCTTCAATACATCATAAAATCTCAATACATCAGCTTTTGGACTGCGAGAATATTGATCATGTTCACTGACTGGATTATATGGAATCAAGTTGACATATGCTAATTTTTTCTTATCTTTTAATAGATCGGCTAATTGCTGTGCATGCTCTGGTCTGTCATTTACTTGATTTAACATGATATATTCAAACGTGATTCGACGGTTTGTTTTCTCTAAATACTCATCTACAGCTTCCATCAATTTCTCGATTGGGAAACTTCGGTTGATCCGCATGATCGATGTTCGCACCTCATTATTCGGCGCGTGCAAGGAAATAGCCAGATTGACTTGCAAGCCGTTATTAGCGAATTCCTTGATTTTGTGTGCTAATCCACTAGTGGAAACTGTAATGTGCCGAGCACCAATTGCCAATCCTTTGGCATCATTGATGATATGCAAAAAGTCCATTACATTGTCGTAATTATCAAATGGCTCACCGATCCCCATTACAACGACATGGGAAACACGTTCGCCAAGATTGCGCTCATCAAAATAATGTTGGACCATCATGATCTGCGCAACAATTTCTCCAGCAGTCAGATCACGGTTCTTTTTGAGCAGCCCGCTTGCACAAAATGTACAGCCGATATTACATCCTACTTGTGTCGTCACACAAACTGACAAGCCATATTCTTGTCTCATCAGTACAGTCTCAATCATGTTTTTATCAGGGAGTTCAAACAAATATTTTACTGTACCGTCCGAAGCTTCTTGGACGACCATCTGTTTTAGAGGATTGATGATAAAATGCTCCGATAATTTTTCGATCAACTGTTTCGATAGATTCGTCATTTCTGTGAAATTACTTACACGTTTTTGATACAACCATTCCCAAACTTGGGCAGCTCGGAATTTTTTCTCGCCGTTTTCTATAAACCAATTGATTAATTCTTCATTCGTCAAGCCATAAATGGACTGTTTTTCCAAAGTATTTTCCCTCTTTTTCTCAAAGTTTCGCTACATACTATACATGATTCATTTCCTTAATGCAATACTTCACAAATAAATCGAATAGAACTTTAATCTCACAAAAACTAAAAAGACAAGACATCATACCGTATTAGAAAAGATGGAAAAAAACATTTTTTCTTTTGGTATCATCATGCCTTGTCTTTTTATTGGTTATTCGTTTTTCAACCCTTCATCACACAAGTTTTACATGTCATTATCGTCCGGCAACGTTTCTGATGTTTCTTCCTGCTCAATGAATACTTTCCGAGGCTTGCTTCCTTCTGACGGGCCAACAACTCCATGAGCTTCCAGTTCATCTACTAAACGTGCTGCTCGGTTGTAACCGATCCGAAATCTTCTTTGGAGAAGGGAAATACTTGCCGTTTGCATTTCAACAACAAGTGCTTTTGCTTCTTCAAACAGCTCATCTTGTGGCTGTTCTGGAGCACCTGTCGTTTCAACTTCATCTGTCGGCATCATTTTCTCTTCATAATGAGCTTCTTGCTGATCTGTAACAAATTGAACGACCCGTTCTACTTCGTGGTCAGAAATGAATGCTCCTTGCACACGGATCGGTTTATTCTCACCCATTGGCAAGAATAGCATATCTCCTCGCCCTAAGAGCTTTTCTGCCCCATTAGAATCAATGATCGTCCGAGAATCTGTACCGCTTGATACCGCAAATGCCATTCTGGAAGGTACATTTGCTTTGATGATTCCTGTGATAACATCCACACTTGGACGTTGAGTAGCTAGGATCATATGAATCCCCGCCGCCCGAGCCATTTGCGCTAAACGAATAATCGCATCTTCAACTTCATTGCTGGCTACCATCATCAAATCAGCTAATTCATCTACGATCACTACGATGAATGGTAAGGTTGGATGTTTCGTTCCGTTTTCCAAGTTTTTCTGTTGAACAAATTCATTGTAACCAGAAATATTTCTTACTCCGGTTGCCGCGAATTTTTCATATCGTTCTTCCATTTCTTGTACTACTTTTTGTAAGGCTTGCGCTGCTTTTCTAGGGTTCGTCACGACCGGCGTCAACAGATGAGGTATGCCGTTGTACATATTCAATTCAACCATTTTCGGATCGATCATCATCAGTTTTACTTCATGGGGCTTAGCACGCATTAATATACTTGTGATGATCCCATTAATTGCTACTGACTTCCCACTACCAGTCGAACCAGCCACGAGTAAGTGAGGCATCTTCGAAAGATCAGCCGTTTGTACCCGTCCAGAAACATCACGTCCTAAAGGTACTTCTAGTAATTTATCTGGGTGGTTTGGTTGTGCTTCGATGATTTCTCTAAAGGAAACCATACTGATCTTTCCATTTGGTACTTCAATACCAATCAGTGATTTACCTGGAATCGGTGCTTCCATCCGGACATCTTTCGCCGCTAAAGCAAGCGCGATATCATCTGTTAAGTTCACAATTTTACTTACTTTTACCCCTACAGCCGGCTGGACTTCGAATTTTGTGACGGATGGTCCTAAGCTGGCTTTGACGACCTTGGCATCGACACCGAAACTTTGGAAAGTTTGTTCTAATACGCCGATATTTTTTTCAATTTTTTTATACTCATCACTTTGATCCACAGTTGGTATAGAATCAAGCAAATCAACTGTCGGTAATTCATAGTCTTGATTTTCCTGTTCTGCTTCAATCTCAAATTCTAATGAGGTACCGTCATCCTCTGGCAACTCATCTGAAAAACCTTCTGCTGTATTGGTCTGTTTTGGTGTATCTGGTACTGGTTTCTCTAGATTCGCAGGATGGATATTTTCTTGAAAACTGTCGATTGGAACAAAACTTAGCTGCTCCGGCTCTGTATTTTCTGGTTCCTGCCATTCATCAGCAGTATTTTCCCTTTGTTGGCTCACCGCTTTTTTCTTCTCATATTCTGCAGCTTCTTTTTCTGCAGCTTCTTTTGCAGCTAAGCGCCTTGCTTCTTTCGCTTCTGCGCGCTGTTTCATTCTCTCTTCCTTTGCCGCTTGCTTTCGAGCTTGCTTGGCAGGATCACCTTCCAATAATTCCTGTACTCGTTCTCCAATTGATTGGATACTATTTAACAGCTGATAGCCTTCCAGATTACTGAACAGGAATGCTCCTCCTGCCAGTAATAGCACTGCTGCTAAATAACTTCCAGGCTGTGCAATCAAGAAGTAAGTAAAATGATAAAGGATTGCTCCAATCATCCCACCACCAACGTTATTGTCTACTTGACTTTGTTTTATATCACTGGCTAACAAATCCCATGTCGTCCCCATGATATTTGGTTCCCCAGTATGGAGTTTGCCAAATAAATGGGCATGTAACAATAATAAGATACCGAAATAAAAGAGTATGCCGCCAAACCAGCGTCGGTTTTTACCAATTGAAAACTCTGTATTCTTAATGACAATCCAAAATCCTAATACGGCTAATAAAAGACAGAGGATTTGGTAAGTATTTCCTGCAATGATCCGAAAGCCGTTTGCAATCAATATTCCTAAAAAACCTAATTTTAAAAAGCCGAAGACAGCAAATAAAATCAAGGCAAACCCAACACCAATCGTCAGCATTTGTTCCTGCTGCTGTTTTTGCTTTTTCGTTTTTTTCGTCTTTTTCCTTTTTTTAGTAGGCCGTTTCTTTTGTGCCATTTATTATCCCTCATTTCATCAAGTTTCATTATACAAAAAAAAGTAAGGGAACTAAAGTTTTGTTTGAAAGAACTGACGCTTTCTTTCATTTTTCAGCTTATTTTACAGTTTTTCTTAATTTCTAAACGATTTTATCAAAAAAAGGCACGGCCATATCCAGCCGTACCTTCTTGTTTTAAGTATGTGAACTAAAGGTTCTCTCCATTTTCTTCAATCAGTTTTTGATACCAGTAATAACTGTCTTTCTTGTATCGTTCCAAAGTACCTTCTTGTGTTTCATCTTGATCAACATACACAAATCCATATCGCTTTTGATAACCGTTCAGCCAGCTAAGCAAATCTGTATAAGACCAGGTGCAATAGCCTAGGACTTCTGCTCCATCCGAAATTGCTTCTTTGATGGCTTTGACGTGGCTTTGTAAGTAATTGATTCGATAGTCGTCATGGATTTGTTTATCTTCTGTCAACTTGTCATACTCTCCTAAGCCATTTTCCGTAATCAGTACCGGCATGCGGTAACGGCTTGTGATACGACGCAGTCCGATCCTTAATCCTTCTGGGTCAATCTCCCAGTCCCAATTTGTTCGTTCGACAAATGGATTCTCAACTTTTTTATACATTCCAGGAACTCCAGTTTCTTCTGATGAACCTTTTTTTCCTGTCGTATTCATTTTTCCTGCACCAACTCCGTTTAATGGATTGAATGCATTCGTCGCCGTTTGATAGTAATTGATCCCAAGAAAATCTGGTTTAGCAGATTCTAGCAATTCTGCATCGCCAGCTTCAATCGTTGGTGCCCATCCTTTTTCTTCTAAGAACCTCATGGCAGCAATCGGATATTTTCCCCACATATAGACATCCATCCAATAATTGGCCATCAGGTCTTCTGCATTTTCAGCAGCCAGAACATTTTCAGGATTACTGTCAATTGGATAATTTGGCGTATACGCAAAGCTTGGTCCGATTTTCCCAGGCATTTCTAACTCGTGAAATTTATTGATGACAGATGCATTTGCTAAATTAGCAATATGGTTAACTTCATACATTCGTTTCGGGTCTGTCACACCTGGCGGATGTGCTGCTAACAAATAACCTAATGAAGTGAAGATATTTTGTTCATTCAAACTAATCCAGTAATGGACTTTCCCGCGGAATGCCTCAAATAATGTTTCTGCATAATGAGTGAAATCTTCAATGATCTGACGTGATTCCCAACCATTATATTCATCTTGCAATGCTTGTGGAAGATCCCAATGATATAAAGTCAACATAGGTTCGATATCGTTTTCAATCAATTCGTCGATCAATCTCTCATAAAAAGCGAGCCCAGCTTGATTGACTTCTCCTCGTCCATTAGGAAAAATCCGTGTCCAAGCTACAGAGAAGCGGTAAGCTTTCAGACCTTGTTCTTTCATTAAAGCAATATCTTCTTTATAACGATGATAGTGGTCTACTGCCAAATCACCGTTCGTTCCTTTAAATGTCTTTCCTGGAATCCGAACAAATCGATCCCAGACTGATTCTCCTTTCCCATCTTCTTGCCAAGCTCCTTCTACTTGATATGCTGCAGAAGCAGAGCCCCACAGAAAATCTTTTGGAAATGAGGTAAGTTCTTTGTGTTCCATTCATCTCTTCCTTTCCTATAACCTTCAATCGTTCCTCTTTTAGAATAACACGAAACCCCTTCCACAACAAAATAAAATTATGTAAAGGAGGTTGTGACAGAAGTGGTCAGCTTCAAGAAACAAGAAGTAATGTACGAAAATTGCTTCTCAAAGTTTTGTAAAATTTCGGCTTATTTTTCGAAGAAGCTACTTCTGGAACACCATGTATAAGAGGTTGTGAAAAAGCTGCCCTGCATCAAGTAATAAGAACAGCCAAGTAAAAACAGCTTCTTATGTTTTTACTTGGCTGGATTTATTACCGCAGATGCAAGCTTTTGAACACCGTTTACCAAGAGGTTGTGAAATCAGCGCTTTGACCTGAGTATTAGAGAAACAAACGGCAAAATAGTTCCTCATATTTTGCCGTTTTTTGAGCTAATACCGAGGGTCAGCTGATTGAACACCGTTTAAGAAAGAGGTTGTGAAAAAGTCGCTTAGTTTCGAGTAGTAAGAAAAATTTTGTGAAAATGGCTTTCTACATTTTTGCATAAATTTGGCTTAATACCGAGAAACTGGCTTTTGAACACCGTTTACCAAGAGGTTGTGAGCCTGCCATTCAGCTCCGAGTCACAAGGAGTTGGCAGGAGAACACTGTTTATTCGGAAAAAGGGACTGTGACACGTCTTTTGTCACAGTCCCCTATTTGTTAATTTCTCGGCGTAACATCTTCGCCAAACCATTTATCGGATATTTTTTGGAATTCACCTGTTTTCTCTAGTTGATCTAGGGCTTCATTGATTTTTTTCACTAATGTACTATCTGACTTTCGTGCACCAACTGCAAAATCCTCACTTTCATAAGAACCTTTTGTTATGTTGAAGTCTTCTAGTTCGTTTCTTTGTTTCAAATAATAGTCTGCGTATACTTTATCCATCAGCAGACCATCGACCCGTCTGCTTTTCAGATCGATCAATGCTTCATTAAAACTATCATACAAAACAGCATCTTGGTTTTTGACTATCTCTTTTAATACTTCTGGTTGTTTCGTAAATACATCATAACCAGATGACCCATTTTGCGCACCTAATCTCTTATTATTCATTTGTCCAAAGTTTGTGATTCCTGATTCTTTAGGTGTGATCAGCACTTGATCGTTTTCCATATAAGGTTTTGTAAATTGCACTTTCTTTTCTCTTGCCGGCGTTTTGGAATAGCCGTTCCATATCAAATCGATCGTTCCATTGTTCAGTTCAAATTCCTTCATTGACCAGTCAATGGGCTGAAAGTCTACCGTAATCCCATATTGTTCAAAGACTGCTTTGGCTAAATCAATATCAAATCCTGTGAGCTTCCCGTCTTTATCTCTAAATCCCATAGGAACAAATGTATCGTCTAAACCTATAACGATTTTTTTCTCTTCGTTGATAGTCGCCCAATTATCTGCTGAAGTTTTTTTGTTCGAACAGCCTGCAAAAAGAAGAAGACCTGCGATCAAAGCGAATAGAAAACTGGTTTTTTTCATCTCTATCTTCTCCTTTCTTAATGAATTGGGGAAACTTTTAGTAATTGATCACCGACATTTTCTGCAAATACTAAATCATGGGTGACAATAATTTGGGTTACCCCATCTTCTTTCAATGATAGGATCAAACGCTCGACTTGCTGGCGTAATTCAGGATCTAAAGCACTTGTTGGTTCATCATAAGCCAACACCCGTGGATTCATAGCCAATGCTCTGGCAATCGCTACCCGCTGTTTTTGTCCGCCAGAAAGCTGATAAGGATAGTTATTCAATAAATCACTAATCCCTAATGAAGCCGCTAATTCTTCTGCTTTTTTGGTGTATTCTTCTTTTGTCTGTTTCAATACCATTTTTGGTGCTAAGGTAATGTTTTCAAAAATATTCAGATGTGGAAATAGCTGGAAGTCTTGGAATACGACTCCTATAACTTGTTCTTTCATTTTAAGCTCGAATGGGTTGAACGGTACACCATCTAAATAAAATTCTCCGCTGTCAGAACTTTCTATGCCAGCCAAGATACGTAAAAGCGTGGTTTTACCGCCACCGGAAGGACCTACGATAGCTAATGTTTTCCCATCTGGAATGATTAGATTCAAATCTTTGATTATTTTTTTTTCACCAAATGCTTTGTTCACTTTCTTCAATTCAATCATATTTCTTCCTCCTATCAGTTAGCGGTAATAATTTAATTTTCCTTCAACTTGTTTCATTACGATTGTTAGAATACCAGTCAATGTAAGATAGATGATTGCCACGCCTAGCAAAGGCAGTAAAGTCGCGTCGCGTTCCATCGCGATTTTCCCAGCACGCATTACGTCACCTAAACCTAATATATAGATCAAGGAAGAATCTTTGACCAAGTTGATAACTTCATTCCCTACAGAAGGTAAAACAATCTTTGTCACTTGTGGGATGACGATTTTCGTCACCGTTTGAAAGGGACTTAATTGCAAAACTTGCGCTGCTTCATATTGACCTTGAGGAATCGATTGTATCCCTCCACGAAAGATCTCTGCAAAATAAGCTGCATAGTTTAAGATAAAGGCAATGAGTGCTGCTTCGAAACGATCAAAAACGATCCCAATCGTCGGCAACCCATAAAAAATAAAAATCAGTTGCAACAACAGCGGTGTTCCCCGCATAACCCATACATATGTTTGAAGCAAGTAGCGTAGCGGCTTAAAATGCAAGGACAATCCTAGTGCTAAAATAATCCCTAATGGCAACGAGCCAATCAAGGTAAATAAAAATAATTTCAATGTTGTGAGTGCTCCTACTAATAATTGCGGCATAACTTCAATTAAATACTCCATCTTCTTTTCCTCCTTTAAAATAAAAAAATCCTCTTGGCAAATGCCAAGAGGACGTATTATACGTGGTTCCACCTCTGTTTATTTTTTCCTTGCAGAAAAAACCTCACACAGTCGTTGCCGTTCAGATGAAAACAAAACGTCCTTTGATCCGAAGATCAAAGGACGTTAATCACGTGGTTCCACCTTTTTTTACCGGCTCCTCACGGAAAAGCCAGCCTTACCTGGTCATCTAGCAACGACCGCAGCTGTAACGGGCTCCCCGGATTTTCCTACTATACGCTTCAGAAAATCGACTCCAAGATGTGTTTCACGGTTAACTGCTGCCTCTTTCCACCAACCAGAGACTCTCTAAAAACACCTAACTGCTACTCTTCTTTTCGATGTCATTTGTTTTAACTTTACGTGTAATTTACATGATTATTTTTCATTTGTCAACTCTTGTCAACTCTTTTTTATGATACACTAATAAAAAAAGGAGGGTGATGCGCGATGAGTCGTGCAACCGAACAAGAAGCTTATGAACTACTAAAAAAACTGGATATCTCTTTTCAAAAAGTCGATCATCCTGCGATTACGTCAGTCAAAAATGTCCCTTTTTCCCTACCTGGTCCGCAAGTAAAAAATCTATTATTGAAATCAAGAAAAGGAAAACAAATCTATCTTG
>OKKE01000240.1_pt1 | contig 12601 bp, 11 predicted proteins | sample 1612241 | NCBI WGS metagenome assembly OKKE01 (sample SAMN04436786, study PRJEB24849) | human gut metagenome | biome: human gut; feature: NICU; material: stool | host: Homo sapiens | place: USA: Saint Louis, MO | collected 2011-04-26 | reverse complement strand
GCCGATTTACAGGTTATATCTGGACGGGCAGAAGCAAATGAAGCTCTTTTGACAGGCGAATCTGATTTGATTGTCAAAGAAACTGGAGCTGAATTGCTTTCTGGAAGCTTTTTGACAAGCGGTTCTGTCATGGCTGAAGTTATCCGAGTAGGTGCAGATAATTATGCTGTCCGCTTGACTAGCGAGGCAAAGACTCACAAAGCTATTCATTCTGAACTTGTAGATTCGATTCGCAAAGTATCCAAATTCACTAGTTTCGTGATTATTCCTTTGGGGATCATACTATTTTTGGAAGCACTGTTCATCCGCGATGCTTCTATCAAAATTTCTGTTATTGCATCTGCAGCAGCTTTGTTAGGCATGCTTCCAAAGGGTTTGGTATTGCTAATAAGTATTGCATTAACGACAGGGGTAACCAAACTGGCAAAAAAACGAATCCTTGTTCAAGACATGTATTCAATTGAAACGCTGGCCCATGTCGATACATTATGCTTGGATAAAACAGGGACCATTACTGAAGGAAAAATGAGTATCCAGCGGGTAGAAGCACTACATCCGCTGTACGAGAAAGCCATCCCAGAAATTATGGGGACGTATCTGGCAGAAAGCAGTGATAACAACATCACTATGCGGGCTATGAGAGATTATTTTGAGCTTTCTAATCGGTATGATGTGACAAACAAAGTCGCATTTTCTTCTGATCGCAAATGGGGCGCGATGGAATTTCCAGAACTGGGAGTCGTGTACGTAGGAGCGCCTGAACGTTTGGTGGAAGAAGATCGGCTTCCGGACAGTCTAAAAACAGCCCAAGCGTATGGCTATCGCGTACTTATGTTGGGGATCGCTCCAAATCAGCAATTGAACGAAGAAAAACCAGCATTTGTTGAGCCGGTTGCTCTGTTTGAAATCGATGATCCAATCCGAAAAAACGCTCAAGAAACACTAGCTTATCTTCATGAGGAAGGTGTGGATCTGAAAGTGATTTCTGGAGACAATCCTTTTACTGTCTCCAATATCGCTAGACGTGCAGGATTACCGAATTATGATGCGTATGTCGATCTTTCTCAAATTACTGAAGAAATGGAAGTGCGAGAAGCTGCTCATCGCTATACGGTTTTTGGACGAGTGAGTCCTCAGCAAAAGAAATTGCTGGTAAATGAATTGAAAGAAAGCGGCAGAACGGTTGCAATGACAGGCGACGGTGTGAATGATGTTTTGGCGTTAAGAGAAGCAGATTGCAGCATTGCTATGGCAGAAGGTGATGGAGCAACACGTCAGATTGCGAATCTGGTATTGTTGGACTCTGATTTTACTACATTGCCAGAAGTCCTGTTTGAAGGACGCCGAGTGGTCAACAATGTGACGAAAGTTTCAGGCATCTTTTTTATCAAAACGATTTATTCATTTATTTTATCGATTATATGTGCCGTTACAGCAATTGGATTTCCGTTTATCCCTATCCAAATCACGCTGATTGATTTAGCGATTGAAGGGTATCCTTCCTTCTTTTTATCTTTTGAACAAGATAAAAGAAAAATCACTTACCGTTATTTGCCTACAGCACTTATTAATGCTTTACCAAATGCCTTGCTTGTAGTAGTGAATATCATTGCGGTGTATCTACTTGGAAAAACATTCGCATGGGGAAATGCTGAAACTACTACTTTGATGTATTACTTGCTGATTGGGATCAGTTGCATGGCAGTTGTAAAAGCTTGTTATCCCTTCAACCCATTGCGCATCTTCCTAGCAGTAACGACGATCGTAGGGATATATGTAGCTGCAATGCTGTTCCATGGAATTTTGGAAGTAAACTTAGGGTTGGGAGAGAGCGTAGGATACTTCTTTGTATTCATGCTCGTAAATATTGTTCTTCGAGTATTGTACTGGAAGGCTGATATTCAAAATCAGTTACTGAAAAGAGTAGCAAATTGATGCTTAATGAGATAGAAATGTGTTATACTTGAAAAAGCAATGAAATATGATACAATCAAACATGTATAATTGTGTCCTTTAAAATCGCACTGATTTCAGTTAGTGCGATTTTTTACCGGTTATTCTCCTGAAATATCTTCTGTTAAACCCAAAAGATATCAATAGAGCAGGGGGTGAAAAAATGGCTCAACGGATTCCTCGAGAGGTTATCGAAACAGTACGCAGTCAAACGAATATCGTTGAGGTGATTGGACAATATGTCCAGTTGAAAAAGTCTGGTAAAAATTACTTGGGGCTGTGTCCTTTTCATGAAGAACGTACACCGTCTTTTTCTGTTGCAGAAGACAAGCAGATTTTTCATTGCTTTGGTTGTGGTAAGGGCGGAAACGTGTTTACTTTTCTTCAAGAACTAGAAGGTCTAAGTTTTCCAGAAGCAGTGGTAAAAGTGGCAGACTTCGAACAGATACCGTTAGAAGATCAATGGCGTCAGCGTACTATAGCTGTCCAAAATCCTGAATCTGCTACGGGGAAACTGATTGCTGCTCATGAAAAAGCAGCGGAAATCTATCATCACATGCTATTGCATACAAAAGCTGGACAGCCAGCTTTAGAATATTTGCAAAGTCGTGGGTTGTCTTTAGAATTAATTGAAGAATTCAACATAGGTTTTGCACCTAATGAGCGTTCTTTTCTTCAGCAAGTATTCAAGAATGAATCAATTTCAAATGAATTGTTAGAACGCTCTGGATTGTTTGTCACGCATGATGATGGCCGTATGTCTGATCGTTTTTATCAAAGAGTGATGTTTCCACTTCGTAATTCTCAAGGCCAGACGATCGGTTTTTCAGGACGCTGGCTTGCACCTGAAAAAGGGCAGGAAAAAGATCAGCCCAAATACTTGAATAGTCCAGAAACAGAACTGTTCAATAAAAGACAAGTTTTATTTAATCTTGATAAAGCAAGAAGCGATATCCGGAAAAACGGAGAAATTTTGTTGTTCGAAGGGTTTATGGATGTGATTGCTGCATGGCAGGCTGGTATCAAAACTGGATTAGCTTCTATGGGGACAAGTCTAACAGCTCAACAGATCCAACAAATGGAAAAGCTGACGAAAGAATTGGTCTTTTGCTATGACGGAGACAACGCAGGTTTTGAAGCAACCAATCGAGGCATTGAATTGCTTCGGCAAAACAGTCGCTTAGCACTTTCTGTCGTAGTCGTTCCAGAAAAACTCGACCCGGATGAATATCTGCGTAAGTATGGAGAAGCATCTTTCCAAGAATTAGTGGCTCATGGGCGCGAAACAGTCTTTACTTTTAAATCACGTTATTTAAAACAAGGAAAAAATTTAGATAATGAAAAAGACATGATCGAATACCTCGAAGAATTACTAGTTGAACTTAGTCGAGTTGTTTCACCAATCGAACAAGATATGTATCTATCTCAACTGTCAACAGAGTTTCAGATCGGCAGAGAGACGATACAAAAACAACTGCGCGATCTTCGAAGGACAAATCAGCAAAATCGTCAAGAACCTCAGGAAAGTCAACACACTCAGGTTACGAGACAAGAAACTGCACGAAAAAAGAGACCATTGACGCAAGTAGAAAAGGCAGAGCAGATTCTATTATATCGTGCATTTAAAGAAGTTTCTGTCCGTAATACTTTAAAAGAACGAGAATTTCAGTTTATTCATGATGCATATGCAGAAGTTTATTTTTTATTCGATGCATATGTCTCACAACATTATGAATTCAACCTTGCAGAGTTTTTAGACTTTTTGCAAGATGAAAATTTAAGGCGGTTGGTGGTGGAGATCGAATATTTACCGGTGGCAGAAGAAAGTTCGCCACGAGAAATCCAAGACTTGCTAGATGTGATCAGCAAATCTGGCTTAGCTGATGAAATAACATTAAAAAAACAAATGCAGCAAGAAGCCAGACGTACTGGAAACAAACAGCTTGAGCTTGAATTGACGATTGAAATCATCAATTTAACGAAACAGTTAAAACAAGCCAAATAGCTACTCAAGGGGGGCCTTCTTTTATGGCAAATGGAACAGATAAAAAAACGTATGAAGCAGCAGTAGCAGCTTTCATCAAAGAAAACAAACCCAAACGACAAGTTGTATATGATGATTTATCCAATCAGCTTGCTACACCATTCACTTTGAATGCAGATGAAATGGACAAATTGATCCAAAAGATTGAAGACGCAGGTATCAGTGTGGTGGATGAAAATGGTGATCCATCAATTCACAGCTTGAAGAGTGCTGAGAAAAAAGCTGAACAAGCAAAAACAGAAGATCTATCTGCGCCAACCGGTGTAAAAATCAATGACCCGGTTCGTATGTATCTGAAAGAAATTGGCCGTGTCTCCCTTTTAACTGCGGAAGAAGAAGTAGCGTTAGCATTGAAAATCGAAGAAGGCGACCAAGAAGCGAAACAGCGTCTGGCAGAAGCAAACCTTCGTTTAGTAGTAAGTATCGCTAAACGTTATGTAGGACGAGGCATGCAGTTCCTTGACTTGATCCAAGAAGGAAACATGGGACTGATGAAGGCAGTTGAAAAATTTGACTACCGCAAAGGATTTAAGTTTTCAACCTATGCTACATGGTGGATTCGTCAAGCCATCACTCGAGCAATCGCTGACCAAGCACGTACGATCCGTATTCCAGTTCATATGGTTGAAACAATTAATAAATTGATACGTATCCAACGTCAATTGCTGCAAGACCTTGGAAGAGAACCTACGCCAGAAGAAATCGGTGCGGAAATGGATCTTCCAACAGAAAAAGTCCGAGAAATCTTGAAAATCGCGCAAGAACCTGTTTCACTTGAAACGCCAATCGGTGAAGAAGATGACTCTCACTTAGGTGATTTCATAGAAGACCAGGAAGCAACAAGTCCAGCAGAACACGCAGCTTATGAGTTACTAAAAGAACAATTGGAAGATGTACTAGATACATTGACTGACCGGGAGGAAAATGTCCTTCGCTTACGTTTTGGTTTAGATGATGGCCGGACGAGAACATTGGAAGAAGTAGGGAAAGTATTTGGTGTTACTCGGGAACGTATTCGTCAGATCGAGGCTAAAGCGTTGAGAAAATTACGCCATCCTTCTCGTTCAAAACAATTAAAAGACTTCTTAGAATAAGCATGAACTATTGACCAGAAGAGAAATCAGTAAAATGGTTTGGTTTATTTTAAAAGAAAAAAAGCTTGGGACTACGCGGTCTCAAGCTTTTTTTTCTATAGGAAGGAAATTCATTCATTATTTTTAAGTAAATCCTAAAAATAAGCTATTGGCGTGACGTATAGAATATGATAGATTAAATGGTAGCGTAAACCTAGTAAAGGAGCCGATCGCTAAGTGATGAAAAAATGTCCAAATTGCGGATCGAAAAAAATGGAGCAGAATACTATCTGTCCAGACTGCGGTCATCAACTAACTGCAGAAGATCAGCAAATAAAAGAATCAATTGAAGAAACAAATACAGATGCAGCTATGCAGGATAAATCAACTGAAGATGCAGTCTTTCCTGATACAGAATTAAACGATCCAATCGAATGGTCGGAATTGAAAGATTTACCTCTAGAATCTGTAATGGAATTATTCGAAAAAGCAGAACCAGAAGACGATGTATCATCTACTCACGATAAAGTAGCCAATAAAGAAAAAAGGGAACAGAAGAAAGCGACTGTTCGTGAGACTTCGGAAACATCAGGAAAGAATCAAGAAGAAACCCTTGAATCAAAACAAAAAAGAAGAGTAGCTGAACTAAAAGAAATCGTCGATAATGAGGAAGAAAATTCTATACTATCCGCCTATATCAAAGCACATCGTGAAGATACAAAGGAAGAGCATGCGGAAGAGCTGCTCAAAATGATCAGTGAAAAAATTGCACAGGAAAACAAAGTAGAACCAGAACATGAAGCTGAAAAAGACACTGAAAAAGACATTAGTGGAGTAAACGCTGCAGGTAAAGAATCATTAAAAACGAATGATCTAAAAACGGATATCCCGGAAAAAACTGAAACATTGTCTGAAAAACAATCAGAAGACGAGAAATCGAATGGGTTGCCGGAAGCAGATAAAAAAGAAATGCTCGAAAAAGCAGACAAGAAGGCAACAGAGTCGGATGGAATAAATAATGAAGCCGATGCTGAAACTCAATCTGCAAGTGAAGATAGCACTGCTCTTGAAGCTAAAATAGAAAAAGAAGAGAACCAGCCTGAGCTGATTGAAGCAGAAACAGAACCAATAACAATCGTGCCAAATACTGAAAAAACGCCTAAAGAATCAAACCCAGAAAAAAAAGATTTAGATAAGACACAAAAGAAAAAATCAAAAAAAGTGCCGTATCTCGCTTTAGCAGTAGTTCTTCTACTAGGTGGGGGAGGCTGGGCTTATTATGACCATCATCAAAAAGTAGAAGCCGAAGTAGCAGCAGAAGCAAAAAGACAGCAACAAATGGAAGAACTTCATGAGAAACTTGCTGCCTTTTATACAGATGATCACCATCAATTTATTCGTGCAGATATGATTCATCAAGATTTATCAAAACTAAAAAATGATTTATCCAGTCTTAAGAATGAAAAAGGATATTCAGAGTTAGAAACAACTTACCAAGATATCCAATCTAAGATCCGAGATATCCAAAAAGTGAATGAGTGGTTCATAGCACCTGCCATCGTCGATGATCATCTAGCAGATGACATCAAGTTGAAAGCAGATAAAGAGATCCAAGCAATCGAAACGGATAACACAGATTTTGGAAAATTGATTCAACAAGCACAAACAGAAGCTAAAAATCAATATGCTGAATTGCAAACAGCTAAAGAAAAAACAGCTATAGTCTTTAAAGACGGAAAAGTAGTGGATTCAGCAACACGCGACCAATACAAGACGGCAAAAGAAGCAGTAGAAAAAGTGAAAAATACAGATCTATCTGCTCAGTTGAATGAACAATTGCAACAAGTAAATAAGATGCTCACTGATAAAGAGAAAAAAGAAGAAGAGGAAAAGAAAAAAGCAGAAGAAGCGAAAAAAGCAGCTGAAGAACAAGCAAAACAAGCCGCTCAAGCAGCAGCTGCAGCTCAAGCCGCTCAACAAGCTGCGGTCGCACAAGCAGCACAGCAAGAAGCGGCATCCTCGACCCCTTCCTCTTCAAACTCAGCGAATCAGCCAATCAAATCTGCCAGAGCAAGTGATATTGCCGATGCATCTAATCCAGCATGGACGTGGGCACCAGGTGTCCAAAGCAAAGTGATTGCTACATGTATCCAACGTGGATATATCGTTGAAGGAGGATACAGATTAGAAAAAGCCAGAATCGAAAATGGGGAAGGCTATTACAATCTATATGCCACTTCAACAAAATCTGCATTGATGAAAGGCATTGGAGAAAGTGCTTTGCCATTTTACATCGTAACCATCAACTGTAAAACTGGATGGTTCGGAGGAAACGGGAGCAATTAATTTTAGGCAAATGAAAGAGGCTGTGAGCCTGCCGTTTAACACCGTTTATTCGAAAAAGGGGAGTATGACACAACTGTTGTCATACTCCTTTTTTCACCTTTCCAAACCAAGGCTCAGCTATTCAAGTAGATAACATTATGTTATGATAGCAAAGAAATGTATTAAGAAAACCTTTCACTATAGAGGGAGAAAAAAATGAACGATTTATTAGCAACTATATTTACAGGTATTATTATTGATGAAAATGAAAAAAACTACTTTGTCCAAAAAAACGGACAAACCTTTGGCTTAAGCAAATCAGAAGGTGAACACAAAATCGGTGAAGCAGTTGAAGGATTCGGTTACCAAAATCAAAAACATGAAAATCGGATCACTACACAAATTCCTAAAAGCCGTATCGGTCATTACGCTTTTGGAATCGTTACTGCTACACGAAAAGATTTAGGTGCGTTTGTCGATATCGGTCTTCCAGATAAAGACTTTGTCGTATCTCTTGATGAATTGCCGACAATGACAGAGCTATGGCCTAAAAAAGGGGATCGCTTGATGATTTCCCTTAGAGTTGATGCAAAAGACCGTATTTGGGGCAGTTTAGCAGATGAAAAAATATTCAAATCTTTAAGCAAATATGGAACAGAAGAAATGAAAAACAAAGATGTGATAGGAACAGCATACCGCTTGAAATTAACAGGTACGTACGTTTTAACGGAAGATTTCTATCTTGGGTTTATCCATCCTTCTGAACGATATAATGAACCTCGTCTAGGCGAGCAGATAAAAGGTCGAGTGATTGGTGTCCGACCAGACGGTGTACTGAATCTTTCATTGAAGCCAAGAGCATATGAAGCTATATCAGATGATGCACAAATGATTTTAACCATTTTAGAACGTTCTGCAGATCAGCAAATCAACTTTACAGATAAATCGGATCCAGAAGAAATCATGAAAGCTTTTGGTATCAGCAAAGGAGCATTTAAGCGCGCATTAGGTAATCTTTTGAAACAAGGACTGATTAAACAAGAAAACGGTGTGACAAAATTAGTCAAAAAATCTAATTGAGAATCCCTTGCATGTTTTTCTTAACTAGCTTATAATAATTTTAATTAACACAGTGTTATATCTTTTTTTATTTGTAATTATTATAAATTGTTGGGGTTGAGTAAATGGTCATGAATGCTATTTCGGCGATGAAAAAAACAAAACAGCAGCTACATGAAGCGGGGTTTAAGCTGACACCGCAAAGAGAAGCTACTCTGCTTGTGCTTTTGGAAAATGAGAAAGAGCATTTATCTGCAGAAGAAATCTTCTTTTTAGTGAAAAAAAAGAGTCCGGAAATTGGACTTGCTACTGTTTATCGAACCCTTGAAATCTTGACAGAATTGAAAATTGTCGATAAAGTAAGTTTTAATGATGGATTAGCCCGTTATGATTTGAGAAAAGAAGGCGCCAAACATTTCCATCATCATTTACTATGCTTGAACTGCGGCACGATCGAGGAAGTAGAAGAGGATCTTTTACTTGAAGTGGAGCAAGTAGTAGAAGAACGTTATCATTTTTTAGTAAAAGATCATCGGCTAACGTTCCATGGAATCTGTCAGGAATGCTATGAAAAAGAAAAAAGAAACCAGTCCGTCTGAGTGTCTAGACGGCTTTTTCTTTGCTCAGATTATGGAAAAAGACTATCAGAATGAAGCGGTATCTGATATGATAGAGAGGCATGAGGGGGATTATTATGAAAGAGCAAATCAACGATTATCTCCACTACTTGAATATTGAACGGGGATTGTCCGCCAATACACGACAAAGCTATGAACGTGATTTGGAACAGTACTTGCATTTTCTACAGGAGCAGAAAATTGCTTCATGGCAGGATGTCGATCGTTTTTTAGTCATCCGTTTTCTGGAGAAGTTGCATGAAGAAAAAAAAGCGACAGCAACTGTTACTCGGATGATCTCAAGTCTCAGAAGATTCCATCAGTTTTTACGGCAAGAGCGTATCACTGATCATGATCCGATGCAACATATCGATACGCCGAAGAAAGCACAGAAATTACCAAGTACATTGACTCTGACAGAAGTAGAAAAGCTGATTGAAGCACCTGATACGACAAAAACGTTAGGGATAAGAGATCGTGCAATCTTGGAAGTCATGTATGCTACTGGGATGCGCGTCAGTGAATTGATTGGATTAAAATTGGGAGATCTTCATCTTTCTCTTGGACTGGTACAGACAGTTGGAAAAGGAGATAAAGAGCGGATCATTCCTTTAGGTGATTATGCGATCCAATGGCTGGAACGCTACTTAGACGAAGCACGTCCATTACTTGTAAAGGACGCATCTGAAATGCATGTATTTGTCAATAATCATGGGAAAGGTCTTTCTCGGCAAGGAATCTGGAAAAATCTGAAGCAGCTAGTACGAGAGGCTGGGATTTACAAAGAAGTAACACCACATACGCTGCGGCATAGCTTTGCCACACATCTGCTAGAAAATGGAGCTGATTTGCGGACAGTACAGGAATTGTTAGGTCACGCGGATATCTCTACGACTCAGATTTATACACATATCACGAAGAAAAGAATGACGGATGTTTATAAGCAGCATTTTCCAAGGGCTTAGTCATAGGAAGGTGAGAAGATGTTAACACATTACCGGAAAGAAAACCGTAAAATTGCTATGGGACTATTGAGTTTCCATAAGAAACTGACAGGTAAAACTTCTTTGTTGAAGGAGATTGATACGTACGAATCTGAAGACGATTATGAACTTTTTTTCTTTACGCCAGAAGGTTCAACCAACATTCAAGGGATTATTGGTATTTACTGGGCAACGAACGATCAGCTGATCATCCATGACATTTCTTTGAATCCGTCTTATCGCGGTGAGAATATGGGCTTTCAAATGTTAGATGAATTACAGGAAAAGTACCCGGATGTCTCCATCCGTGCAACTGAAATCACAGAGCCTTACATTGGAAAATGGCTAGCAAAGAAAAAGAAGAAAGAGTGAATGAGTTGACGGAGATCAATATTAAATTAGATGTATTCGAGGGTCCTCTCGATCTGCTGCTTCATCTGATTCAGCAAATGGAAATCGATATATATGATATACCGATCGCTACGATCACGGAGCAATACATGAATTATATCCATACAATGAAAACACTAGAGCTAGCTGTTGCAGGAGAATACTTAGTGATGGCTGCTACATTGATGGCAATCAAAAGCAAGACATTGCTTCCTGTCCAAGAATTCGTCACAGACGATGAAGAATTATGGGAAGAAGATCCTCGAGAAGAATTGGTCACTCAGCTTTTAGAATACCGTAAGTATAAGTATGCGGCTGAAAAATTAACAGAAAAAGCAGAGGAACGAAGTCTTTATTACACAAAAGGCCCTATGAACATCGATGGATTGGCGGATGTTGAAAAGCCGTTGAAGCGAGGACAAGTCAAAAAAATCGATTTGATCCGTGCCATGCAGAAAATCTTAGAACGTAAGAAATTTTCTCAAAAAGTGGAAAAAACGATCACGCCCGATGATACAACGATCGAAGAACGAATGATCTTTATCGAAGAGCGTATAAAAAGAAATACGCATGGCTGTACCTTCGACTCTTTTTTTGAGTCGCCTTCCAAAAGTGAAGTTGTCACTACTTTTATGGCTTTGCTAGAGTTGATGAAAAAAGGACAGATTATTGCGCAACAAAAAGAAAATTATGAATCAATTATGCTTTATCCAGCAGTAGGAGATACCGAACATGACGAAATTAAGTGAACTTGAAGCCCTTCTTTTTATTGTTGGCGAGGAAGGAATCAGTAATGAAGAATTAAGCGGACTGTTAAATCTCAGCGAAGCAGAAGTCACAAGTTTAGTGAAAGAATTAAAAGAATCTTACACTCAAAACTCGCACTCAGCTTTGCATATTTTTGAAACGGAAAGCCATTATGTATTAACGACTAAAAAAGAGCTGGCTCCTTTACTTAAGCGATATGCGCAAGGGACATCAAACACATTATCTCAAGCCGCTGTCGAAACCTTAGCAATCATCGCTTATAAACAGCCAATCACAAGAGCTGAAATCGAGCAGATTCGAGGAGTTCAGGTTTCAGGAGCGGTACAGCGTCTAGCTGCCCATAAACTGATTGAAGAAAAAGGTAGAGTAGAAGGGCCAGGTCGGCCGATATTATATGGAACAACTGGCTACTTCTTAGATTATTTTGGTTTGAAATCATTAGAAGAACTGCCTGATACACAAGAAATGGAAATTTCACTTGAAGAAGACGTGTCACCAGATCTATTCTTTGATGGAATGAATAAAGGAGAATAATTGTAATGGAGAGATTGCAGAAAGTAATTGCCCACGCTGGCATCACTTCTCGTCGAAAAGCAGAAGAATTCATCCTTGCAGGACGTGTAAAAGTAAACGGACAAGTTGTAAGGGAATTAGGGATAAAAGTTGGGAAACATGACACTGTGGAAGTGGATGAAGTCCCAATTTATCAAGAAGAATACGGTTATTATTTATTGTACAAACCTAAAGGAGTTATTTCTGCTGTTGCAGATGACAAAGGAAGAAAAGTTGTTACGGATCTTTTGCCGATGGTAAAAGAACGTATCTATCCTGTAGGTCGACTGGATTACGATACTTCGGGGATCTTGCTACTGACAAATGATGGAGATTTTGCTCAGCGCCTGACACATCCAAAACATGAAGTGGATAAAGTTTACGTTGCAAAGGTAAAAGGGATCGCTACAAAATCGATGCTTGCACCTTTGACAAAAGGAATAAAGATCGAAGGACGAAAAACATCTCCAGCTAAATTCCAAATTTTATCAGTGGATCCTAAGACAAACCACAGTATTGTGGAATTGACGATCCACGAAGGACGTAATCATCAAGTGAAAAATATGCTTCAAGCAGTTGGTCTTCCTGTGCAAAAACTAAAACGTGAAAAATACGGAGATCTGACTTTACAAGGCCTACGTCCTGGGGATTACCGTGAACTGAACAAAAAAGAAGTCAGCAGTTTGCTGAACCACTCAAAATGAACACTTACTTTTTATAAGTGTTAGATGTTGCGTTTTTTGAATAGATATGTATAATGAATATGTAAACAAAAATTATATAAGGTTCGTCTTCAGGGGCAGGGTGAAATTCCCGACCGGTGGTTATAGTCCACGA
>OKKE01000220.1_pt1 | contig 13504 bp, 6 predicted proteins | sample 1612241 | NCBI WGS metagenome assembly OKKE01 (sample SAMN04436786, study PRJEB24849) | human gut metagenome | biome: human gut; feature: NICU; material: stool | host: Homo sapiens | place: USA: Saint Louis, MO | collected 2011-04-26 | reverse complement strand
GATTTTGCTCACCATGCGGCTTGCTTCTTGTGGTTTATAGCCCAGTGACACCAGCGCAGCAACCTATCAATAAGTATACTATAATATAATATTATTAATTTATGTTTATAGAATTTGTGTATATGGTGATAGTATGAATCCACATAATCATGCGGCCTCACATGCTGGAACATCTATGTCAAGGTATACGGTGTTTGACGGTATCGATCTAATGTTTCTAGATGTGAAGCAAGAGACGATTCAATTTTATGCTAAATCACATACCAAGACGTTTGCTATAAATCACTGTGAAGAGGGGCGCATAGAGTGCAAGTTTTCATCTGGTGAGTATTTATATATGGGGCAAGGGGATATGTCGTTAGGTTGGCATATACGCTCTGATTATCAACATGAAAATTACTTTCCTACAAAATTATTTAAAGGAATTGTATTATTAGTAGATGTTGCAAAAGCTCAACCCGTATTAGATGCACTTGTTAGTGATTCTCGAATTGATTTGACTGAGTTGGCCAATCGGTTTTGTGAGCATTCTGATTTTGGTATGATGATGGAAGAAACGGAAACTGTTCGTCACATTTTTTCCAGTTTATATAATGTGTCAGATCAAATAAAAGAGCACTATTTTAAATTAAAAGTGATTGAAATCTTTTTATTATTATCTGTTATCTCTACAGCTAATCCTGAAAAGAGAAGTACCTATAGAAAGCAACAGGTAGATATTGTAAAAGCTGTAAGTGAATATGTATCAACACAGTTTATGAAGCGTATTACTATTGATTCCTTGTCTGAACAGTTTGATATTCCTACATCTACCCTGAAACGTTGCTTTAAAGGTGTATTTGGTACAACCATACATCAATATCTAAAAGAATGTCGTATTAATGCGGCGAAGCGATTGCTTCAAGACTCAGATCAGTCTATTTTAGAAATCGCTAATGCGGTAGGGTATGAGAATGGTAGTAAATTTACTAGTGCATTCAAAGAGGCTACTGGTGTAACGCCAAGTGCTTATCGTAAGGTCTAAATAATTTGGACCTTATATTATCCTAGCTAAAAATTTTTGTGCTTTAGGCTAAGTTTGATAGTCTATGAAAATTAAATATTGTCCTAAACGTATATTTTTGGTCTATTCGGAGTAGATATGTATAATACACTTTGCTACTATTAAACCTGTAAATGATTTTCAATGTCATTTGGTTATAGTGGTAAAGTGTATTTTTATATGCATGGTTAAATATATGTGTGGAGGAAATTTAATGAATAGGAGTTGGGTGCGGGCAAGGAGATATGTCATACTATCCTGCGCAGTAGCGTGCTGGTTGCAAATGCCGGTGGTTATGGCGGACAATGCGACTGTAACAACCGATGTGGTTCATGTTCGCGGTACATGGGCTGAAGAGCAGGCAAAACAAGAGTCTCAACAGACGACGATTATCACGAAGAAGGATATTGTCAAAAAGCAGGCAAAATCCGTAGAAGATATTGTATTTTCCGAAACTGGCGTATCTAGAACCGTCGATTCGATGGGGCGCGTCGGCGTATCTATCCGTGGAGCGGATCCTCGTCATACCTTGATTCTTGTGGATGGACAGCCTGTGATGGGCGACCTTGCCAAATATCAAGGTGCTGGTGATGAATTACAACGTCTCGGTACAGAAAATGTGGAACGTATAGAAATTATCCAAGGTGCAGCCAGTGCTAAATACGGATCCGATGCCATCGGTGGTGTTATCAATGTTATTACCAATAAACCGCGTAAGACCGCTGGCCTTCAGTTTAATGGGGAAGGTCGTAGAACTAAAGGCGACGGTGATATCGTACCGTTTTCCAATTTCTTTATGCGCGCTGATTCCGGCTCATTAGGTAAGTTAAAAGTTAATATTCACGGTAGTAAACGTGATATTATGCCTATTTATGCTAGCGAGCGGCGTCGTATCAGCGCTATGACCAATGATGAAGATCACGGGTTTTTAAAGAATTCCCTACGATATTACGGTACAAATTCCAATATAGGTTTGGCCGCTACGTATGATATTAATGATAAACAGTCTTTGGGAGTCCGTATCGATAGGTATAATGAAGACTTGGAACGATATGTAAAGCGCAGTACTTCTTATTTGGAACCTCAGGTTCATTACAAACGGGATTTAGATAGGAACAATCTTAATTTGACGTATACTGGTCAGGACAATAAGAGTTCGTGGAAAGCGGAGCTGAATTATACTCGGACCAAAGAAGATGATGTAACATTAACCAGTGACTACGGGAACAGTACCTATGAAGGGAAAAATACATTAAACTATGTGGATAATGTAGATCATCGTCAATGGAGCGTAACACTCGGGGCAGATACGCAAGTCAATAAGAAACATCTCTTGTCTTATGGTATTGGGTTTATACGGGAGACAGGCGAAGGTAGCAGACTTAAAAATGCGCCTCATACCTATAAACGGCATATCGACCCCTGGGATTATGATAAAAGTCTGGCAGTAAAAAACGGTGTTCCCTCATCCACAATTTATGACCATTCTTTCAGAAAAAACGAGGCCGGTGTAGAGCAGTGGAATAAGGAGAAAGAATGGTATAACGGAGATAAAAGCAAGCCAAACACATTGCCGGAATTTACTTATGAAGAATATCTTCAATATTTGGATCCCCAGGCGGGGATTGATTCAGCGGCCGCAATGGGGCTTGTGGACGGCCCCGTGACGGAGCGTACGCTGAAAAAACGGAATCCTGAAGCTTATGCGCGATATCAGCAGTTTGCTAAACGTTTATTAGCGGAGAATAAAGAATTTATTGAAGACTATCATTTTAATAAGGAGGGCCGAAAAGATGAAAACGGTAAGTATTATCCAGCACTTTATGATGCCTATTTACCGAGCTTTTACTATGGCGCCGTACCGGATTTTGATTCTACGAAGTTGAAATTAAACGGAGCTTATTTTAAAGAAGAGTATTTAAAACGCGTTAATCAACAGACCGCAGGACGTGCAGAGATCAAGAAACAGAATTTCTTTATTCAGGATACGTGGCAGGTTAATAAAAATACTACTTTATCACCAATTATAAGACTGGATCATAGTGATTTATTTGGCTCCAACTGGTCGTTTAATTTCGGTATGACTCATAATGTACATGGAAATGTACACCGCAGATTAAAGGCTAATGTGGGTACCAGTTATACGGAACCTGGTATGGGCGAGCTGTATTATAACTGGGAAATGTATGGCCCAAATATTACAAATGCCACAATCGGTGGCGGTGAAGCCCGATTAGGTTGGTATTGGGTCGGAAATCCGAACCTTAAACCAGAGAAATCCATGAATTTCGACCTCTCTTTGGAAGGGGAAAATAAAAATACCTATGGTAAAGTAACCGTATTCCATAATAATATTCGGAATTATATGTCGATTTACAATACGGGATATTTGATGGATTTTTATCCTCAGTATGATGAATCCACCACATATGGAGCGGCGAAATTTGCTCATGCACCAGATATGATTTACAGTTTCCGTAATATCGGCAAGGCCCAAATTACGGGACTTCAATTTGAAGTTAAACAAACTTTGAATAAACACTGGAAGGCCCGTTTGGGATATACGTATTTACGAGCGCTTAATAAGAGCGATAAAGATATGCCTCGTGAATTACTGGATAAACCTCGTCATAAAGTGGATATCGGTGTGGATTTTGAGGATAAGGCTAGCGGATGGAGCGGTAGTCTGTGGGGAGATTATTATATTCATATGCTGGATAGTAACTCCTTGTCTGGTGGCGGTAATTATATGGTATCTTATATTGATCCTAATAATTCCGATCGTTCCGTTATCAGATATAATTTGAATAATAGAAAAACCGCCGATATGTATGAACATAAAACTTATGGCATATGGAATTTGATGATTCAAAAGAAGATTGATAAGGATTCACGAATCTATTTCGGTATTGATAATCTCTTTAATCATCGTGATGATGATCGGGCTTTATCGGCTCGAGTATATCGTATCGGATTAAATATGAAATTCGGTTTCGGTTCAGGTGAAAGTAAAACGAAACTTACGAAGGAGCAGTTTGAATCGTTACCTCCGGTTATGCTGCAGGATTTTATTACGCGTCCTTTCGATACAGACAGAAAACGAGGTATGGAACTTGTAGGTGATTATCGTGTACGTAATGACAGTCATCTTGGATCTGATCGTCCTGCTACGCGGGTGACTGCTACAAGTTACGTATCCGACGAGGCCGCAAAGAATCTGGCGGACCGCAAGGAACATGGCTTGAATCAACGTATACGTGTCGGTGTCGATGCTCGTATTAACGATAATACGAATGTACGTGTTGTGGGTAGTGCTTCTGGCCAAGCTGGTGTAGATAGCAGTCATGAAACAGAAGGCTCTAAAGGTTTTAATCATCAACGTCTCGAAGAACTAGATGTAACACATCACGGTTCTAAATGGGATCATAGTGTTGGTCGTATTACTGAATCTATGGGGGTTACAGGTTATTGGTTTAATAAAGAATATGACGGCCTTCGTAGTGTTTGGACGAATAAGAATACTCAAGTCCGTATCGGTGTGGGGACCTTTAAACATAGTACGGGAATTAGCGACAGTGCTTATACTCATGCTATTTATACGCATTTTAAACGGGTTCCAACGGTAGAGGAATTCTTAGGTGTTACTATGGATTCGGACGGTGCCAATAAGGAACTCATCGTACCAAACGCAGGGAATACTATTAATTTCTACCAGCAATTAAAAGCCTTGCGCGATAAGGAAGGCATCTTAGATGCGGAGGTAGGTACATTAAAGAAGAAAATCGACGATATGACTTCCGATATCTGGTCTAAAGAATTTATTGACGGCATGTCCGCGGATCAACTGGCTCCATTAAAAGCGGAGTTGGCAAAGTTGGAAGCATCTTTGCCGGATGTGGAAGCTCGTGTGGCGAAAGAACGGGAACCGTTGCGAGCTGCGCAGTTTGATGTGTTGCGCCGGATGCAGGAGATCGCGGTGAAAGCTTATGGTGTGGATGCGGCTAAACAGACTGTATCGATTAAGATGCCTGATGTGTCAGTAACGTATTCTTATAAATCGCGATACTATGATGAAGATGATGAACAATGGTATGAAGACGAACGTACTTTCACTCAGAAAATAGCACCGGGAACGATTGGGCTTGATAAGAAAAACCCATTGTTTGAAATGAAGTTGAGTGATACCACTGTTCTTTCCAATGGTGGAAAAACGTTTATTTCAAATTGGTACAATCAGAATAAGGCGGCTATCGTGGAGGCGTATCGTGCCAAGGCGAAAGATATAGCAACCTATAGCTTTGGCAATAATCCGTACATGATGAAATTTGAAGATAATGCCTTTGACGGGCTGGACAAGTCTATTTATAAGGCGAATGTCGTTGATATTAACGACTCCGGCACGTCTGGTCTTATTAACGTAAAAGGAAGTGCCTATTATCCTTCTATGATAGCTTCGTACTTTAATAGCTTGGCCCGAATGCTTGAAAAAGCGGACGGCAACAGTCGTTTGCCGAGAGAGGCGCTAGGCAAATATACAGGTGCTGTTATTCCTTCAATAGGTGTCGTATTGGAGCGGGATACAATTCCACCAATTGAAAAGGCTACCTATGTTCAAGTTAAACATATGGTAACACCTAGACTTGGCTTAGCTGCGTGGTACTTACGCTCCTTTGGCGGTAGTGACTATCGCTTCTATACGGCGAATGGTAATGCTACAGAAGCGCATGAATTCAACAATATGGCTAATGTTTTCGGCGTTGGAGCTAAGTATCAATTAAATCATAATGTAAGTGTTTCCTTCGACTATGGACAAAACCGTAGTGACTTTGGTCGCTTCATGAATGGCAATACTCATTATGACCATAAGGCTGGATCCTCTCAATTCGATATCAAGGGCCGTGACGTAGGTGGTGTACCTCATTTCTGGGCATTGCGCTTTGATGTTGGTCGTGCCGATATGAATAAACCTGGTTCTTGGAATGCCTATGTAGACTATAAATACTTTGCCCATGGTTCCTTCTTTGGTGGCAATGGTACAGAGGCTGTTCCTGACCGTTACTTAGATGGTATTAAGAGCTTTACCTTTGGTGGTGGCTATGTGCCAACTAAAGATCTTCTTTTACAAGCATTCTATACATTTGATGCAAAAGGGATCAATAAACGAGATACCTTATATGGATCTGAAAACTTTAAACTTGGGAATTATACTCGTTTCCAAATGACGTATAAATTCTAAAAATTTATATCCGATTTGTCCGAAACGTATATTTTTGGTCTATTCGGAGTAGATATGCAAGATACACTTTGCTAACATTAAAATGTGAATGATATTCAATGTCATTAATGTTGGTGAAGTGTATCTTTTTAATTTTTGTGTGGGAGATACAAGACATATGTTTAGTTATAAGTTTAGGAGGACATAATGAACCGGTGGGGACATACAAAGCGTACCATAATCCTGTCTAGTGCAGTTGCCTTGTGGCTTAGCGCACCTCTAGTGGTTTGGGCAGATAATGCGACTGTCACTACAGATGTTGTTAATGTGAAAGGCACATGGGCAGAAGAAGAAGCAAAATTGAACTCACAGCAAGTGCAAATCATTACCAAGAAAGAGATTGAAAAGAAACAGGCGAAGTCCGTTGAAGACATTATTTTTACGCAAACAGGCGTATCTAGAACAGTTGATGCTATGGGGCGTGTGGGCGTGTCCATTCGCGGTGCAGAAGCGCGTCACACTCTTATCCTCGTAGATGGTCAACCAGTGCTAGGTGATTTTGATAAGTACTCTGGTGCGGCCGATGAAGTACAACGTTTGGGTACAGAGAACGTAGAGAGAATTGAAGTTATTCAAGGTGCGGCTAGTGCTAAATACGGATCTGATGCAGTAGGTGGTGTAGTTAATATCATCACTAAAAAAGCACAAAAGAAACCATCCGTACAATTTAATGCTGAAGGCTTGCGTCGCAAGAGCGATGGCGATGTATTTCCGTTCCAAAACTTCTTCATTCGTGCCGATTCTGGTCAAATGGGCAAGTTAAAGGTTGGTTTATCAGGTAGTAAACGAGATCTTATGCCTGTTCTAGCATCTGTTAAACGTCGTGCCTCTGGGATGGCCTTTGATTATGCAAAACATAACTTCAAGCCAAATGTACTTCGTTACTATGGTGATGCGGCAGATATCGGTCTTGTAGCGACCTACGAGGCAAATGATAAAAATAAGGTGGAATTGCGACTTAATCGTTACACGGAAGATCTTGTGCGCGATGTTAAGCACTCCGACTCCGACTTAGAGCCACAGCAACACTTCAAACGTACGGCAGATCGTAATACAGCTAATCTGCAATGGTCCTCTAGAGCTGGAAAGAGTGACTGGACTGTAGAAACTAATTACTCTCGTATTAAAGAAAATGACGTAGCGCTCATTAACTATACAGGTCGTTCCGCTTATGAAGGCTCTAATGAGTTGCGTTATATTGATAACATCGATCATCGTCAATTAGATATTCGAGTAAATGCTAATACGCAAGTCAATAAAAATCATTTGCTAAGCTATGGTGTTAGCTATGCTCGTGAAGAAGGTTCTGGTAGTCGCTTAAAGAGTTCTCCTAATACAAGTACGATGTACATTGATCCATGGGATTACGATAAAAGCTTGTTAGTAGACCGCCTTGATCGTCTCGTGCGACGTAAAGGCGATAATAGTGTTAAAGTTTACTCTCACATCCATGACTATAAATTCATTAATTCCGGTGGCGGCATGCCGCAATGGGATATGGATTATGAATACTATGGGGCTGAAACAAAGGCACAAAAGCCGGGCATTACGTACGATGATTATGTGAATTATGGTTTATCGGAAAGCAGACTTAGTGAATGGTCAAGCACATCGCCGAATAATCAACCCGTAACGGATGAATTTAAGAAGCGATATTATGCTTTGGAAAATCGGTTGAAATCGGAAAATCCTGAAATGGCGGCACATCGTGCAAACATCGTAGGTGACTATTTTAAATATGGTGAGTCTAACGATCCAGAAATGCGTAAGAAAGCGCCTAAGCTAAATGGTAAGGCTTTCTTGGAAGAGTACCGTAATCGCGACCAACGCTTGACTACTGGTAGTGGTACGATTCGTAAAATAAACGCTTATATTTCTGATACATGGCAAGTTAATAAGAATTTAACATTGTCTCCAATTGTGCGTTTTGATAATAGTAGCTTGTTTGGTTCTAACGTATCTGCATCCTTGGGTATGACATATAACGTTAACGGTAATACACATCGCAGATTTAAAGCCAATGTAGGTACTGGTTATACAGAACCTGGTATGGGCGAATTGTGGTATAACTGGGAAATGTATGCTTCTAACCCTGTAGGGATTGGGGTAGCAAAACTCGGTTGGTATTGGGCTGGCAATCCTAATTTGAAACCAGAAAAATCGGTCAATTTCGACATGAGTTTGGAAGGTGAAAATAAAAATACATATGCACGCGTAGGTGTATTCCATAACCGTATTAAGAACTATATGTCTGTATACTTCACTGGTGATTTTATGGACTTCGCACCATATCTTAAAGGTGATGCGAAATACCAACGTGCACCGGATATGATTTACAGCTTTAAAAATATTGGTAAAGCTGAAATTACAGGGTTGCAAGCGGAAGTACAACAAAAATTCGGCAAATATTGGTCTGGTAAATTAGGTTATACATATTTACACGCCATCAACAAAAGCGATCCATCCATGCCACGTCAATTATTGGATAAACCAATGCACAAAGTTGATATTGGCATTACTTATGATAACCCTAAATCCGGTTGGAATGGCTCCATCTGGGGTGATTACTATATCAATATGCTTGATAGTAATACTCTTAATAACGGCGGTAACTACTGGCCAGATATCTTGTCTGGTGATGCAGGCGTTTATAAGAAACAAATGTATGAAAAGAAAACATTTGGCATTTGGAATGTAATGATTCAAAAACGTTTCAATAAAAATGCCATGATGTATTTCGGTATCAACAATATCTTTAACCATCGCGATGATGATCGTGCTACACAAGAACGCGTATACCGCATGGGTGTTAACCTTAAATTTGGTGGTGGCGATGGTAGTAAAACTACGGCCATCGGCAAAACTAAGAATGGTGCAAACGTTAATGCTACAGGTGCTAATATAGCTAATGGTGAAGTGGTAAATTCTGAATCTGGTGTACAAAACGTAGCTGATGTAGTTCGTTTAACTGACTTTATTCGTTCTGATTTTGATACTACTAAAGAACGTGGTATTACAATGGTTGGCGACTATAGAGCGCGTTGGATGGCACATGATGGTTCTAATAGACCGCAATCTCCATTTAGAGCAAACTCTGCTATCGGTTCTGCAAAAGCTAATATGTACGATGCTAATCGTCATAGTTTTGAACAACGCTTACGTCTTGGCTTTGATGCTCGACTCAATGAGTTCACAAACCTCAAGGTTATTGGCAGCATGAGTGGTATGAGTGGAGTAGATACAAGCTGGACAAAATCTGATTCTAAAGGCCTCAACCATCAACGACTCGATACAGTTGATCTTACAAGACGCGTTAAGAAATGGGACGTATCTGTAGGGCGTTTAACTGAGCCTATGGGCGCTAGTGGCTACTGGTTTGGTCAATCTTATGATGGCGTTCGTGCTGTTTGGAATGGCCATGATTCTCAAGTTCGTATTGGTGTTGGTACTTTCAAACATAGTACAGGTATTACTGACTCTGCATATACTCATGCAGTTCATAAAGTTATCTTTAGACCACCAACAGCAGCTGAATTGATTGGTATCAATCGCGATGATTATCCATATGATATCAACAGTGCTACAAAATCTGGTTCGGATGGTGAAATAAAAGATTCTGATGCTCCGGCAGCACCAGATAGTCCTAATGGCATTTATGATTCTACTTATAAAGGCAAGACTAATAGCCTTTATTTCTATCAACAGCTTAAAGATTTGCAAGATGAATATGAAGCTTATAAGTCTACATTAAACCTAAATTGGAGTAATCCAAACCGCGATCAAGAAGTTGAAAAGGCTAATGCTAAGTTAGCAGAAATACAACAAAAACAAGCTCAAGTTATGAGTCGTTTACAAGATATTCTTACAAAAGCGTATCCTAAAGAGATGGCTGAGAAGAAATTCTCCCTCGATATTCCATCTGGTGGATATACAATGTATGAAATTACTAATAAGAAAACAGGGGAAAAACTCTATAAGACTGGTGATCTTATGTATAATGTGAACTCTCCGTTATACCCTGAATATCTAAAAGATAAGGCTAAAGGCCTTATCGTACCTACTGATAATAAAGAAGCTTTGTTGAATCCAAAGGGTTATGTTGATAAACATAGTAATGAGATTAATCAATCCATTTCAGAAATTGCTAAATATAATGCAAAAGATAATTGGAGTAATTATAACAATGGTGAGCTTGATGAAGTTTGGGTAAAACAAGCTGATGGTACATTTAAGAAATCTTATGATTACTATGGTCAACCATCTAGTGATTACGAATTTACTGGCTTCTTAGGTGCTAAGACTTATAAATATGATAGTGGTAAATACGTATTTAGCGATTATGATGCTAAAGAGGCCTTATATAAGAAGAACTTTACAATGTCTTCCAGCGATTATGGCGAAGGTGGTTCTTATTATGGTTGGGGCATGCCAAATGCTATGTATAACTATATGTATAATCTTGAAAAAGTTGTACATGACGCAGAGTCTGAAAATAAATTACCACGCGAAGCAATCGGTAAGGTCATTGGCAACTTGATCAGAACAGAAGGTGTAGTTCTTGAAAAAGATACTGTACCAGCCATCGATAAGGCCGCATTTATTCAATACAAGAAACAAATTGGTGCTCGTCTTGGTTTACAAGCTTGGTACTTACGTTCCTTTGGCGGTAAAACACATACATATTTAAATGCTAATGGAAACAGTAATGATGAATACAGCTTCTCCAATGTAGCTCATGTATTTGGTATCGGTGCTAAGTATCAACTTGGTGCTAATGCAGCTGTTACGGTTGATTACGGTCAAAATCGTTCTAACTTGGGACGTTACCTCAATGGTAATACCGTATATCAACATGAACGTGGTACAGCAGACTTTACTCTAAAAGGTCACCAAATGGGCGGCACACCACACTTCTGGATGGCTCGTCTAGATATTGGGCGTGCTGATCTAGATGTTCCGAAATCTTGGAATGCGTTCATTGATTACAAATACTTTGAACATGGCTCCTTCTTCGGTGGTAATGGTACGGGCGCAGTACCTGATCGTTACTTAGATGGTGTTCGCAGCTTTACATTTGGTGCTGGCTATGTACCGCGCAAGGATTTGCTCCTTGAAGCATTCTATACATTTGATGCGAAGGGCACTAATAAACGAGACACTTTATATGGTAGTGAAAGCTTTAAGTTAGGCGATTATACAAGAATTCAAGGGACCTATAGGTTCTAATGTTCAGTCTGTAAACAGACAGAAAGGTTACAAATATGGAAAATTTAAATTATGTCATTCACTTATTTCATAGTGGCGGGTATGTAATGTATCCATTGTTACTCTTGTCTTTCATGGTTATCGCTATAGCTGCAGAACGTGCTTTCTTCTATCGTAAGTATGCAGGCAAAACATTTGTTGTAACTCATGCAGTAAATGAATTCGCAAAACTACAACGTTGGGATGAAATCGATAAAGTAATTAAAGAGAACCCTTCTATTGCAAGTCGTATTGCAGAAGCGGGTTTAAAAAATGATTCTAGCGAAGAAGCAATGAAGACAGCTTTTGCTGATCAAATGGGGGTTGATGCAGTTGGTTTCCGTAAATATATGGACTACTTAAGTGCAACAGTTACAATATCTCCATTATTGGGCTTGCTTGGTACGGTAACAGGTATGATTGGTTCTTTCAGTATCCTTGACTCTGGTGCCGGTGCATCTGCCATTACTGGTGGTGTAGGTGAGGCTCTTATCGCCACAGCATCTGGTTTGTGTGTAGCCATAATGGCGTTTATCGTATACACAATCTTTAGTCATCGTTTGGATTCCATTATTAACCAAATCGAAAATATGTGTGTAAATATTGTTACAGCTAAACGAGAAGGGTGGAAATAGTTATGAACTTGCAAAGCTTTCGTATGAAAACTAAGCCGGAATTCATGATTATTCCAATGATTGATATCATTTTCTTCTTGTTGGTATTCTTCATGATGAACAGCTTGCAAACAGTGGCTCAAAAAGCCTTGTCTGTACAATTACCACAGGCTACTAGTGCTTCTGCACCAGCCCAATTACCAGTGGTTCTAACATTAGATGCAGAGGGTCATATTACGATTGATAATAAGCCAATGAGCATTGACGATGCTGAGGCAATGGTAAAACAACGTATCCAAGAAAACCCTAATGCTAGTGTTATCTTACAAGCCGATAAACGAGCGGCTCATGGTCAAGTAGTAGCAATCATGGACATGTTAAAACAATCTGGCGTTAAACGCTTAGCTATTGCAGCTGAACAGAAAGGATAACTATGGGACTAGGCATATCATGGAAAAAAGCAGCCATTATATCCGCCGTAGTTCATCTTATTGCTCTCTTTATTGCAGTCATCTTTTTTGTAGTGGTTCCAGCCATTCAAGAAATGGATACCTATGAAATCGACCTCACACAAAGTGTGCTCGATGATGGTGGCAGTGGTCATGCTGGTGGTGGCGGAGGCAACAGAGCCGATCTGTTCCCTAAACCATTGTCAGCAGATGAAGTAGCGGCAAGAACAAAGGCTGTTGTAGCAAATGTTGAACCATCTACCGCAACAGATATTCCTGATGCAGTAGATGTGGCAGCTAAAGCAAGCGAAAATAAAGGTAATATATCTGGTGATAATTCCGCTGTTGGTGGCACAGGCCCTGGATCTGGTGGCGGTTCTGGTGGTGGTCATGGTACCGGCGAAGGCTCTGGCGTTGGTGATGGTAGAGGCCATGGTACTGGTACTGGTGATGGTACCGGTGAAGGTGATGGTCATGGTACAGGTAAAGCAGCGTTCAATGTAGAGGGCTTTTATGCAGCCGTAGATAGCCAAAAACAAATTCCTTATGCGGCTATTAAACGTAAAATGAACGTAGATGTTACAATTAATGTAATGGCTAAATTAGATACTAATGGTAATTTAATAGACGTATATCCAACTAGTGGTGGCGATGAGATATTTGTAGAAGCGGCTCTTGATGCAGTGCGACGAGCGACTCCGTATCCAAATGAAACGGGGGATATACAACCAGTAGAAGTTCCTGTACACTTTGTAGTACAGGCTGATGGCGAAGACGAAGAAGAATAAATATATTTAAGTAATAAAGGAGATCATTATGAAATCTATTATTTTATATTCTTCCCTCACGGGAAATACAAAAAGCGTAGCGGAAGCAATGG
>OKKE01000201.1_pt1 | contig 14515 bp, 5 predicted proteins | sample 1612241 | NCBI WGS metagenome assembly OKKE01 (sample SAMN04436786, study PRJEB24849) | human gut metagenome | biome: human gut; feature: NICU; material: stool | host: Homo sapiens | place: USA: Saint Louis, MO | collected 2011-04-26 | reverse complement strand
GAGGTCTTGATACCGTCATAAAACTGAATGTGGGAGCGCAGCTCGACCTGGGAAATCGAAACGTTATGCAGTCCTTCTGCCGCCCAATCCAGAACGCGATGGATTTTGTCGAGATTGATGCGCTCTGTGCTACCGTCGCGCTTTGTCACCAGCAGATTCTGATTCATGTATGTCGTACCTGTTTTTCAATAGCTTCATGCAGACTACCTGTAGTGAGGGAAGCTGCTAAGAACACTATATATAGGGGGTATGTTTGGGATTCACTGCAAGATAGTGTGAAACTGGCCCTCTTGCAAGTGCATAACTTTGTGGATAACTCAGGAAGGAAAAAGTGGCTTCCGCGCACCTTAGGTCAGACAAGGTGTCCGGGAAAGTCAATGGGAAGAGAAAAATTTGTTAAAAATAACCGTTCGGTGAATTCTTGAACGGTAAAATAGGATAGGTAAATTGATATAGATGGTTTATTAATCTTGTTGCTAATGATTGCCAAAATTGATCTAAGCACAAGTCGTCACATAATCTGATGTATCTGTTGTGGTCAATATATAAGCGAATGTAAGCGATTGTTGAGTCGGAAATGGTTGTTTTATATTCGGTTATTGTTAAATACTAAGCCAATTTGTTACTTTTGCATATATTATAAGAATATTATTTATTGCTTTAATTCAGTTTAAATATAACCGACTTACCTTAAAGTTATTAATCTGAATTGTGATGCATCTAAATTAATCATCAAATAATAACAAAGTGGTTATTACATCGGGGGCAGAATTTACAAAAGAAAAATACCCTATATCGCATAATGCGATTAAATACGCCATCTTATAGAAAATGATGGTTAGATGAATATGCGGATTATCTCTCTACGCAAGGAGTATTTATCTTTACTCCCGTCAATGATTGCATCTCTTTTCTCTGCTAACGGTGCCGCAGCGGTCATTGATTCATGCCAGGGATATGATATCAAAGCGAGCTGTCAGGCCAGCAGGCAAAGCCTTTCAGGCAATATGCAGGACTGGAGCATCGCGGATGGGCAATGGTTGATTTTTTCGGGTATGGTCAATAATGCCAGCGGCGGCGCAGTATTTTTGCAGCACAGTGCTGAATTTACGATATCACCACAAAATGAAACAGGGATGACCCTGTTTGCTGATAACTCGGTTAGTGGCGAATATAATAATGGTGGGGCTATCTTTGCTAAAGAAAACTCAACGATAAATCTTGCGAATGTTATTTTCGACAGTAATGTTGCAGGAGGCTATGGCGGAGCAATCTATTCTGCCGGTACCAATGATACCGGTGCCGCCGATTTACGTGTCACTAACGCCGTATTTCACAATAACATCGCTAATGACGGCAAAGGCGGTGCAATTTATACCATCAATAATGACGTCTATTTAAGTGATGATGCTTTTAATAATAACCAGGCATATACATCAACAAGTTATAGTGATGGGGATGGCGGCGCTATTGATGTTACGGATAATAGTACGGATAACACACATCTTTCAGGAAAAACGATAATTAATAATACCTCCTTTACCAATAACTATGCAGAAGGTTATGGCGGAGCAATTTATACCAGCAGCACCACATCCCCGTATCTTATTGATATTTCTGTTGATGATAATTATGACCAAAACAATGGTGTGATGATTGATGAAAATAACAGCGCCTCGGGATATGACCATTCGGCGACGGCAGTGGCGGGGGGCTTTATGTATATCGGTCATAGTGTGGCTGAATTTAACATTGCCGCCGATAAAACGCTGGTAATAGGCAATACCAGCAACGATGGCGCGATTGATTCTCTTGCCGGAACGGGAGTCATCGTTAAAGAGGGAGCGGGAGAGTTAGTCCTCAATGCCGACAATAATGCGTTTACCGGCGAGATGAGTATCCAGAATGGCGAGGTGACGTTGGGGCGCAGCGATGAGTTAATGAATGTCGGCGACACGCACTGTCAGAGCGATCCGCAGGATTGCTTTGGTCTGATGGTCGGCAGCACTGTTCATTCTGAGTATCAGGCAGAACTGAATGTTGGCAATACACAACAAACGTTTGTGCACTCATTAACCGGTTTTGCTAATGGCATTTTGAATATCGACGCAGGCGGCAATGTTACCGTAAACCAGGGCGGTTTTTCCGGCTCGATTCAGGGTGAAGGACAGTTGACGGTAGCGCAAGATGGCAGCTATCTCCTGACAGGGGCGCAGTCGATGGCATTAACCGGCGATATTGTGGTGGAAGATAACGCCGTATTGTCGCTGGCGGGGAATCAGGCCGATTTACGGGCAATGCAGAGCGATCCGCAATCGATCGTGCTAAATGGCGGAGTATTGGATCTCTCTGATTTCACCACCTGGGATGGCGATAGCTCATACAATGACGGTCTGCAAATCAGCGGCAGCGGGGGGACAGTGATTGGCAGTAATGATGTCGTTGATATCAGCAGTGGCGATGATTTACATATTGGCGGCAGTGATGCCAGCCAGAATGGCGTTTATGTCGTCATTAATGCGGGGGATCAGCGCGTAACGCTGGCGAATAACAACGGTTATCTCGGTAATACGCAAATCGCCTCCGGTACGCTTGAAGTCAGCGATAATTCGCAATTGGGGGACACAAGTTACAACCGTTCAGTGATCTTCACAGATCCCCAACAACACAGTGAAATGGATGTGACGACTGATGTTGACACTCGCTCGGCTACAACAGGTCAGGGCAGGAATATTGAAATGCGCGCTGATGGCGAAATACACGTTGAGGATGGCGTAGATACGCAATGGGGCGGGTTGATGGCGGATAGTACCGGGCAACAACTGGATAGCGTAAGCACGTTGACTAAAAGTGGCGGCGGTACGCTGGAGTTGACCGCCAGCGGCACTGCGACGTCTGCGGTACGTGTGGAGGACGGAACGCTAAAAGGTGAAGCGGAGAATATTATTCCTTATGTTTCTTCACTGTGGGTGGGGGAAGACGGTGTTTTTGAAACCGGGCAAAATCAGGATATTCGCTCAATCGATGCCACCTCTGGCGGCGATATCGACATAACCGATGGTACTGTGTTGCGATTGACGCAGCAGGATACGAACCAGGCGCTGGATGCCTCGCTGTTTAGCGGCGACGGTACGCTGGTGAATGCCACCGATGGCGTGACGTTGACAGGTGAGCTTAATACCAACCTTGAAACTGACAGCCTGACTTATCTTTCCGACGTGACGGTTAATGGCAATCTGACCAATACGTCCGGTGCTGTCAGTCTGCAAAATGGCATCGCTGGCGACACGCTGACGGTAAATGGTGATTATACCGGCGGCGGTACGCTACTGCTCGACAGCGAATTAAACGGCGATGACTCGGCAAGCGACCAGTTGGTGTTGAACGGTAATACTGCTGGCAATACCACGGTTGTGATTAATCCCATTACAGGGATTGGTGAGCCGACATCTACAGGTATTAAAGTTGTTGATTTCGCAGCTGATCCCACGCAGTTTCAAAACAATGCGCAGTTCAGTCTGGCAGGAAGCGGCTACGTCAATATGGGGGCGTATGACTACACGCTGGTGGAAGATAACAACGACTGGTATCTGCGATCACAAGAAGTCAATCCGACGCCGCCGCCTGATCCGGACCCGACTCCAGATCCTGATCCCACGCCGGATCCCGACCCAACCCCCGACCCTGAACCTACGCCTGCTTACCAGCCGGTGTTGAATGCCAAAGTTGGTGGATATTTTAATAACCTACGTGCGGCAAATCAGGCATTTGTGATGGAGCGACGCGATCACGCAGGTGGTGATGGTCAGACGCTGAATTTACGCGTTATCGGCGGGCGTTATCATTACACGGCGGTAGGGCAGTTGGCTCAGCATGAAGACACTTCTACGGTGCAGCTTAGCGGCAACCTGTTTAGCGGGCACTGGGGTGATGATGGCGAGTGGATGCTAGGGGCCGTGGGCGGCTACAGCGATAACCAGGGCGACAGCCGCTCGAATATGACCGGAACTCGCGCCGATAACCAGAACCACGGTTATGCCGTTGGGCTGACCTCAAGCTGGTATCAGCACGGTAATCAGAAGCAGGGGGCCTGGCTGGATAGCTGGCTGCAATATGCGTGGTTTAACAATGATGTTTCCGAACAAGACGATGGCGCGGATCATTACCACTCGTCGGGGATTATCGCCTCGCTGGAAGCCGGGTATCAATGGTTACCGGGGCGTGGTGTGGTGATTGAACCGCAGGCGCAGGTGATTTATCAGGGCGTGCAGCAGGATGATTTTACCGCCGCTAACCATGCGCGCGTGTCACAATCGCAGGGTGATGATATTCAGACGCGGCTGGGTTTACACAGCGAATGGCGTACTGCTGTTGGTGTCACGCCAACGTTAGATCTGAATTATTATCACGATCCCCATGCGACGGAAATTGAAGAGGATGGCAGCACTATCAGTGACGATGCGGTGAAGCAACGGGGTGAAATAAAAGTGGGAATAACGGGCAATATCAGTCAGCGAGTTTCGCTGCGCGGCAGCGTGGCGTGGCAGAAAGGGAGTGATGATTTTGCCCAGATGGCAGGGTTTTTGTCGATGACAGTGAAATGGTAATCGCTGTCTGACCGGCACTGTTGCCGGATGCGGCGTAAACGCCTTATCTGGCCTACGGGGAGCATTTGTAGGCCTGATAAGACGCGGCAAGCGTCGCATCAGGCTTGGCGCGGTTGCCGGATGAATCCAAACAACAACCTCACTTATTCTGCGTGTGCAGCATATAGTTCACATCCACGCCGGGGCCGAGCTTAAAGGTGTTAGTGATAGGGTTGTAATGCAGCCCGGTCATATGCCGTTCTTTAAGACTGGTCTGATCCACCCAGCCCAGCAATTCTGCCGGTTTAATAAACTTCTTCACATCATGTGTACCTTTAGGCACCATGCGCAAAATATATTCAGCACCAACCACCGCCATCAGCCATGACTTGCCGTTGCGGTTAAGCGTCGAGAAAAAGACATCGCCGCCCGGTTTCACCAGTTGCGCACAGGCTCTGACCACTGACTGAGGATCGGGGACGTGCTCCAGCATCTCCATACAGGTCACCACGTCATACTGTCCGGCATGTTTTGCCGCGTGCTCTTCCACGGTTTCCTGCACGTAATCCACCTGAATGCCGCTTTCCAGTGCGTGCAGTTTTGCCACCTGCAATGGCTCAAAGCCCATATCCAGACCGGTCACCGTCGCGCCCTCCCGCGCCATACTCTCGGCCAGAATGCCGCCGCCACAACCGACATCGAGCACCTTTTTGCCAAATAAACCGCCAGCACGCTCGGCAATATAGCCCAGACGCAGCGGGTTAATGCGGTGCAGCGGTTTGAACTCACCTTCAAGATCCCACCAGCGGGAGGCGACGGCTTCAAATTTAGCGATCTCTTCGTGGTCTACGTTGTGGTTTACCGGCGATTTTTCGGCATTCATTGGCACTTCTACTCCGTAATTGGCAAGACAAACGAGTATATCAGGCATTGGATGTGAATAAAGCGTATAGGTTTACCTCAAACTGCGCGGCTGTGTTATAATTTGCGACCTTTGAATCCGGGATACAGTAGAGGGATAGCGGTTAGATGAGCGACCTTGCGAGAGAAATTACACCGGTCAACATTGAGGAAGAGCTGAAGAGCTCCTATCTGGATTATGCGATGTCGGTCATTGTTGGCCGTGCGCTGCCAGATGTCCGAGATGGCCTGAAGCCGGTACACCGTCGCGTACTTTACGCCATGAACGTACTAGGCAATGACTGGAACAAAGCCTATAAAAAATCTGCCCGTGTCGTTGGTGACGTAATCGGTAAATACCATCCCCATGGTGACTCGGCGGTTTATGACACGATCGTCCGTATGGCGCAGCCATTCTCGCTGCGTTACATGCTGGTAGACGGTCAGGGTAACTTCGGTTCCATCGACGGCGACTCTGCGGCGGCAATGCGTTATACGGAAATCCGTCTGGCGAAAATTGCCCATGAACTGATGGCCGATCTCGAAAAAGAGACGGTCGATTTCGTTGATAACTATGACGGCACGGAAAAAATTCCGGACGTCATGCCAACCAAAATTCCTAACCTGCTGGTGAACGGTTCTTCCGGTATCGCTGTAGGTATGGCAACCAACATCCCGCCGCACAACCTGACGGAAGTCATCAACGGTTGTCTGGCGTATATCGATGATGAAGACATCAGCATTGAAGGGCTGATGGAACACATCCCGGGGCCGGACTTCCCGACGGCGGCAATCATTAACGGTCGTCGCGGTATTGAAGAAGCTTACCGTACCGGTCGCGGCAAGGTATATATCCGTGCCCGTGCCGAAGTAGAAGTTGACGCCAAAACCGGACGTGAAACCATTATCGTCCACGAAATTCCGTATCAGGTGAACAAAGCGCGCCTGATCGAAAAAATTGCGGAACTGGTAAAAGAAAAACGCGTGGAAGGCATCAGCGCGCTGCGTGACGAGTCTGACAAAGACGGTATGCGCATCGTGATTGAAGTGAAACGCGATGCGGTCGGTGAAGTGGTGCTCAACAACCTCTACTCCCAGACCCAGTTGCAGGTTTCTTTCGGTATTAACATGGTGGCATTGCACCATGGTCAGCCGAAGATCATGAACCTGAAAGACATCATCGCGGCGTTTGTTCGTCACCGCCGTGAAGTGGTGACCCGTCGTACCATTTTCGAACTGCGTAAAGCTCGCGATCGTGCTCATATTCTTGAAGCATTAGCCGTGGCGCTGGCGAACATCGACCCGATCATCGAACTGATCCGTCATGCGCCGACGCCTGCAGAAGCGAAAACTGAGCTGGTTGCTAATCCGTGGCAGTTGGGCAACGTTGCTGCGATGCTGGAACGTGCGGGCGATGATGCTGCGCGTCCGGAATGGCTGGAGCCAGAGTTCGGCGTGCGTGATGGTCTGTACTACCTGACCGAACAGCAAGCTCAGGCGATTCTGGATCTGCGTTTGCAGAAACTGACCGGCCTTGAGCACGAAAAACTGCTCGACGAATACAAAGAGCTGCTGGATCAGATTGCGGAGCTGTTGCGTATTCTGGGTAGCGCCGATCGTCTGATGGAAGTGATCCGTGAAGAGCTGGAGCTGGTTCGTGAACAGTTCGGTGACAAACGTCGTACCGAAATCACCGCTAACAGCGCCGACATCAACCTGGAAGATCTGATCACACAGGAAGATGTGGTGGTCACGCTTTCTCACCAGGGTTACGTGAAGTATCAGCCGCTTTCTGAATACGAAGCGCAGCGTCGTGGCGGGAAAGGTAAATCTGCCGCACGTATTAAAGAAGAAGACTTTATTGACCGACTGCTGGTGGCGAACACCCACGACCATATTCTGTGCTTCTCCAGCCGTGGTCGCGTCTATTCGATGAAGGTCTACCAGTTGCCAGAAGCTACTCGTGGCGCACGTGGTCGTCCGATCGTCAACCTGCTGCCGCTGGAACAGGACGAACGTATCACCGCGATCCTGCCGGTGACCGAGTTTGAAGAAGGCGTGAAAGTCTTCATGGCGACCGCTAACGGTACTGTGAAGAAAACCGTCCTCACCGAGTTCAACCGTCTGCGTACCGCCGGTAAAGTGGCGATCAAACTGGTTGACGGCGATGAGCTGATCGGCGTTGACCTGACCAGCGGCGAAGACGAAGTAATGCTGTTCTCCGCTGAAGGTAAAGTGGTGCGCTTTAAAGAGTCTTCTGTCCGTGCGATGGGCTGCAACACCACCGGTGTTCGTGGTATTCGTTTAGGCGAAGGCGATAAAGTCGTCTCTCTGATCGTGCCTCGTGGCGATGGCGCAATCCTCACCGCAACGCAGAACGGTTATGGTAAACGTACCGCAGTGGCGGAATACCCAACCAAGTCGCGTGCGACGAAAGGGGTTATCTCCATCAAGGTTACCGAACGTAACGGTTTAGTGGTTGGCGCGGTGCAGGTAGATGATTGCGACCAGATCATGATGATCACCGACGCCGGTACGCTGGTACGTACTCGCGTGTCGGAAATCAGCATCGTAGGCCGTAACACCCAGGGCGTAATCCTTATCCGTACTTCGGAAGATGAAAACGTGGTGGGTCTGCAACGTGTTGCTGAACCGGTTGACGAGGAAGATCTGGATACCATCGACGGCAGTGCTGCGGAAGGGGACGATGAAATCGCTCCGGAAGTGGATGTTGACGACGAACCAGAAGAATAGTCTTATTGCTTCATGCCAAAAGGGAGTTATCTCCCTTTTTTGAATTGAAAAGTCCAGGCTGCAAAGTCTGGGCTTTTGTCGTATTAGGGCGCGGTAAAGTTTGGCTGTGCCCGTAAAAAATGGCTGGCTATACACAAGGAATGTGGCAATGAGTGGTGAAAAAAAGGCGAAAGGCTGGCGGTTTTATGGCCTTGTTGGTTTTGGGGCAATAACGCTGCTATCCGCTGGCGTATGGGCATTACAATACTCTGGCAGTGGGCCAGAAAAAACGTTGTCGCCACTGGTGGTGCACAACAATCTGCAAATCGATCTCAATGAGCCGGACCTCTTTCTCGACAGCGACTCTCTGAGCCAGCTTCCCAAAGATCTCCTTACCATTCCGTTTCTCCACGATGTTCTGAGCGAAGATTTCGTTTTCTATTATCAGAATCATGCCGATCGTCTGGGCATTGAAGGCAGCATTCGCCGCATTGTCTATGAACACGATCTCACGCTGAAAGATAAGCTCTTTTCGTCACTCTTAGACCAGCCCGCGCAGGCGGCACTGTGGCACGATAAACAAGGCCATCTTTCTCATTATATGGTGCTGATCCAGCGAAGTGGTTTAAGCAAGCTGCTGGAGCCATTGCTGTTTGCCGCTACCAGCGACAGCCAGTTAAGTAAAACGGAAATCAGTAGCATCAAGATAAATAGTGAAACTATTCCTGTTTATCAGTTGCGCTATAACGGCAATAACGTCCTGATGTTTGCGACTTATCAGGACAAAATATTGGCTTTTTCCAGTTCGGATATGCTGTTTAAAGATGACCAACAGGATACCGAAGCCACGGCGATCGCAAGTGATTTGTTGAGTGGTAAAAAACGCTGGGAAACCCGCTTTGGCCTGGAAGCGCGTACTGCCGAAAAAACGCCAGTACGCCAGCGCATCGTAGTCAGCGCCAGGTTGCTGGGGTTTGGCTACCAGCGATTAATGCCTTCTTTTGCTGGCGTACGCTTCGAAATGGGTAACGACGGCTGGCACAGTTTTCTGGCGTTAAACGATGAATCCGCCAGCGTAGATGCCAGTTTCGATTTTACGCCGGTATGGAACAGTATGCCTGCCGGAGCCAGCTTCTGTGTGGCGGTGCCGTATTCACACGGTATTGCCGAAGAGATGCTTTCGCACATCAGCCAGGAAAACGACAAGCTGAATGGGGCGTTAGACGGTGGCGCGGGGCTGTGCTGGTATGAAGACTCAAAATTGCAAACCCCACTGTTTGTTGGTCAGTTTGATGGCACTGCCGAACAGGCGCAATTGCCAGGGAAACTGTTTACGCAAAATATTGGTGCGCACGAAAGCAAAGCGCCAGAAGGTGTTTTGCCGGTAAGCCAGACTCAGCAGGGCGAAGCGCAAATCTGGCGTCGCGAAGTGAGTTCCCGATACGGTCAGTATCCGAAAGCGCAGGCGGCGCAACCCGATCAATTAATGTCGGATTATTTTTTCCGCGTGTCGCTGGCGATGCAAAACAAAACGCTGCTTTTCTCCCTCGATGACACGCTGGTTAATAACGCCCTGCAAGCACTGAATAAAACCCGCCCGGCAATGGTGGATGTAATACCCACTGATGGCATCGTTCCGCTCTATATCAATCCACAAGGAATGGCGAAACTGCTGCGTAACGAAACGCTGACCAGTCTGCCGAAGAATCTCGAACCGGTTTTTTATAACGCCGCACAAACTTTATTAATGCCGAAGCTGGACGCTTTATCTCAACAACCGCGTTATGTCATGAAGCTGGCCCAGATGGAACCCGGTGTCGCCTGGCAGTGGCTACCCATAACCTGGCAACCGCTATGAGACACGGGCTGCTGGTGCTGATTTGCTGGCTGTATTGTGTTGTTGCCCATAGCGAAATGCTGAATGTCGAACAATCCGGGCTGTTTCGCGCGTGGTTTGTACGCATTGCACAGGAACAACTCCGCCAGGGGCCAAGCCCACGCTGGTATCAGCAGGATTGTGCGGGCCTGGTGCGATTTGCGGCGAACGAGGCGCTGAAAGTTCACGACAGCAAATGGCTAAAAAGTAACGGTTTATCTAACCAGTATTTGCCGCCAGAGATGACGCTAACACCTGAACAGCGTCAACTGGCGCAAAACTGGGATCAGGGGAATGGGAAAACCGGCCCCTATGTGATCGCGATTAATTTGATTCAGTACAACAGCCAGTTTATTGGCCAGGACATAAACCAGGCACTGCCTGGCGATATGATTTTTTTCGATCAGGGCGATGCCCAGCACTTAATGGTCTGGATGGGGCGTTACGTCATCTACCACACCGGAAGCGCCACGAAAACTGACAACGGAATGCGCGCAGTCAGTCTGCAACAACTTATGACATGGAAGGACACCCGATGGATACCCAACGATTCCAATCCCAATTTCATTGGCATTTATCGTTTAAATTTTCTGGCGCGATAGCAGCGTGCTTGTGCCTGTCTCTTGTGGGAACAGGGCTTGCTAATGCTGATGATTCGCTTCCTTCCAGTAACTATGCGCCGCCCGCCGGGGGAACATTCTTTTTGCTCGCTGACAGCAGTTTTAGCAGCAGTGAAGAGGCGAAAGTGCGACTGGAAGCGCCGGGGCGTGATTATCGGCGCTATCAGATGGAAGAGTACGGCGGCGTGGACGTTCGCCTGTATCGTATTCCTGACCCGATGGCATTTTTGCGCCAGCAGAAAAACCTGCATCGCATTGTGGTGCAACCGCAATATCTGGGCGACGGGCTGAACAATACGCTGACCTGGCTGTGGGATAACTGGTACGGCAAATCTCGCCGCGTGATGCAGCGTACTTTCTCTTCTCAGTCACGGCAGAATGTGACTCAGGCGTTACCCGAATTACAGCTCGGCAATGCCATTATTAAACCTTCCCGTTATGTACAGAACAGCCAGTTTTCCCCGCTGAAAAAATATCCACTGGTGGAACAGTTCCGTTACCCATTATGGCAGGCTACACCGATCGAGCCGCAACAAGGGGTAAAACTGGAAGGCGCATCCAGCAATTTCATTTCGCCGCAGCCGGGTAACATCTATATTCCTCTCGGCAAACAAGAGCCGGGACTGTACCTCGTCGAGGCGATGGTAGGTGGGTATCGGGCGACGACGGTGGTGTTTGTTTCCGATACCGTGGCGCTTAGCAAAGTGTCAGGTAACGAGCTTCTGGTGTGGACCGCGGGGAAAAAACAGGGTGAAGCGAAGCCCGGCTCAGAGATCTTGTGGACTGACGGTCTTGGCGTGATGACCCGCGGTGTGACCGATGACAGCGGTACCTTGCAGTTACAACATATATCGCCAGAACGTTCATACATTCTGGGTAAAGATGCTGAAGGCGGCGTTTTTGTCTCCGAGAACTTCTTCTACGAAAGTGAAATCTACAACACCCGCTTGTATATCTTTACCGATCGCCCGCTATATCGCGCAGGCGATCGTGTCGATGTTAAAGTGATGGGCCGCGAGTTCCACGATCCGTTGCATTCATCCCCCATCGTCAGCGCACCGGCGAAGCTTTCGGTGCTGGACGCCAACGGCAGTCTGTTGCAAACCGTCAATGTCACGCTGGATGCGCGTAATGGCGGGCAGGGGAGTTTCCGCCTGCCAGAAAATGCCGTTGCCGGAGGTTATGAATTACGTCTTGCTTACCGCAATCAGGTCTATAGCAGCAGTTTTCGCGTAGCCAACTATATCAAACCCCATTTTGAGATTGGTTTAGCTCTCGACAAAAAAGAGTTCAAAACTGGCGAAGCGGTCAGCGGCAAACTGCAACTGCTTTACCCGGATGGCGAGCCGGTAAAAGATGCCCGCGTGCAGTTAAGTTTGCGCGCTCAGCAATTATCAATGGTCGGTAACGATTTGCGTTATGCCGGACGTTTCCCGGTGTCGATGGAAGGCAGTGAAACGGTTTCCGACGATAATGGTCATGTGGCGTTGAATCTCCCCGCCGCCGATAAACCGAGCCGTTATTTGTTAACCGTCTCCGCCAGTGACGGCGCGGCGTATCGAGTTACCACCACCAAAGAGATCCTCATTGAACGTGGCCTGGCGCATTACTCTTTAAGTACCGCCGCACAATACAGTAATAGCGGCGAGTCGGTTGTGTTCCGTTATGCCGCGCTGGAATCTTCAAAACAGGTTCCTGTTACGTATGAATGGTTGCGTCTCGAAGACCGCACGAGTCACAGCGGAGAGCTACAGTCAGGCGGCAAATCCTTTACCGTCAATTTCGCTAAACCTGGCAACTACAATCTGACATTACGCGATAAAGACGGCTTAATTCTCGCCGGGTTAAGCCATGCAGTCAGCGGTAAGGGCAGCACGTCGCATAGTGGTACGGTAGATATCGTGGCAGATAAAACACTGTATCAGCCTGACGAAACCGCGAAGATGCTGATTACCTTCCCGGAGCCAATTGACGAAGCATTATTGACGCTGGAACGCGATCGCGTGGAACAGCAGTCGCTGCTATCGCATCCGGCAAACTGGCTAACGCTACAACGTTTAAACGATACCCAGTATGAAGCCCGCGTACCGGTGAGCAATTCCTTTGCGCCTAACATCACTTTTTCGGTGCTGTATACCCGTAACGGTCAGTACAGTTTTCAGAACGCCGGGATTAAAGTTGCCGTTCCCCAGCTGGATATCCGGGTGAAAACGGACAAAACCCATTACCAGCCTGGTGAACTGGTCAATGTCGAATTAACCTCGTCGCTGAAAGGTAAACCTGTTTCTGCGCAGTTAACGGTAGGCGTGGTCGATGAAATGATCTACGCGCTGCAACCGGAAATCGCGCCGAATATCGGCAAATTTTTCTATCCGCTGGGGCGTAACAATGTGCGTACCAGCTCCAGTCTGTCGTTTATCAGCTACGATCAGGCGCTCTCCAGCGAGCCGGTTGCGCCTGGCGCGACTAACCGCAGCGAGCGGCGAGTAAAAATGCTGGAACGTCCACGGCGTGAAGAGGTGGATACCGCGGCCTGGATGCCGTCACTCACAACCGATAAACAAGGCAAAGCGTATTTCACGTTCCTGATGCCTGATTCGTTAACCCGCTGGCGCATCACCGCGCGTGGGATGAACGGCGACGGGCTGGTCGGGCAGGGGCGTGCTTATTTGCGTTCGGAAAAAAATCTCTACATGAAGTGGAGTATGCCAACGGTATATCGCATGGGTGACAAACCGGCGGCAGGACTGTTTATCTTCAGTCAGCAGGATAACGAACCGGTGGCGCTGGTGACTAAATTTGCAGGTGCTGAGATGCGCCAGACGCTGACGCTGCACAAAGGGGCGAATTATATTTCGCTGACGCAGAATATTCAGCAATCTGGCTTGTTAAGTGCAGAACTGCAACAAAATGGGCAAGTACAGGACAGCATTAGCACAAAACTGTCTTTTGTGGATAACAGGTGGCCCGTTGAACAACAGAAAAATGTCATGCTCGGCGGTGGCGATAATGCGCTGATGTTGCCCGAGCAGGCGAGCAATATCCGGCTACAAAGTAGCGAAACGCCGCAGGAGATTTTCCGTAACAATCTTGATGCATTAGTCGATGAACCGTGGGGTGGCGTGATCAACACCGGTAGCCGTCTGATCCCGCTCAGTCTCGCCTGGCGTTCGCTTGCCGATCATCAAAGTGCCGCCGCTAACGACATTCGTCAGATGATTCAGGATAACCGTCTGCGGCTGATGCAACTGGCGGGGCCCGGAGCGCGCTTTACCTGGTGGGGTGAAGATGGCAATGGCGACGCCTTCCTCACGGCATGGGCATGGTACGCCGACTGGCAGGCCAGTCAGGCGCTCGGCGTAACGCAGCAACCGGAATACTGGCAACATATGCTCGACAGTTATGCCGAGCAGGCGGACAACATGCCGTTATTGCATCGGGCGCTGGTGCTGGCGTGGGCACAGGAGATGAATCTGCCGTGCAAAACGTTGTTGAAAGGGTTGGATGAAGCTATCGCCCGGCGCGGAACTAAAACTGAAGATTTCTCTGGGGAAGACACCAGCGATATCAATGACAGCATGATCCTCGATACACCTGAATCTCCACTGGCAGATGCGGTGGCAAACGTCTTAACCATGACGTTGCTGAAAAAAGCGCAGTTGAAGTCCACTGTGATGCCACAGGTTCAGCAATATGCGTGGGATAAAGCAGCAAACAGCAACCAACCGCTGGCGCACACGGTTGTGCTGCTCAATAGTGGAGGCGACGCTACCCAGGCGGCCGCTATTTTAAGTGGTTTA
>OKKE01000132.1_pt1 | contig 20360 bp, 9 predicted proteins | sample 1612241 | NCBI WGS metagenome assembly OKKE01 (sample SAMN04436786, study PRJEB24849) | human gut metagenome | biome: human gut; feature: NICU; material: stool | host: Homo sapiens | place: USA: Saint Louis, MO | collected 2011-04-26 | reverse complement strand
GTGGTCGGTTATTAACCCAAATGTTCGTTGCCGGGATGGGGACCAGCGTTATTGCCGGAAATTTTATCGCGTTCTCAATTGCGGCTCTTATCAACTTACCCGGAAGTGCGCTCGGTTCTGCTTCTACGATCATTACAGGCCGAAGGTTGGGGGTAGGGCAGATAGCGCAAGCAGAGATTCAGTTGCGGCATGTGTTCTGGCTGTCCACTCTTGGATTAACGGCCATCGCCTGGCTAACGGCTCCCTTTGCCGGGGTTATGGCATCGTTTTACACCCAGGATCCACAGGTTAAACACGTCGTTGTGATTCTGATTTGGCTAAATGCTTTATTTATGCCTATTTGGTCCGCCTCATGGGTGCTACCCGCTGGATTTAAAGGTGCTCGTGATGCCCGTTACGCCATGTGGGTTTCGATGTTGAGCATGTGGGGTTGTCGGGTTGTAGTCGGTTATGTGCTGGGAATCATGCTTGGCTGGGGTGTGGTTGGCGTCTGGATGGGAATGTTTGCCGACTGGGCTGTGCGGGCCGTGCTGTTTTACTGGCGAATGGTTACTGGACGTTGGCTATGGAAATACCCTCGATCCGAGCCGCAAAAGTGTGAAAAAAAGCCAGTTGTGTCGGAATAAACGACAAAATGCAGATTATTTCAGCAAACGATTTCAAATTTAAAAAACAGGCTTTGACATTGTGGGTGGGCATCGCTAATATTCGCCTCGTTCTCACGATTCCTCTGTAGTTCAGTCGGTAGAACGGCGGACTGTTAATCCGTATGTCACTGGTTCGAGTCCAGTCAGAGGAGCCAAATTTTAGTTTTGAGACATCTCTATGAGTCTCAGGACAGTTAAAAAATAAAAATTATTTTTACCCGGTCACTTTGTAAAAAAGTGGCCGGGTTTTTGATTTCTGTGTTTCGTGCGCTTAATCGAGTCTCACGCTTCAGTGAGCAAATTGCCCCTCCCCAACAGACATCACGATTCACAAGGTCAAAAATTCTGTTCCATGAAGTACCGTACAAAGATAAAGAGAAAAATGCCTTATGCGGGATGTAGCTGTCGCGTCTTTATCGGGAAACTATACGTAATTGCCACTTTGTCTTCGGTAATCAGAAAAAGAAGACCTGCCATTTTAATAAATATTATTTCTCTGGGAACGGGGATTTTTTATAAGCAATATGACGAGTTAAACATTATATTTTTATAAGGATTATATGAGATTAAAGAAATCTGCCATAAAGACAGATTTCTTTAACATATAATTAGAGATTTGCGACGTTATGATAAACTTTTTGTACATCGTCGTCATCTTCAAGGGCATCAACAAGCCCTTCAAAGATTTCTAAATCTTCTGGGGAAAGCTCAACTTCAGATTGAGCAATCATTTCTAATTCTGTTGTTGAGAACTCAGTGATTCCAGCTGCTTTTAGCGCCGCGATTCCTTTATGAAGGTCAGTAGGTTCAGTATAAATAACAATATTACCTTCTTCTTCAGTTACATCACGAACATCAACTTCAGCTTCAAGCAAAATTTCAAAAATATGGTCAGGGTCTGTTCCTTTAAATACAATCACACCCGTATTGTCAAACATATAGCTGACAGAACCTGCCGCTCCGATATTGCCGCCTTTTTTATTGAAAATTGTGCGAACGTTAGCAATCGTACGGTTAACATTTGAAGTCAATGTCTCAGCAATAATCATTGAGCCATTAGGACCAAAGCCTTCATAACGTCCCTGTACGAACGTTTCATCTCCACCGCCTTTGGCTTTATCAATTGCTTTATCAATAACGTGCTTTGGAACTTGTGCCTGCTTTGCACGTTCAATAACGAATTTTAAAGATGTGTTTAATTCTGGATCGGGTTCACCTTGTTTGGCAGCAGCATAGATTTCTACACCGAATTTTGCATAAATTTTAGACGTTGCACCGTCTTTAGCCGTTTTTTTAGCAACAATATTGGCCCATTTACGTCCCACTGGAATGATCTCCTCGAAAATTTATTTACATTACTGGTAAATCGTTAACATGTGTTAATTCAGCATATTATATCATAACAGGAAAAATCTCGTCTATTAGAAATAAAAATATTCTAAAGCCATAATCTTATATTTAATTTTATAAAAACTAATGTTGTTGGCGGGATTTTTTATAATTGTGTTTTGAAAGCATACTTGCTTTTAATATGTGGAAATCATTAAGACGATAATAAAACTCGCATCTGCCCAAGGAAGCAAACAGCCCGCGTTTATTGCAGGCTATTTGCCAGATGTCTTACTTAATCCTTCACATCTATTTCTGATAAGAAGGTTCATAACTTATTATCGGAACGGCGGCTCATTAAAGGTTCGTAATTTACGTGAATGCAGTCGGTCGCCTTCTGCGCGCAGCAAATCGATCGCCCGAATGCCAATTTGCAGGTGTTCGGAAATAGCGCCTTCATAAAAACGGTTAGCCTGGCCGGGAAGCTTAATCTCACCATGTAACGGTTTATCTGAAACACACAGTAGTGTCCCGTATGGCACGCGGAAACGATATCCTTGCGCGGCAATGGTTGCACTTTCCATATCAATTGCTACGGCCCGGCTTAAGTTAAAACGAAGTGCAGAAGCTGAGTAACGTAACTCCCAGTTCCTGTCATCTGTGGTTACCACAGTACCTGTACGCAGCCGCTGTTTGACTTCCTCACCAGGCCTGCCGCTGACTAACTTGGTAGCGTCATAAAGCGCACGTTGCACTTCAGCAATGCTCGGAATAGGAATATCGGGCGGCAGAACCGCATCAAGAACGTGGTCATCGCGTAAATAAGCGTGTGCAAGGACATAATCTCCAATGGCCTGGCTTTCACGTAATCCGCCACAGTGACCAATCATCAACCAGACATCCGGGCGTAGCACTGCCAGATGATCGCAGATGGTTTTAGCATTGGACGGTCCCACGCCAATATTCACCAGAGTAATACCCTGACCATCAGCGGTAATTAAATGCCATGCTGGCATCTGGTATTTTTTCCATGCAAGGTCGGAAATGGCTTCTTCTGGCGCTTCGGTTTCGGCAGTGATCCAGTTCCCGCCAGCACAAGAAAGGGCAATGTAGGGACTATCAGGATCGAGGATCTGGCTGCATCCCCAACGAACGAATTCATCCACATAACGTGTGTAGTTGGTAAACAAGACGAACGGTTGAAAATGTTCTACTGGCGTACCGGTATAATGGCGCAACCGTGCGAGGGAAAAATCAACCCGGCGAGCATCAAAATGCGATAACGGGGAGAATTCCGTTGGATGATAAATGCCGTCTGCAGTTTCATCGCCGATTTGCGCCAGTTCTGTTGTCGGGAAGTAGCGAGTTAAACCAGCGCTCATTGAGCGATCAAGTGTCAATTCAGAGCCATCAATGACATAAGGATAAGGGATTTCATGCTGCGAGGGTTGCACAGAGATATGCGCACCATAATCCTGATACAGCAACGTAAGTTGTTCATTGAGATACGAACGAAAGAGAGTAGGGCGAGTAATCGTGGTGGTGTAGCTGCCTGCGTGAGTAAAACGACCAAATGCGCGCGTTTTGGGGGGATTAGTTGTGCTACCGTCCCAGGTTACGGTCAGTGATGGATAGACAAAAAGACCTTGTTTGCGGGCGTTTTCATCAGGTAATTCGCCACTTGTAATATATTTGCCAATGGCGTTGCGTAAAGCAACTACAGATTGCTCATACAGCGCGTCGAGTTTATCCAGTGCCTGAGCTGGGGTCAGACCGGAGCCCTTATTATTCATGTGTGTCTCCTGTTCCATACAATTACCGCACATCCGATAGTATGTCACAGGAATGTGAAACAAAAGTATAAGGCGAAGATCGGATGATCTTCGCTAGGCTATCACGAGCGTTGATTGTCTTTCATCAATAAAGCGGTCATTGCAGAAATCAGGCATCCAGCCAGCAAATAAATGGCGACGCTATGCCAGTTCCCGGCAAAGTAAGTGATGAGTGCAGCGGCAATAAAAGGTGTAAATCCACCGCCAACCACACTGGCAACCTGATAACCGACTCCAGCACCACTGTAGCGATAACTGGCACCAAACATTTCGGTAAACATCGGTTGTTGCACACACACCACCATGTCATGCGCAATGTTTGCCAGCATTATGGAGAAGAAAACTATCCAGAAAATAGATTGTGCTTCAAGCGCCATAAAGAAAGGAAATGCGCTCAACGTTCCGATCAACGCGCCTGTGATATAAACCCTGCGCCGACCAAAACGATCGGCAAGCCAGGCAAAACAGGGAATTGTCAGGCAGCTTAATCCACCTACCAGCAAACCAATATTAAGGAAAAGTTCGCGCGGTAACCCCATATTCTGGGTTGAATAATTAAGTGCAAAGGCAGTAACAATGTACATCGTCAGCAACTCGCACAGTCGTAGTGCAATAATCTTCAGGAAAGCACCGGGATGTCGTAACAGAGCTTCGATAACCGGGATGCGTTTTTTCGCGGCCGCTTGATTATGTTGCTGTTGTTCAAATTCCGCGGACTCCTCCATGCCATTGCGCACCCACAATGCTCCCAGTACCAGTACGATGCTAAACAGGAAAGGAATGCGCCAGCCCCAGCTTAAAAACTGTTCGTCAGTCGTCATCATACTGATCAATGAAACCAGTCCGGTTGAAAGCAGTAAACCTACTCCGTAGCCAACTTGTACACCGCTACTGTAAAAGGCTTTTTTATTTTTCGGCGCACTTTCAACGGAAAGCAACGCTGCGCCTCCCCATTCGCCGCCGACGGCAAATCCCTGAATGGCACGCAGTGTCACCAGCAAAATAGGTGCCCACCACCCAATGGTCGAGAATGAAGGAAGAATACCAATCAAGGCTGTCGCGATGCCCATCATCCAGACGGTCAGCATTAACATGCGCTTACGTCCCAGCCGGTCACCAAAGTGACCGAAAATGACACCGCCGAGCGGTCGGAAAAGGAAGCCGACACCAAAGGTGGCAAATGCGGCGAGCGTTCCCATCGCCGGGCTTACCTGCGGGAAAAACTCGCGATTAAACACTAGTGCGGCGGTAATGCCATAGAGTAAAAAATCATACCAGTCGACGACGGCACCAGCGAAACTGCCTAACGCAGCTCGTCGGGCGCGACTTAACGAAAGCGTCCCTTCATCGGGACGAGTGGAGATGAGCGTGGAGTCCATAATGATCCTGTTTGTACTGTCTTTTTATAATTAGTATGGAAAAGGTAACTCACATTGCCGTCGATCTATAAACGAACCTTATGAGACTACCTCGACAGAGCGAATCTGCAAATGATTTTATGGCTGATTAACGGCAACATGAAAAATTCGATGGAAGATGAAAGCGCAGGAGTTGCTGGTGTTGTTTAAGGATTAAGCAGAGGGCCCACAGGTTCGAGATATGAAACATAAAAGTCCGCATATGCACAAAATTGCACCCTGATGATTCTGATAGACTGCATTGCATTATAACCAGTAGGGAGGCGAGGTTAGTTATGTTTTTAGTATCATTGTTGAGACGTATTGCATTTAGTTACTACGATTATAAAGCTTATAATTTTAATATTGAAAAAACAGACTTTGTTGTCATACATATTCCCGATCAGATTGGCGATGCTATGGCCATCTTTCCTGTTATTCGGGCGCTTGAATTGCATAGAATTAAGCATCTATTAATTGTTACGTCGACAATTAATTTAGAAGTCTTTAATGCGCTCAAACTTGAACAGAATAAATTAACATTAGTCACAATGACTATGCAGGATCACGCAACATTAAAAGAAATAAAAGATTTAGCGAAGAACATAACACTGCAATACGGTACGCCGGATCTTTGTATAGAGGCGATGCGTAAAAAGAACCTGAAAACGATGATATTTATCAGTCAGTTGAAAGCAAAAACGAATTTCCAGGTCGTCGGTTTAACCATGAAGTGCTATTCCCCTTTGTGTAAGAACGCGTCCCGGATGGATCAGAATCTCCGGGCTCCTGTACCCATGACATGGGCATTTATGATGCGTGAGGCGGGTTTTCCGGCAGTCAGGTCAATATATGAATTGCCATTAAGCGATGATGTACTCGATGAGGTACGCGAGGAAATGCGATCGTTAGGATCTTACATTGCGCTCAATTTAGAAGGTAGCTCGCAGGAACGTACATTTTCATTATCGATTGCAGAAAATCTAATAGCAAAAATTCAAAGTGAAACAGATATGCCAATAGTGATCGTTTATGGACCCAAAGGGGAAGATAAAGCCAGGGCATTAGTGGATTGTTATAATAATGTCTACCGTTTATCCTTATCACCCTCGATTAAACATTCAGCAGCAATTATAAAAGATGCTTATATGGCAATAACTCCTGACACCTCAATATTACATATGGCAAGCGCCTATAATACCCCTGTTGTTGCAATTTATGCTGATTACAAAACGCGATGGCCCGCAATGGCCGATGTTTCGGAGTCAGTCGCCGTTGGGCAAAAAATTGACAATATAAGTCTGGATGAATTCGCAAAGGCATTAAAAAGTGTTTTGGCGAGAATTTGAGGCAGTACTTATGCATAGTAATGCCGATCTGTTATGAACGGTGGTGCCATCAATACTCTGAGGCTGGTCAATCATCACAGAAAACCAGCCTTTGGATCAAAGCAATACTCACCGAAAATGATCATAGTCACACCGAACGCGATTCAGGAGGAACTGTTTGGTAAATAGCACCACCGGATCTTGGGGGCGCTGTGATTATTATAGTATTGCTATCACCGTCATTTTTGAATGTCACTTTACCAGTAGCATCAACGCCTACCTAGGAGGCCGAGCTTGAAAACGAATAATCAGCCGCCGTTTTTCCTGGTGCAAAGTTGTCATTATTCAACTGATAATACGCCCCGGTAAATCCCTGCGAAGGGAATGAAGCTGTCGGTAGGTTTGCACCATTCACTGACACTGTACCGGTCATTGGTCTGGTTTCCGCGCTAATGAATTCTATCGTGGTACTCAGGCCCGCCTGATGAACACCATTCAATACGGGGATCAGCGTTGCGATACCCTCTCCGTCTCCTGTAACAGTAGCTTTGTAATCACCGTTGATATTTTGACTGTAATCAATTGCGCTAATTTTCATATAGGGCACGTTTGTACCTGATTGCACAAATTCCATCCCTTCAGAAACTTTGATCGGATTGCCTGATATATCGTGCAGAACAAGATGTAGCTCAGCACTATCGGTAAAGTCCCCTTTCAGTGATGACTGGTTGTTCTTAAGGATGGACTGCGAGGCGTCTGCTGGGACTGCCACTAGCGATATATCTACTGTTTGCATTCCACCTGCGCTTGTGACTGTGCTTACAGTGACGCTCCCCGTTATCGCTCCTTTCACGCTTGTTGTCGCGATTCCGTTTTGATCGGTCACTGCTGTTAATGACGTTAATGTGGTGGAGCCGCTTTTTAAGGCGAAGTACACAGTGAGACCTTCGATCAGGTTACCACTGCCATCCTCAACCGTTGCCTTTAAGGTACTTAAATCACTGTTGGTGGCGGCGATAGTCGACGGATCAGCGATAAAGCTAGCAACATGTGCGGTGCTTGGGTTGCCAGTAACCTTCACGGTTGTCTGTGTCTGTATTGTGACGCCGTTATGGAACGATGCAGTCACCGTATATGTACCGACTTTATTGCTGGTCAGAACGACTGGAGCCTGACCTGAAGAGTTGGTTCTCACTTTTCCGCCACTTAACGTCGCACCTTCTAGCGTTACGCTAAAGTTGATGACCTGACCCTCCACTGGAGTGCCATTTGCAGAGGTTAGCGTTGCCGTCAGAGTAGCGCCTTTAGGAGCATTGACACCGATAAGCGGACTGGACGTGAGTGTCAGTTTTTCATCAATAGCCTCCAGTTGTTTCTCAAGTGAAGCTCCATTCGCTAGGGATGCTTTTACAGTATACGAGCCGTTTCTTTCAGGCGTCATGGTGACCTCGGCTACTCCCTGCGTATTAGTAGAGACCGTATTCTGGCTGATGATCATTTGCGAGGATGGCGCTGCACTGAATGTCGCGGGTTGATGCGTCACCGGGTTGCCAAACTGGTCGTTAACGTGAGCTTTAACTGCTATGTCTTGTGCGACCATGACCTGACCTTCAGGTATCTCCTGACTGGTAATCGTCGCAGAATTAACATCTACCTTGGCATTCAGTAATCGCGAGATGACTTCAGTAGGTTTATCTGCCAGAGAGGCTGAAACTGTTTTTAGTCCGACCTCGGTGCTTGTCACAAGAATTTCAGCGAAAACCTGATCATCCGTTTCAACGCTGGTGCTGCTTAGCGTGACGGAGGTTCCACGGAAATTAACTTTTATACCTTCTACTGGGTTGCCGTTTCCATCAGTCACTGTTGCCTGTAGCCTGGTCATTCCAATGTTATTGGCGATGAAATTGTCCTCGGTAACGTTAAGATTAACCTGCGCAGTGAGCGTATCCGCAGTAAAGTTCACCACCAACTGCTCACTCTTACCGCCAACCATCGATGCTGTCACGGTATGAGCGCCTGCTTTTGTACCTTTCAGCGTGACTTTCGCTTTGCCATCGGCATCAGTAACCGCTTTGTCGCCATCGCTCAGCGTGAAGTTCGCCTTCACATCTTCCGGTAGAGTAAATGTTACCTCAGTGTTGGCTATCGCATTGCCCTCTGTATCAGCGACGGTGCTGTTAGTGTCGTGAGATCGTTATTGTCGGCAATCACCGGATCCTTCGAGGCTGCCAGCGTGATTTCAGCATTCGTGACGTTCGGCACATAGTTCACTGTTTGTTGCATCGAATCGCCATTTTCGAGGGTTGCCGTCACGGGAGTTCTTCAGGCTGAAATCTTCATCCACGCCCAGCGTGATTCTTGCGGTACCGAAGCGGCTTAACCAGTCTGTCATTACCCCTGAAGCCTGAGAAGAGGCCCATCCACGTGCTATGTTTGCCGCTTGCTCGCTGTTCATATCTTCGGCGAGCAGAGATCCAATTAGCTGTGAAGTACTGGCTATCTGTTGCTCAAGGTTGCCACTGCTGTTACCCGGCGGCGGGGTTAAATTTTTTTCACTAACTTGTGCCTGGACATCCAGTTCATCACCCGGGCGGACATTACGAACAAACGTACGAAACTGGTTGAGTTTGCGTAACAGGGGGGTATCTATAATTTGTTGCACAGGACAAATATATCTGGCTTCTGTACAGAGTCTTAAATTTTGACCATAAATAAAACCGTCCCTGTCAAGCATGCATAGTTTATCAAGTAGGTCTCCCACAAACTGCCTGAATTTTATTTTTCCATTAAAAGTTTGTATCTTCTTAAGTATCACAGGAGACTGGAAATAGACCGATAGTAGGATGTTGCCACTCAAGGCATGACGATAAATATCGCTAGGAGTAATTTTTTGTTTTATGGCTTTGGTAGTGATCTCAACTGCTTCCGTTATAGTGACCCATGTTGACATATAATGAGTTATAAGCAATGGCTGATATTTTTTTGACATAATATTATCTCCTTCTACACAACAATTCGTTCCGTTAAGGAAAAAGATTGGTGTCACAAGTATTTATTTATGATTAATCAGAGGGTTTATGACAGAGAAAAGGATGTATATTTCTGAGTAAACATGTACAGGCCTATGGGGTGACTATTTAATGAGTAAATGCCGAATGATTTTCGGGGTGATGATTATAACTTGAGGAAAAATCCCAGCGTGGTTTGAGTAGTGTACCTGAGTGATATTTGTGTTATGTATGCATTGATTGCAGCAGAATAAATATAGTTCAGGCTAGTATAGTTTATGGTAGCTATGAGAATATATAATCTATTTTACCTATAAAATAATTTATATGTATGGGGTTGTTTTTTTAGGTTGTTTGTCTGTGCTTTTATATTCTGGAGATGTGCCTTGTATATAGGATTGTTTGTTGGTTGTATTTTTTAATGTTGCACTGTTGTGAATTTTTATTTTGATATGATTATTTCTTTAGTATAAGGAGAGAAAGGAACGAGAAAGTTAAATCTATTTATCCTAATCGCAATTTCATTGTTTAAATAATCACTATGGATTAATATTTTTTGCGACTCTGCTGAGTTACTGGTTTTAACTAGTGGTGTAAAAGGGATACCTTTTCGGTATCCCTTTTACAATAATCAGAAGAAATCAATTCGCGTATTGATACCGACGGTGCGACCCATATTGACCTGCGCGACGGCGCTGCTGCCGTTCATGTAGCCATAGGTACGGTAACGACGGTCGAACAGGTTATCGACATAGACGGAAATGTTCATCCGTTCAGTCGCCTGCCAGCCCAGGCTGCTGTCCAGGGTGGCATAGGTGCCTTGCCGCAACTGGTTGTCGCCATCGAAATAATGCGGCCCGACCAGATTAACCGCCAGTCGGGGCATCAGTGCGCCATAGCGCGTATCAATCACGCCGTTCACGCTGCTTCCCGCGCCATAACGTGGTACGAACGGCACCCGGTTACCGTGATACAACTCACTGTCATTGGTGAATTCGGAACGGATCACGTTGCCATTGATATCCCATGACCAGCCTGGCGCAAACCGCCACTTCGCTTCAAGATCAACGCCGGTGGCGTCGGCTTTACCCGCATTGCTTAATGTCTGCATCCCGACCGGGCCAGAGTAAAGCTGCATGTCTTTGGTGTGGGTATAAAACGTCGCGGCTTGCAGCGTGACGTCAGCGGTTTCGTAGCGGGTGCCAAGTTCATAGTTGATGGATTTCTCGGCGACGAACGGTTTGGCATCAAGACCCGCAGTAGGCACGATGTTGTACCCGGAAGGTTTATATCCCTGGGCTACACGGGTATACACTCTCCAGTCATCGGTCAGCATATAGCCTGCGGATAGCTGCCCGAGCACCTGATCGTCATTGCTCTTACCCTGGTCGCCAAACGGGTTGCCGAGCATGCTGCCGTGATATTGTGTACTGGATTTATCATGCGAGAAGCGCACGCCGCCGCCGATATCAAAACGATCGGTTAAATGCCAGGTCAGGTCACTGTATGCGGCCAGCGTTTCAGCGGTGGTATAGCCGGTACTGCTTAAATAAGGCATTGTCGGCATGTCGTAGGCTGAATTTAACTTCTCGCGGGTGTTCTGCCGGTACAGCCCAAACACCATATCAACGGTACGCGCATCGCCCAGGGTTGCGGCGCGCAGCTCCTGCACATCCTGATTCCAGCGCTGAGGCATATTGACGATTAACGAACCGGAAGGGAAGGCGCGCGAATAATGCTGCTGCTGCCAGGCGCTGATCAGGTTGAAAACCCAGTCATCGGTGGTGTATTTCCCACTCAGGGTCTGGCTGTCAGTGCAGCGCCGCATGTACGGGTCTGGTGAACCATCGCTGATCGACAGCTTACGGCCCTTAATATCATTCCATCCCACATAGGCATCCTGGGTGGCGCGGGTACATTCGCGTGAGGCGGCAAAGCCCATTTCCCAGGGCTGATCGTCCGGCGCCAGACGCAGTTTCACATTCCCTATGCTGGCGCGGGTGCCGCCTAAGTCATCGCTTCCCGTCGCGGGGTTAATCATGTCGCCGTCATCAACCTGGCGTAACAGGGTGACGCTGCCGTACAGCAGGCCATCCTGAATGGGGCCGCTCAGGTTGAACTTACTTCGATAACTGTCGCGGCTACTGACGCCGCCTTCAATATAGCCGCGCGGCGTGCTGTCCGGCTGCTGGGTGACGATGTTGATGATCCCGCCCTGAGCGCTTTTGCCATATAACGTTCCCTGTGGGCCTCGCAGCAACTCCACGCTTTGCACATCGGTAAGCGCCTGGATGGTGTTGGTGGAAAGCTGAGGGACGCCATCGACATACAGGGTGACGGCGGGGTTATAGAAGTCCTGCGCTGAAGAGACGCCGCGTAGCGAGATCGTCGAAAAAAGCATGTTGCCGCTATTTTCAATATTGAGCCCGGGCAAGACTCTGGGGAGTTTGTCGCTGGCGGTGACGCCGGCGTCGCTTAATTCCGGCGCGCTGACAACAGTAGACGAGACGTTGTTGGCTGATGCCGAGCGGGAAGATTGTTTACTGGCGGTAACCACCAGCGTGCTTTCGTCTTGCTGTGAAGTCTGGGCATTAGCAATGGCGGGGAGCAATAATCCCCCCAAGGCCAGAGGATAAAGCCGTGTCATTTTCATTGTTGTGAGTCCCTGTAAGACGGCGAAACGCCAAAAATACCGACAATGGTGAATTGAAAATGATAACTATTTCTAATAGTGGTGCTACCCGAAACGGGTTTATTTCAACCTGTTTCGGGTCGGTTTGCGCTTATTGGGCAGAATGGCGATAACGGTCGACGGCGAGAGCCGTCAGGCGTTTTTTGTCTATCTTGCCGACGGCGGTGAGCGGCCAGTGGTCCAGAAACTCGATTTGGTCAGGAATTTTCCACGCGCTGAGCCCCATACGGGTCAGTTGTTGACGCAACTGCTGATAGTCAGTTGGCACCTGCTGCGCGATGATAAACGCGCAAATCCGCTCGCCAAGCAGCGTGTCCGGCGCGGCGACCACCGCGCAATCTTGCACTTCCGCTAAACGCAGCAGTGCCGATTCCACTTCAGCCGCGGCTATTTTTTCTCCGGCGCGGTTGATCTGCTCTTTTATGCGTCCCTCAACGTGCAGGTTCCCCACCTCATCCAGCCTGACATTGTCGCCTGTGCGGTAAAACCCTTGCGCGGTAAAGGCCTGCGTGTTGTGGGCAGGGGCGCGGTAATAGCCCGAAATGGTATAAGGGCCGCGCGTTAACAATTGCCCGGTTTCGCCCGGCGCGACGTCGTTCTCGTCTTGATCAACGATGCGGATTTCATCCAGAGGGGACAACGGGCGCCCCTGGCTGTGGAGAATGGTGGCATGCGGATCGTCCAGCCGGGTAAAACAGAGCAGGCCTTCCGCCATACCGAAAACCTGTTGCAGGGTACAGTCAAAGGTGGCGATAACCTGCTCAGCAAGCGTCGGGTCGAGCCGGGCGCCGCCTGCCTGAATGACGCGCAGCGACGAAAGGTCGCTGTCTTCCCACTCCCTGGCCTGCACCCATAATTGCGCCAGCGCCGGAACCAGGGCGACGTGAGTCACTCTTTCCTGCGCGATTAAAGGCATCACCTCATCACAGCTGGCGCTGTCGGTCAGCACCACTTTTCCGCCGCAGGCAAGCGTTCCCAGAATACCGGGGCAGGCCAGCGGAAAGTTATGCGCCACCGGGAGGACGGCGAGATACACGCTCTGTTGGCTGATGCCGCACAGTTCAGCAGAAGCGCTGAAGTTATAGCTATAGTCGGCATGTCGGCGCGGGATGAGTTTGGGCGTGCCGGTTGTGCCGCCTGAGAGCAACAACAACGCGGTGGCGGAAACATCAGGCTGCGGCCATGCCTGTCGCTCACCGTGAAGGGAGAAGAGCGGCGTAAAATCGTCGCTCACGGTCTCTCCAGCGACCAGAACATGACGCAAGCAGGCGTGTTTGTGCGCCATCTGTCGGGCCAGCTCTGCGTGGTTTTCCCCGTGAATAACGTAAGCGACGGGTTGCGCCAGCTCAATCAGCGCGTCGATATCCAGCGCCCGTTGCGAGGGCATCGCCAGCACGGGGATAACGCCCAGTCTTAACAAGGCGAACAGCAGGGTAACAAACGCGTTGTCGTTGGGAAGCTGCACAATTACATGCTCCCCCGAACGCAAACCCAGTGATGACAGACCTGCGGCAAGTTCGTCAACTTGTGCATCAAGCGCGCTGTAGGTTAACGACCCCTTTGCATCAACGACGGCAATTCGCGAGGCATAACGGGCCGCCCAGTGGCGCAACTGTTCGGCAATGGGTAAGGGATACTGTTCAATCAGAGATTCAAAGGAAGAATTCATGCGTCACCTTTCTGAAGTACTGGGCTGTTTTTGCCACGCGGTCATTGCAGAAAATGCGTGGGGAAAATGGCGGACAATCTGCGTAAAAAAGGACCGGGCTTGTTGAATGGGATAGAAGTGATCGCCGTCAATCACCACCGGGCCTGTAACGTGGCTCAGCCACTGACGCCAGGCATCGACCTGCTGCCAGGAGGCTTCGCGATCGTGGCTGCCGCACAATAACAGCGCAGGCGTGCGCAGCGGCGGACAGACGTCGGGCGAGTCGTAGTGATAGCTCTCGGTGGCGTAAAAATCAGCGCGCAGAAGAGGAAGAAACAGCGACATTAATTCCTGGTTTTCCCGCAGTTCAGAAGAACATCCGCCAATGTCTATCAGCTCAGCGATAAAGTCGGCATCATCGCGATGGCTGAGCTGGCGTTCAGAATGCAGATGCGGGGCATGGCACCCGGAAATAATCAGTCCTTGTGGCGCAAGCCCCCGTTGCTCCAGAAGTCGGCAGGTTTCAAACGCCACCTGCGCCCCCATGCTGTGCCCGGCGAGTAAAAGCGGCGTGTCAGGCGATACGGATGCTTCCAGCTCGTTCGCCAGCAGTGCCGCCAGTTGTGTAATGCTTCTGAGCGGTTCCAGATGGCGAAGGCGATCGCGCCCCGGCCAGGTCACCAGAGAAAGCGCGCAATCAGCCAGTTGCTCAGCTTGCCAGTGGCGAAACGCGCTACTGCTGCCGCCAGCGAAAGGGCACATGACCAGATGCGCAGTATTGCCGTTCCGGGCGGGCCACAGCGGGATGCACATTGCAGATTGCGTCACAGCGCCTCCTTATCATCATCGTTGTAGAAACCGGCTAACCGGTCGTGGTGCGGCGGCGTCAGGCGTCTGATCTCCGCATTGCCGGTCTTACGTAAAATCTGCTGCCATAAACGTGATAACGCGATCTGATGTACGCTTTGGCAGGCCGCTGGTGGATGTTCGCCCGCCAGATTGCTGCGCAACTGGTGTAGCAACCAGCTGACGCCCTCCGGCCCGACGGTTTCGCAGCAGTCGCGCCAGCTCAGGGGCGCCGCGCTGCGCATCAGACCCGGCAGATCGCGCAGGATCTCCGGTCTGCGGTAGAGGCTGTGGGCGTTCTCCTGATGGTCTGCGACAAACAGGCTGGATGACCAGATGACGGGGCCGTAGCTCGCCTCCAGCGAAAGATGACCTTCCGGCCAGCCCAGCAGCAGGCGGTGCATGATAAGGCTATGCATATCTGGATCGTCAGGATCGAGATAGCGCTGAAGCAGCAGGCAGGCTTCTCCCTCCGGCCAGAAGAGTCTCAGACAGTGAAAATCGCTAAAGCTGCCAACCACGTCGCACTCCACGGCGGCGGCATCAACGCCCAGAGCCAGCAACAACAAATCCAGAGTGGAGTAGAGCAACTGTCGGCTGGTGGTGGCGTGGACTACCGGCGGCGTCTTAGCCAGGCAGCGACGCAGCTGCTGCGCATCGCGAAGCCATGTGCGTCCCGCGCGCGTATGCGGATAAAACGTGTTTACCCAATAGCAGCAGCCCTGTTCCTGCGCCAGCGTTTGTAAGGAACTGATGTCATCCGGGTGGAGGGGATGCTCCTGAATGACGTGTACGCCGCGCGTCAGAAAGTGTCTGGCAAGCTGCGTACCGGTTCCTCCGGCGACGGTCGAACGCACGACAATACAGGCGATATCCGGCATCCTGGTTATCTGTTCCGGCGAGGTATACAGCGGAATGCCAAACGCATGAGCCAGCTCTCTTGAACGGGCGCTTCCCTGCGCCAGCAGGCCGACCAGTTCCAGCCCCTCCGGGGGCTGCATAAAGGCATTCAGGTACATTTCGCCAAATTTGGCGCCCACAATCAGTACGCGTTGCTTTGGGGAGGCGGACGGCATCATAACGTGTTCTCCGGTTGCGTTGAGGTTGCGCAAAGCCAGCGCGTAATGTGTTGCGCACAAGCCTGAACGTGGGGGGCTTCCATCATGATTTGCCAGTGGCTGGCTTCAATCACAGCGTCGTCGGCGTTGTTTATCCAGCCCTGCCACTCGGTTTCTGCTGGCGTCCAGCGCGCGGGTCTCCCGGCGGCATACACCATGAGACAGGGGACCGGAACGCTTTCGCCCGGCGTATGCTCAGTCAGTAAACGCAGCAGATGCGCGATGTTGTCGAGCCACGTTTCTGCCGCTTGCAGCGTCAGGTTTTGCGACACCATACCGACCGTTTTAGCGAGGCTGATAAAGTCGGCAAGCTGGCTGTCGGGCGTCTGCTGGTCGAAATGTTCGGGCAGTGCCAGAGGCGTTTGTCCTTCGGCTAACAGGCGCAGCAGGGCCGCCCGGTTTTCGCAACAGAAATCCTGTCGGCACACGGGATCGATTAACACCATCCGAACCTGCTTGCCTTTGGCGTACAGGCGCTGTGCGGCGCCCGCCGCAAGAAACGCGCCATACGACCAACCCGCCAGCACATAAGGGCCGTGAGGCTGCTGACGACGGATGCACCCGACATACTCATCGATCATCTGGTCGAGCGTGGCAAAGCGCTGCGGCGATTTTGCTTGCAGGCCGAAAACGCGCCTGTTCAACGCGTTAGCGAGCGGCAGCCAGGCGCTGATATCGCCGTCTGAAGCGTGGAAGACAAACAGGGTTTCCTCACCGTCGCCCTGGCAAAGGGGTATCGGGTTGTCCTCTCCTGACGTAGCCGCCTGTAGATGGGCGCAGAAGTCGCTCAGCGTCGAATGGTTGAACAGATCCTGAAGGTTAGCCCTGGCAATCCCTCTCCGGTTTAGCTGCGCGACCATCCTTGTCGCCATCAGGCTGTCGCCGCCCAGTTCGAAAAAGTCGTGATGCCTTGCCACGGGGCGAGACAGCAGCGATTGCCAGAGTTCAGCCACCTGTTTTTCCAGTGCCGGATTCCCCCCGGCAACTGGCGTGGGTTTGGCTGGCTCAGTCGGCGCATCAGACGGGGCATGCAGCGGCGTAAATAACGCTTCTCTTTGCCGGATCTGTAAAATGGGCAGACCGGTGCCAAAGCGCTGCTGTAAATAGCGGCTCACGGCTTTTTTATCCGGGCGATTTACGCCAGGCGAACGCGCTACCAGCAGATGCTGGCGCAGCGGCGACGATTCCTGCGCGGGCCACGCCAGCTCGTTTGCAAACCCGGCCTGAACGAGAACCTCCTGCCATGCGGAGCGGGTGAGCATCGGTTTCTCATCCCGGCGGCGGAAATCGCGGTATCCGCTTAATCCCTCAATAAAGCCCACGCTCGCCAGCTGGAATACGCTGTTTCGCTCCGTCGCTTCAACGATCAGCAAACGTCCGCCGGCTTTCAGCAACAGTTTTAATCTGCGCAACGTCTGGACGACATGGCTGGCGTCGTGGAGCACATTGACGGCAACGATCAGGTCGTAACCCGCCTCCGGGTGGGCGGTGAAATCCAGCGGCTGGTTGATGTCGAACAAGGCATAAGACACCTGCGATTCATCATGGAAACGGGCTCTGGCGTCATTGAGGAACTGCGCGGAGACGTCCGTGAAGTGGTACGACTGTCGCGTGTTCCGCGTGGCCTTCAGCACCGGCGCGGTAGTGGCTGCGGTTCCGGCGCCAACCTCCAGAATCCGTTCTGCGCTGCACAAGGCGGCAATCTGCGCGGTATAGCGATTCAGACAGGCGCTGGCGGGGTTGTCGCGATACAGCGCGTCGGTAACGCGATGCTGCTCGTTGAACAGCAATTCCAGCGGAGAACACTGCCCGGAGAAGAGGGCGTCGTGCCGGGCGATGCAGGTTTCCAGATACTGCGCCAGCGCCTGGCTCCATTGGCTTTGCGGGCACGCTTCCTGAGGCTCAGGAATCTCGCTGAGCGGAATGCGGCAGCGCCAGCTTTCACCTTCGCGGATTAACCACTCTCTTTCCGTCAGACACTGTAGCCACTGGCGCAGCAGACGCTGGTGAGACGCTTGCGCGGACAGCGCCTGTACTACTGCGCTAAAGCGATGGGCGATCTCCGGCGTGGTAAACAGGCCGTGACGATTTAGCGTAGCCGCGATCCCCTGTAGCGCACGCGCCTCCAGCCAGCGCCAGGTCGCCTCCAGCTCATCAAGCTGCGCCTGCTCAGGCAACGGCAGCGCCAGTTGGGTAAGTTCGTGCTCATCAGGCATCGCCGCTGATGGCGACGGATCGTCGGCCATCACGATATCCAGCGTCAACGCGCCCTGTTCGGTTATTTCCGCTCTGGCCTGCCGGATGCCGGGGTATTCGAGCGTCGCCTGCTCAATATCCCGCAGGTCGTAGTCCGCCTGCGCGTTCAGCGGCCAGCGTCGGCGGGGAATGTGCCCGGCGATGCCGCTGGCGAGAGTCTTCAGGCTTTCAGGGGTGGCGATGACGGCTTGCAGGATGGCGCAATAGTCATTAAACATCGCCTCGGCAGCGCCGGGTTCCAGCACGTTGTCCATGCAGTACCAGCTAAACATCAACTCGCCGTCGCTCTCCATGACCTGATGATCCAGCCAGACCTGCGGCGTTTGCGTGAATACATAGCAGGGTTCGCCGAACAGATGGCTCATCGCCTGATCGATAGTCATGCCTTCCAGCGTCATCCCCAGCATACTGGTAAACACTACCGGCATCAGCGGTTGACGTTGTGATCCGCGCAGGCGGCCCAGCTCACGGATCACCTCAACACCGTTCATTTCACTGTGCGCCATGTTTTGCCAGAGGCGCTGTTGGGTCTGTTGCATCTGCTCTTGCAACGTCACCGGCGCTGAGAAGTTAAAATCAACCAGCGTGACGGAGGTAAAATCACCAATCAACTGGTTGATTTGCGGATGGATCGGCTGGCGATTGAAGAACGTCAGGTTCAGCGTAAATGTTGTGGTACGGCTCCAGCGCTCAAGGGTGGCGGCAAACAGCGTGAGCAGCGCGGCAGACGGTGTGACGCCTTGCTGCTGCCAGCGCTGTTTCACGGCCTGCCATTCTGTCTTGCCGATCGTCGATTTGAAGGTGGTGAAGTGTGGCGTTTCCGGGGGCGTCTCAACCACCGGCAGCTCTGGCGCTAAGGGCAGTTGCGGCAGTTTTTCCTGCCAGTAATCCCAGGCATCGTGCCATGCCGATGTCTGTCGGCGCGCCTGTTCAGCCATCACATAATCACGGAAGGTAATAGCGAGCGGTGCCAGCGTTTCACCGCGCCAGACCTGCGCCAGGTCGTCCATCATGACTTTAAAACTCTGCACATCAAACTGCAAAAGGTCGAGGTTCATATGCAGACGGTAATGGCAATCGTCGATTTCGCTGACCACCAGCTCAAAAAGAGGCCACTGGTCGGCAGGCAAAACGCGATAGCTCAGTTCATGCCGCCGTTTTTCCAGCGCGATGCGCTGTTCTTCCGGGGAAAGCGCGCGCAGATCGTCACGCGGGATGTGATACTCCGGCGTTGTCGCCAGGATTCGCTGCTGCCCGTCGGCATCAACCACCATACGCAACATATCGTGGCGTGCGATGAGCTGGTTCCATGCTTTCTCCAGTATGGCGAGATCGAACTCATCGTGGCGTTTATCCCACTCAAACAGGACGTGACAGGCGACGCCGCCATAGCCAATGAGGTGGGTTCGCCCCAGCCAGTAGGCGTGCTGAATGGGCGTCAAAGGGAAGGGCGCATAACGCTCGTCGGCGTCGTGCCGCAACACTTCCGGCTGCGAAGCGGCAGGCGTCGCCTCTGGCTTAGAACAGATAAGCTGCGTGAGTCCATGAGGAGACAGATCCTGCCACGCCCGTTCCGCATTGATGCGTACACCCAGGTAGTGCTGAATATCGCTACTGAGTTCAAGGAAGAGCAGCGAGTCCATGCCGAGTTGCAACAGATCCTGGTTTGGATGCAGTGACGCCGGATCGCTCAGCCTTAGCTGAACCGCAATCCGCTTTTTCAGCCATGCCATCACCGCTGTTTCATCGCTCAGGCTGCCGTTAAAGGCGTTGTCATCAGCAGGAGGAATGACCGGCGTTGCGGCTTTTTCTGTGGCGCTGATGTTAAACAGAGCCTGTTGTAACGGGGGCATTTTGTCGGTAAAAACGCGCATCGCCAGTCGCCACGGGGCGCCGCGCATCACCGCCTGTTCCAGGTGCCAGCAGCCTTCGGCATCGCTTAACGCGCCCATACCTCGGCTGGCGAGCGTCGCCAGCATTTCCGGCGTGGCCGCCCGACCGCTTTCTCCCCATGCGCCCCAGGCGACAGAGAGCGTTTTCGGCGCATCAAGGGTGGAAAACTGCTGGGCCAGCCCGTCCAGGTAGCCGCAGGCCAGCGCATGGGCGCTCTGACCCGGCGCGCCGAGGGTGGCGGCAGCGGAAGAGTAGAGAATAAGATAGCGTCCGTCGTGGTTGCGCAGGGTTTGCAACAGCTGGCTTGCCGCCTGCGCTTTTACCGCGAAAACGGCAGCCAGCTGGTGGTCATCAAGCTCCTGCAAG
>OKKE01000123.1_pt1 | contig 20814 bp, 15 predicted proteins | sample 1612241 | NCBI WGS metagenome assembly OKKE01 (sample SAMN04436786, study PRJEB24849) | human gut metagenome | biome: human gut; feature: NICU; material: stool | host: Homo sapiens | place: USA: Saint Louis, MO | collected 2011-04-26 | reverse complement strand
AAAGTACGTCATGAAGGTGGCGTTGTCATTCAAGGGGTAGAAAACTTACTAATTCGTATCAGTCGCTGCTGTAATCCGATTCCTGGTGATGATATCGTTGGTTATATCACTAAAGGCAGAGGGATATCCATTCATCGTCGAGATTGTCCGAATGTTCAGCCTGACAAACCAAATGTAGCAGAACGTTTGATTGAAGTCGAATGGGAAGATACATCGAATACACGAAAAGAGTATGATGCAGATTTGGAAATTTACGGCTATAATCGTTCAGGCTTATTGAATGATGTACTTCAAACAGTCAATGCGCTAACGAAAAATCTCAACAGCGTTGAAGCACGGACGAATAAAGATAAAATGGCGACGATCCATTTGACGGTTGGTATCCAGAATTTATCCCACCTAAAGAGTATCGTGGATAAAATCAAAGCAGTACCTGATGTCTACAGTGTACGCCGGACGAATGGATAGGAGGACAGATATGAGAGCAGTTGTTCAACGGGTAAGTAAAGCTGCTGTGTCAGTCGATCAGCAAGAAATTGGAAAAATTGGCTACGGCCTACTTGTTTTATTAGGCATTCATGAAACCGATACGCAAAAAGATGTGGACTATCTGGTAAAAAAAATTGCACAAATGCGTATTTTTGAAGATGAACAAGGAAAAATGAATATTAGTGTAGAAGATGTGGGAGGACAAATTTTAAGTATCTCTCAATTCACACTGTTTGCGGATACGAAAAAAGGAAATCGACCAAGCTTTGTGGAAGCCGCACGACCAGAAACAGCTATTCCTTTATACGAATCATTCAATGAAGGAATCAGAAGTCGCGGCATCACAGTCGCTACCGGACAATTCGGAGCAGATATGTCGGTTTCTCTCGTCAATGATGGACCTGTAACGATCATTATTGATTCTAAAAACAAATAAAGTAATCTGGTTTTCACTAGTAAAAACTATGAAACACGTCGCTTAAGTTAGACTGATAAACTCTAACTTAAGTGGCTTTTTTGTCTGCAAAAAGCGCTTCTTTTGTCAGCAGTCGGAAAAAAAGTTAAGCTTAAATTATACAAGTTATTTTTTATAGGAGGTTGCTGAAGATGAAAGAAGTACCAGTAGTAGATATCAAAATCACAGATTTAAAAAAATTGTATCAAAAAGGATACAACATGTTGGAGGAGTTACGCCATGAAGCGGACGCTCCCGTCGTCAAAGCAAAGATTTTCAATAAAGAAGCTATCACGATCTACGGATCATCAGCAGCAAAAGTATTTTATGATCCAAGGAATTTCAAACGAAAAGGTGCTATGCCAAAATTAGTATTGAAGACACTTTTTGGTCAAGGTGGAGTACAGACTTTGGATGGAGCTGCTCATCACCATCGGAAAAATATTTTTATGGATCTAATGACACCAGAAAGAATGGAAGATTATCATCGTATCTTAGATAAGAATCTGACACAAGTACTTGAAGCACAGCATGGTCAATTTGAACTATTTGATTTAAGTAAGATGGTTTTCTTTACATCTATTTGCGAGTGGGCAGGTATCAATTTATCAGCGATTTCTAAAGATGAGGTCGAAAAATTAGCAGAATATCAAATCTCTATGATCAGCGGAACGTTTACTTCTCCGATTGATCACATAAAAGGTGTCGAAAATCGCAAAAAATCAGAAAAATGGGCGCAAGGCTTGATTGAAGAAGCTCGACAAAATCCTGTGGCTGGAAAAGAAAATGTGGCATTATATGCTTTTGCCAATGCCACAGATTTAGATGGTCAGCTTTTACCTCTGGAAGTGGCAGCTGTTGAATTATTGAACATCATCCGTCCAACGGTTGCTCTAACTGTGTGGGCGGCATTGATGGGACATGCACTTTTCAGTAGACCAGATTTGTATCAGCAATTAAAAAATGACTTTTCGACGTTACAAGATCCGTTTATTCAAGAAATGAGACGCTATTATCCTTTCTTCCCAATGCTACCTGCGATTTCGCTGAAAGAAGTAGAAGTAGATGGTTATCGTATACCAGAAGGCAGTTGGGTTATTTTAGATTTATATGGAACAGACCATGATGAACGAACAGTTGAAGCGCCAGATTCCTTTATGATCAAACGGTATGTAGGGAAAGCAAAAGATATTTCCTATAAAGAAGAATATGAGATGATTGCACAAGGCGGGGGAGATTTTCGACAAATGCATCGCTGTGCAGGAGAATGGATCACTCTTCATAGTCTACGTGTGTTTTCCGATCAGCTAGTAAATAAGTTTGAGTTCTCTGTACCTGAACAAGATTGGACGATTCCGTTCAATCAGTTTCCAACTTATCCGAATAGCCGAGCGCTACTTTACAAGAATTAGATTAGCATAAACTTATCGAAAAAAAGGAAGATCAAACAGTGCTGATCTTCCTTTTTTCATATTACTATAAATTGATAAAGTCAATTGATCAAAATCCGCGAAATGCTTCATCAATGGTTTGATAATCTTCATTGGATAAATGCAAATCTAAAGCTTGGACATTGTCAGATACTTGCTCTGGACGCTTAGCTCCAGGTATAACTACAGACACTCGTGGATTCTTCATGTACCAAGCTAAAACAAGTTGCGCAGGAGTGGCTTGGTATCTTTTAGCGATGGGGCGAAGTACATCGACAGCGGTTAAAATTTCTCTGAAACGTTCTCCTTGGAAATCTGGGTTTCTTTTTCGAGGATCTCCTTCACCAAATTGTTTTTCCTCACCAAGTTCATATTTTCCTGTCAGCAAACCGGAAGCAAGAGGAAAATAGGGAACAAAACTGATTTTGTTTTTTTCAAGATAAGGGAATAATTCTTTTTCAGCCTGCCGATGGATCAAACTGTATTTATCTTCTACTACATCGACATATCCATCTGCATTCGCTTCTTTCAATTGTTCTAACGTGAAGTTTGACACACCGACTGCTCGGATTTTTCCTGCTTCTTTTAATTCATGCAATGTAGCAACTGATTCATTTTTTGGTGTGCTTTCATCCGGAAAGTGGATATAAAAAATATCGATGTAATCAGTTTGCAGACGTTTTAGTGCATCTTCCACCGATTGTTTGAGAAACTCAGGAGAATTATCAAATGTTCGCCCTTTATTTGGTACATGAGCAGCTTTTGTAGCGATGACGACACGTGAGCGATCATATTCTTTTTCCTTCAGTACCTCGCCAATCAGTTCTTCGGAACGGCCGTTTCCGTAAGCATAAGCGGTATCGATCAAATTGATCCCGCTATTCAAAGCTGTACGAACTACTTGTTTTCCTGTCTCATCTTCCAAACCGTCAAAAAGATTATGTCCTCCAACGGCATTTGCTCCTAATCCAAGCTGTTCTGCGTAGACTTGTGAATGTCCGATTCTTATTTCTGCCATAGCTGATTCCTCCTTTTTGTCTAGTCTAAAACAAAATACCAAAAAGCTGAACTAAAACGTTTTTGTGAGGGGAAATAGTCAGATATCTCTTGACTTTGAGACTGGTTTTTAGTAGGTTATAAGTAATATCGAATGTCAATGAAAGAGCGAGTAAGTTTTTGAAACTTTACAAGAGAGGATCATCGAGGCTGAAAATGATCTAAAGTTTCATTAGCCTAAAGACACTCTGGAGATGGACGAGTGAAAAGCCGTCCCGCGTACGAGCGTTATTCGTAAGAGGAAAGAGAAATCTTTCAAAATTAGGTGGTACCGTGTATGAATTTCATTCACCCTTGTTCATGATGAACAAGGGTGATTTTTTTATTTACATAGCTAAGAAAGGGAGAGAAAACTATGAGTTTCCAAAGACCAAAAGGAACAAATGATATTTTGCCAGGCGAATCAGAAAAATGGCAGTTTGTCGAAGAAACAGCACGTTTATTATTCAGAGATTATCAGTATAATGAAATGCGTACACCGATTTTTGAACACTATGAAGTGATATCCCGAAGTGTAGGGGATACAACGGATATCGTTTCAAAAGAGATGTATGATTTTTATGACAAAGGGGAACGCCATGTGACGCTTCGACCAGAAGGTACAGCACCAATCGTTCGTTCTTTTGTTGAGCATAAATTGTTCGGCCCAGAGTATGCGAAACCGTTCAAAACTTTTTATATGGGACCAATGTTTCGCTACGAACGCCCTCAAAAAGGACGGTTACGTCAATTCCATCAAATCGGAGTAGAAGCATTTGGATCAGAAAACCCTGCAACTGATGTGGAGAGCATGGTGATGGCACTTGATTTCTTCAAACAGTTGGGGATCACGCAAATCCGGCTAGTCATCAATTCATTAGGTGATAAAGAAACGCGTCAAGCCTATCGTCAAGCGTTGATCGACTATCTTTTACCTTTTGAATCAGAGCTGAGTGAAGACTCTAAACGCCGCCTTCATGAAAATCCATTACGCGTATTGGACAGTAAAGACAAACGAGATCAAAAATTTGTGGCAGAAGCTCCATCTATCTTAGATTATCTAAGCGAGCCTGCTCAAAAACATTTTGATACCGTTGTTTCCATGCTGGATGCATTGGCTGTTCCTTATGAAATCGACAGTAATATGGTTCGCGGACTAGATTATTACACACATACGATTTTTGAAATCATGAGTGACGCACCAAAAATGGGGGCACAAGCAACGATTTGCGCAGGCGGACGTTATGACAATCTAGTGGAAGAACTAGGTGGTCCTTCAACACCTGGCTTCGGATTTGCAATGGGTATCGAGCGATTACTCTTGACTATGGAGGCAGAGGAAGTAGTTATCCCTGCATTTAATGAGTTGGATGCTTACGTGGTCGCACTCGGAGACGAAACAAATATCGAAGCATTGAAAGTGGTCCAAGCGATTCGAAACTTTGGTTTTTCAGCTGACCGCGACTTCATGAACCGTAAAGCAAAAGCGCAATTTAAGACAGCAGATAAAGCGAATGCCAAATTAGTATTGGTGATCGGTGAAGATGAGCTTGCTAGTCAAACGATTAATGTCAAAGCAATGGCAAGCCGAAAAGAAAAAAGTTTTCCATTAGAAGAGATATATGAACATTTTGATGAAGTCTATGATGAAATGACTTTATTCGAGTAGGAGGAAAAAAATAAATGGCACAAAGAACGATCTATTGCGGATTAGTTTCCGAACAGCAATTAGAACAAACAGTTACATTAAAAGGATGGGTACAAAAAAGACGAGACCTTGGGGGAGTAATCTTTATCGACCTACGTGATCGTGAAGGAATCGTTCAAATCGTCTTTAATCCTGAAATCAACAAAGAAGCATGGGAAATCGCGGATAAATGTCGCAGTGAATACGTGATAGAAGTGACTGGGGAAGTTAGAAGACGCGGAGAAAATGCAGTAAATCCTAAAATGGCCACTGGTGAATTCGAAGTGATTGCAAGTGAAATCGTGATTTTGAATCAAGCAAAAACCCCGCCATTTCAAATTGAAGATGATCAAGCAATCAGTGACGAAATACGTTTGAAATATCGTTATTTGGATCTGCGTCGTCCAAAAATGACTAAAAACATCAAATTAAGAAATGCGACAACAAAAGCGATTCGTCATTATTTAGATGATAATGACTTTCTCGATATCGAAACACCTTACCTAGGGAAATCTACACCAGAAGGCGCAAGAGACTACCTAGTTCCTTCACGTGTCCATGCTGGACATTTCTATGCGTTGCCGCAATCTCCTCAATTGTTTAAACAATTGCTGATGAATGCTGGATTCGACCGTTATTATCAAATCGTTCGTTGTTTCCGCGATGAAGATTTACGTGGAGACCGTCAGCCTGAATTTACGCAAGTAGATATTGAAACAACGTTCTTAACAGCAGAAGAAATCCAAACTTACACAGAGGGATTGATTGCGAAGGTAATGAAAGAAGTTCGCGGTATCGAAGTCACATTGCCATTTCCTCGTATGACCTATGATGAAGCAATGGCTCGCTACGGCAGCGACAAACCGGATACACGTTTTGACATGGAATTGATCGATCTAAGCGATACAGTCAAAGAAGTAGAATTCAAAGTCTTCCAAATGGCTCTTGAAAACGGCGGTGTCGTGAAAGCATTGAATGCTAAAGGCGCTGCAGATCGCTACTCACGAAAAGACATGGATCAGTTAGGTCAATATGTAGGACAATTCGGAGCTAAGGGGCTTGCATGGCTGAAAGTAGAAGAAGACGGATTGAAAGGTCCAATTGCTAAATTCATGGGAGAAGCAACAGAAGCAATCATTAAAGCAACAGATGCAAAACCAGGTGACTTGCTGATGTTTGGCGCAGATAAAAGTGAAATCGTCGCTGCTGCATTAGGTGCTATCCGGACACGTTTAGGAAAAGAATTAGGACTAATTGATGAATCGAAATTCAATTTCTTATGGGTAACTGATTGGCCACAATTTGAATTTTCAGAAGAAGAAGGTCGATATGTCTCTGCTCACCATCCATTCACGATGCCAAAAGAAGAAGATATCCCGTTATTGGCTGAAGACCCTGCAAAAGTCTATGCAGAAGCTTATGATATCGTCTTGAACGGTTATGAACTAGGCGGAGGTTCTATCCGTATTCATACTCGTGAGCTTCAAGAAAAAGTACTAGAAACTCTAGGCTTTACAAAAGAACAAATGGAAGAACAATTTGGTTTCTTGTTAACAGCTTTAGATTACGGATTCCCTCCACATGGCGGTATTGCATTAGGATTGGACCGTTTTGCAATGTTATTAGCCGGAGAAGATAATATTCGTGAAGTCATTGCCTTTCCTAAAAACGGAAAAGCAGCCGATGTGATGAGTGATGCACCAAGTATGGTTTCGCCTTTACAATTGTTCGAATTGAATATTGATGTAACGAATATAGAAGAATAGCCGATAAAAAGGTAAAAAGGATTTGTCGAATACGCTTCTTTTGACAACCTTGATTTAATTGAAAAACACTTTATAATGAAGCCATAACATATAAAGCGGGGCTTTTCCATGAAAAAAACATTCGAAAATTGGGCTTATCATGATTACACGACCAAGCTTTCGGTATCTATCGTTTATGCGTTGATCGCATCAGTCGCATTGAATTTCTTTTATCAGCCAGGACATATTTATTCAAGTGGTATTACTGGTCTAGCTCAGATTTTGACGACTTTGTCAAAATCACTGATAGGATTCGAAGTACCGGTATCAACAACTTTGTATTTACTGAATATACCTTTGTTTGTATTGGCGTGGTTAAAAATCGGGAAGAAGTTTACAATTTTCACTTTTATCACAGTCACTTTGACCTCCCTTTGTATCCATATTTTACCGGAAACAGTCCTATCTACCGATCCAATCATCTGTGCGTTGTTTGGGGGGGCTGTGATGGGACTAGGTATTGGGCTAGCGTTGAGAAACGGCCTATCATCGGGCGGTCTAGATATCGTGAGTATCACGATTCGTAAAAAAACAGGAAAGTCGATTGGTTCTATTTCGATCTACTTCAATGCATTGATCGTTTTTGTTGCCGGAATTCTATTTGGCTGGCAATATATGTTTTACAGTACGTTGTCTATTTTCGTCAGTGGAAAAGTAACTGATGTCGTTTATACTAAACAAAAGAAGATGCAGGTAATGATCGTAACGAAACATCCAGAAAAAGTAGTAAATGAAATCCAAAACTGTATGCGTAGAGGGATCACGATCATCAATGAAGCAGAAGGTGCTTATAAGCATGATAAGCAGACAGTATTGATGACGATCGTTACACGATACGAACTGCCTCTACTTAGAGAAGCAATGAAAGCTTCTGATCCACAAGCTTTTGTAAGTATTGCAGAAAACGTCCAGATACTTGGTCGTTTCTATGAGGATGGCATTTAAATCGAGTTTGACAAAAATTCATGAAATACTGCTGTAGACAGACGTTCGTTTGTCTGCAGTTTTTTTCTACCATAGTAGAATCAGCAAAGAAAAACTGCTTTTTTATTTGAAATTTTCTTAAAGTTGAAAAAAAGCATGTTTATTTTTTTAAATTTATGGGATGATAGAAAAAAATAGTAGAGAAAGGACACGATTCTACTTGCTATTTTCACTTAATACCCGTATATTACGAATGAAAAAAGTTTATGAAAAGTTGGAATATTGAATGGAAAAACAAAAAAGGTTAAAAAACAGCCGCTACATCACTGGGTTTGATGGGCTCCGTTCATTAGCTGTGGTGGGTGTTATCTTCTATCACCTTCTGCCAACTAGTATGAAAGGCGGCTATTTGGGCGTTCCGATTTTTTTCGTCGTATCTGGTTATTTGATCACGGATCTGCTGCGGCAGGAATGGGAACAAAATGGAAAAATCAATATTTGGCAATTTTATGTCAGAAGAATGAAGAGACTCTATCCGGCACTTGTTTTTATGCTTGTGACAGCTTCGGCTTATATCACTTTGTTTCAGCGAGGGCTGTTAAACAATCTTCGAGGAGTTGTGGTCAGCAGCTTACTGTATGTCAACAACTGGTGGCAAATCAATAACGGTTTATCTTATTTCGATCGATTTGCTAATGAGTCACCGTTTACGCATATCTGGTCTTTAGCAGTAGAAGGTCAAAACTATTTGGTTTGGCCGATCTTATTTGTATTGTTGATGGTATTTGTTCGTAAAAGAAAATGGATCTTTTATACTGTGTTAGGTACATCCTTCCTCTCCGCCATCTTGATGATGATCTTGTATACACCAGGAGGCGATCCAACCCGTGTTTATTACGGTACCGACACTCGTCTGTTTTCTATATGGTTGGGAAGTGCGCTTGCGTTTGTTTGGCCAAGTACGCGTTTAAAGAAAAACATCCCGAAACAAGCGAAAAATATTCTGAATATCGCTGGAGGAATCTCGCTTTTGGCACTGATTCTTTGCTTCTTCTTTTTAGATGATCATTACAATTTCATCTATTACGGAGGAATGCTCCTAGTGAGTCTGTTATGCGTAGTGCTAGTTGCAGTGACAGCACACCCTGGAGCAAGTTTGAATCGATGGCTGACAAATCCAGTATTTACTTGGATTGGTAAACGAAGCTATGGCATTTATCTGTATCAGTTTCCAGTTATGATTTTTTATGAAGCAAAGGTGACTGATATTGCCGATCATGTTTTGTTGCATACTTTAGTGGAAATCACATTGATTCTAATCATCAGTGAACTTTCTTATCGATATGTGGAGCGTCCGCTAGCACGTTTTGATTATGGTCGTACATTCCAAGTGATGAAAGGATGGTTCAGCAAACCGATCATCAGTAAGAGCAAACCATGGGTTGTTCCAGGCACATTACTTGTAGCAATTGCACTCGTTGGTTTCGTTACGGCACCGAAAAACGCTGTAACAGCCGATCAAAAACAACTGCAGGCAAAAATCGCTGAAAGTAAAAAATTAGCAGAAGAAACCAGAAACAATTCAGAAAACACCACTAGTTCGGTTGACCAAGCGATCCTTGATAAGTACGAGTTGTCCAAGGCACAAGGGAATAAGGCACAAAAATTAGAACTAACAGCATTTGGTGATTCAGTTATGTTGGATGCTGCAACGGATCTACAAGAACTTTATCCAAAAGTAGTGGTAGATGGAGATGTCGGACGACAATTATATGCCAGTGTACCGTACATTGAAAAATTAAAGGAACAAGATTTGTTGAAAGACACTGTTCTGATTGGACTAGGAACGAATGGCTCATTCTCGGAAGCTCAGTTTGATAGTGTGATGGATGCAATCGGTGATCGAAAAGTATACTGGGTCAATGTCCGAGTACCGACGAAGCGCTGGCAAAATGACGTGAATGCGATGCTTGAACAGATGACGAAAAAATACGACAATATGACGCTGATTGATTGGTACAGCTACAGTAATGACCATAGTGACTGGTTTTATGATGATCAAGTCCATCCAAATCCTGAAGGGATGACACATTACATTCACTTAGTCAGCGAAGCCTTGCTAGGAGGAAGTTCAAGTACGAACAGCAGTGAGACAAACGTGACAGAATGATAGCTACAAAAAACTTCAGGCAAAAACATTTGTTTTTGCCTGAAGTTTTTTTATATTTATCGTGTTTTTAACATTCATATAGATTCAGGAAGCAAAACGGTTGAATGTGTCTGTAAATAACGTTCTTTTTGTTTTCGGGTGAGTTTTTTGAATGCAGCTTCTGCTTTTGTTGCTTCGCTTCTTGAAGAAAATACTTCTGCATGGATCATCTTAACAGGTCTTCTTTTTTGAAGACGAGTATATTTAGCACCAGTACCATTGTTATGTTCCTCTAATCGTCTAGAAAGATCGGTTGTATATCCACCATAAAATGTCTGATCTTTACAGAATAACACGTAAAAATAATGTTCATTTGCCATAGAGCATCTCACGAATCTCTACAGTGTATTCTCCATCCATATTGTAAGTGATCAATGGTGGAGCGACTTTGAATCCGTCTAATTTGCCTTCTTTGATTCCTTCAACTAACAAAATATTTGCCTCTTTTCCAGGTTTTGGGTAAACAAATTGGATCCTTTTAGGTGCAATTCGATAGTCTTGCATGACCTGAATGATTTCTAAGAACCGATCAGGACGATGGACCATAGTAAAGCGTCCATTTGTTTTTAGTAGCTTACTTGAAATATCGATCACTTCTTCTAACGTCGTATGGATCTCATGACGGGCGATTGCCAGGTGTTTATTAGGGTTCGTTTTATTTGTTGGCAGCCCTTTGAAATAAGGTGGATTACAGACGACTAAGTCACAAGAATTATGCCGAACGACAGATAAGCTGTCTTTCAGATCGATGGTGTGGACGGTCATTTGTTCATTTAAATGGTTAAGCGCGATACTACGTCTTGCCATGTCTGCTAGACGAGGTTGAAGTTCGATAGCGTCGATAGCCGCCTGGGTTCGTTTACTTAAAAAAAGTCCAACTGCGCCATTTCCTGCACAAAGGTCAACGATCTTCCCTTTTTTAGGTACACGGGAAAAGTGAGCAAGCAGCACAGCATCTAAAGAAAAAGAAAACACTTTGGAACTTTGGATAATCTTGATATCTTCTGCGTATAATTGGTCGATTCGTTCGTCTTCGTGAAGCATGGATTCCCTCCAAAATGAAAAAAATAGTCGTCTGTATTATACTATTTTTATTAAAAAGAACCAAGGTGGCTTGTCAAACCTCTATTTTTTATGCATACTATGACCATAAGAAGGGAAAGGAAGAGACTATGTTTTATCGATTTATGCGCGGGGTAGTTCGAGTACTATTAGCCTTAGTTAATGGAAATGCCCGCTATGAGAATAAAGAAGTTTTACCGCAAGATGAGAATTACATACTAGTTGCTCCCCATCGTACTTGGTGGGACCCATTATATCTGGCGGTAGCTGCAGCACCCAAGGAATTCAGCTTTATGGCAAAAGAAGAACTGTTCAAAAATCCAGTTCTGCGATTTATATTAACTCGATCCAATGCTTTTCCAGTTAAAAGAGAAAATCCAGGACCAAGCGTCATTAAAACACCTGTAAAGATTTTGAAATCGACAAATTTGAGTTTGATCATGTTTCCCAGTGGGACAAGACATGCTACAGAACTTAAAGGCGGAATGGCATTGATTTCCAGAATGTCTAAAGCGAAAATCGTGCCAGCTGTATATCAAGGTCCGTTGACACTTGGGGATCTGTTCAAGCGTCAGAGAGTGACAGTGCGTTTCGGCCAACCAATCGACTTATCAGATATCAAGAAAACGGATAAAGAAGGTATGGCGGAGATCGAACGACGAACACAAGCAGCTTTTGACAAATTGGACAAAGAAGTGAACCCTGATTTCAAATATGAAGTCAAAAAAAAATAAAATGATAAGTTTATGCGTGGGCGGTCTTTTGAATCTACTGTCCTGTTCAGTTCAGACTTTTTCAATGAAAACGAGGGAGAGACGTCAAGTCTGCCCTCTTTTTGCGTTCCAATATGTAAAATAGAAGACAGGTGTCATGTAATGGATCAAAGTGTTATAATAATTAGAAGGACATTTTTTGAGGTGATTGAATGCGTTTTTTACATACAGCCGATTGGCATATCGGAAAAAAACTACAAGGTTATGACTTGATTGAAGACCAGCGTCATGTACTATCTTCTATACTAGATATCGCGAAAGAAGAAAAAGTAGAGGCAATCGTGATTGCCGGAGACTTATATGATAGGAGTGTCCCAGCTGTTGATGCCGTAGAATTATACAATGAATTGATGGTCGATTGGAATTTAAAGGAAAAGATCCCGATTTTTGCTATATCAGGAAATCACGATAGCAGTACGAGACTTTCAGCGGGTACGCCATGGTTCAGTTATTCGAACTATTTTTTGCGAACACAGCTAGCAGAAGCATTTGAACCAGTCGAGTTTAAAAACGTACAATTTTTCTTTCTTCCTTACTTTGAACCAATTGCAGCGAGATTATATTTTGAAGATGACAATATCCGAACGATCAAGCAAGCGGTAGCCAAGGTGATAGATAAAATGCAGGAGCTATTTGATTCAGAAAAAAAACAAGTATTGATTAGCCATTTTTTTGTAATGGGAAGTGTAAAATCTGATTCGGAAACGAAAATCGAAGTAGGCGGGTTGGATTCGATCCCTGGTGAACTACTTACACCGTTTGATTATGTAGCACTAGGACATTTGCATAATCAAGCTGCTTTGAGACAGGATAATGCTCGCTATAGCGGTTCCCCATTGAAATTCTCTTTATCTGAGATCAACCAAAAAAAAGGCGTATGGATCGTTGACCTGACAACAGGCCTGGAGTTGAATTTTAGGGAGATCGAACCCCTGCATGATATTGAAGAAATAACAGCGAGTTTCAAAGAATTGCTGGATCCTGCCTTTTATCAGTCCGTCAATCGGGAGAATTACATCTATATCTATCTCACTGATAGAACGATCATCCCGAATATGATGAACCAGCTTCGGCAAATATATCCTCGTATTTTGGGGATTGAACGGGCAAACGGTCGAGCAGAACAAACAAAGCGCAAACGAAAAGTACTAGAAATGAAAGATCCTCAAAAATTAGCAGAAGCATTTTTTAGTGAAATGACGGAAGAGCAGCTAACTGCAAACCAAGAAAAATGGCTCGGAGAAACGTTGCAAGAAATCATGGAAATGGAATGATCAAGAATGAAACCGAAAAAATTACAACTTAAAAATTTTGGTCCTTTTATCAATGAGACCGTAGATTTTTCACGTTTGACAGAAGCACCGCTTTTTTTGATCAGCGGGAAGACAGGAGCCGGCAAAACGACGATTTTTGATGGGATCACCTTCGCACTTTTTGGTGAAACTTCCGGAAGACTTCGCTCTGGAAAAGAGATGCGTTCTTTGTTTGCTACACCAGACGAAGAAACAAGCGTGACTTTTTCTTTTGAACATCAGCAGATGAGCTATGAAATCGAACGAAAACCAGAACAAGTTTTAGCAAAACGAAAAGGAAACGGAACAAAAAAACAGGCAGCCAAAGTAACGTTGACCATTTTTGATGGGAAAGGAAAAGAAATCAAACAAATCACAAAACGTACAGAAGCAGATCAGTTGATCAGAGAACTGATGAATCTCGATGCGAAACAGTTTTCTCAAATCGTTTTACTACCCCAAGGAGAATTCCGTAATTTTTTGGTTTCATCAAGCAGTGATAAAGAGACTGTTTTACGTCATTTATTCGGTACTCAGTTTTTCCAACAGTTCAATGAGCGATTAAAAGAAAAAGCAAAACAACAGCAACAAAAATTGGATCATTTAGAGCAAGAACTGCATCTTCTGCAAAAAAGGTTTGTTTTAGTCAAAGAAGAGGAACCAGCAGCAGGGTTTGAAGCCGTTTTATCCCAATGGACAAACCATCAGGCAATACTCGAAAAACAAATCACGGAAGAAAAAGAAGCTCTAACGGAACTTCAGGAAAAACAAAAGCAACTAGAAAATTCCTACTATCGTTTTGAAAGCTTGAAAAAAAGTTATGAAGAAAAAACGATATTAATAAACAAGCAAAAGGAATTAGCTGCTCAAAAAGACGAAATAGAGGAAAAGAAACGATGGATTGGGTATTATGAATTTACGCAACGATTAGTCGAACCAATCCAGCGCCTACAAGAAATAAAAGCTGAAAAAATAGAACTGTCACAAAAAAGTAGTGAGCAAACAAAGAAACTAGCGATGACTACGCAGAATTATGAAGAGTGGCAAAAAAATGAAGCAAACCGCGTACGCCGACAAACAAAAATCAAAGAAGCTGCTCAAAAATTGCAAAACAAACAGATGATGGTGCCAATTGTCGAATCCTTACGTAGTAAAAAACAAGACGCAGAACAATTAACAATTTCATTGGATAAAGAAGAATTGAATGCCGAGAAGCTGTATCAAAATCTCGCTATCTATCAGGAAAGAACTCGAATTCTTCAAGAAAATTTACTGGATCAGGAAAAACTGCAAGAAGATCGTCTTGCTTTTGGACAGTTAAAATATCTAGATGAAAAGCAGCAAGAAATAGAAAAACAAAAAGCAAAAGACACTGGGTCGCTCGCACAGATAAGAGAAGAACTCAAAAAAGCAACTGAAGAAATAACAAAAAATAGTCAGCTATTGAAAGAACAGACAGAACAAGCAGAACAGCTGAAAAGCCAATGGGCAAAGCAGCAAATTGCTCGTCTTCAGCTTTTTTTGCGTCCAGGGGAGCCATGTCTTGTTTGTGGATCAACGGAACACCCCATACAACAATTAAAACACGAACAGCCAAATAAGGAAGATATCTTAAAAGTAGAACAACAACTGGCAGAAGCTGAGTCTGCTGTAGAAAGAACTCAGCAAATCATTGCCAAAAGTGAAGCACATGAAAATAATCTTCAACAACAATTATCAGATTTAGAACAAAAAATCATGGCAACGAATATACAATTGGCTGAACAAGAAGAACACTTGCAACAGGCTTTGAAAAAGGCATTTCCTGAGATAACAGAACAAAAAACAAAAACAGCTCTTGTAGTAATCGAACAATCTTTAGATAGACGAAAAATCAAGATGGCCAATACAAGAATAGAGCTGAAAGAAATAAGACAACAAGCAGAAAAGCTCGAACAACAATTAGCTGTCTACAAACAGCAGCAGACAGAAAAAAATAATCAGCTCCAGCAACTGCAAGGAGAAATCAAAAGTTTAGAACAACAATTGCAAGATACGGATAGTAACTGTTTAGAAGAGGAGATACGACGACTTGAAAAACAGTTAGAAAAAGACTCGAATCAACTAGCTGTTGAGCAGAAAGCAGGAGTGCAATTGTTGCAAGATCTTCATACGCTTCGGACACAGCTTGATCTTCAACATGAACAAATAGAAAAAATAGATGAAAAAATAGAAAAGGAACAAGAAAGAATAGCTAAAAATTTAGAAAGCCAGTCGTATTTTTCAACAATTGAAGAAATCTGTGCATTTGCACAACAGCAAGCACAATATAAAGAAAACCAACGTACAGTTACTTCTTATCATGAAGAGCAATTAGTGACAGCTGACCGGCTGCGTCAATTAGAAAATATCCAGCTAACTGAGACATTCCCAGATACAGAAGAGATCAGCCAACAGTTAGAAGAAATAAGACGTATGATCGAAATAAAGCAAGAAAAGATATACGGTTTACAAGAACAAAAAATTAGTAATCAAAAAATCTACGATGAATGTCTTTCGATTTATCACACAAGCCAGACGAAATTAGATGAGCTTACGCAATTACAGCAGCTTTCGCAAACATTCAACGGAGAAAATCCTAAGAAGACTAGTTTGGAACGGTATGTGCTTCAGGTTTATCTTCAAGAAGTGTTACAAGTAGCAAATGATCATCTCCAACGTTTAACGAAAAATCGTTATCAATTTGAGCTAGCGGATACCATTGGCAGTTATCGAGGGAAAACCGGATTAGAAATCAATATCTATGATGATCAGGCAGGTATGTCTCGAAGTGCGCATACCCTGTCTGGCGGTGAGAGTTTTATTGCAGCACTTTCTTTAGCATTAGCTCTTGCCGATGTGATCCAGACACAAGCTGGTGGTGTAGCAATCGATGCATTGTTTATTGATGAAGGATTTGGGTCATTAGATGAAGAAGCTTTGGAAATGGCAATGGAAGCTTTAGAAACGATCGAAAGTGAAGGAAGAATGATCGGCATCATTAGTCATGTAAGAGAATTGAAAGAACGAGTATTACAACAAATAAGAATTGATACAGAAGGTAGCGGACAAAGCAAAATACGCTATCAACTTGGATAAAAAGGGAGATTGGTAACTATGAAATGGAGTATTCCAGAAAAAGTCATTGCACGTGGACGTCAATACTTGCAAGAAGGCCGAGTGTTATCGGTTGTCCCTGACCAAGAAGAAAACGTGTGGCATGCAGAAGTCTTGGGCAGTGAATTGTATATGGTTGATTTGGATGGTACAGCAAAAGAGATAGATTACTGCCAATGTCCCTATTGGGAGGAACATAAATATTGTAAGCATACAGTTGCTGTGGAACTTTATTTACGGTCGAAAAATCTATCTCGTATCATGAAAAAAGACCAGCCAATGCTAGAACCGGTAAAAGCAACAAGTGAGGGAGAAATCATTGCAAAAGGTTTTTCTCGTCTAAAAACACAAAACAATCCTCAAGCGGTGCAACCTTTGATTATTGAATACCAAGTAGAAACGATTGAGACTAATCAGTATCACCCAGAGCTTTCTATTTTGGCACTTTACTTGCGTATCGGTTCATTGGCATCACCGAAAAAAACATATATCGTAAAAAACATCTATGATTTTTTACAAGCTTACGCAGAAAAAGAAACTTACACTGTTAATAAACAGTACCAGTTTCGTCTAGATAAACGGGCGTTTCAAAAAGAAGATCAAAAAATACTCACGCATCTTGCAGGAAGTGCTCAGACGCATCAATTATTAGGTGCGAACGGCTTACAAGTCAAAGGAAAACTAGATAAAAGATATCTGCTTCTCCCAGTAGAACAAGCCCGCTTCCTGTTAGAGCAGATGAATCAGACTACACGTTTGCATCTGCAGATAAATGAACAAAACGATCAAGGAATACAATTTTCCGATCAAAACAAACCTTTATCATTCAAAGTGGAAAAATTTGGAGAAGATTATTTGCTGCAAGCATTGAATGATTTTGATTTTTTCTTTATGCATTATCAGTGGGGAGTTATCCAAGGGACATTTTATTCTCTGACGAAATATCAACAAACGGTTTATCAAACTTGGAAACAATTGATTCGCCGATTGGAGAAACCAGAAGTAGTGTTCAAGAAAAAAGAATTACCGTCTTTGTTTAAAGAGATTATCCCTCTGCTGTCAGAGATCGGCGACGTAGCTATTGCCCCTGCAGTAGAAGAGGAAGTAGCAGATATCCCCGTCGAATTTATTTTCTTTTTCCGAAAAGCAAAAGGAAAAATCCAAGCTCGAGTCGATTTCGTCTATGGCGAAGTCATCTATTCGACTGACCCGAAGCATGAGGTCTCGACAGAACAGGCTTTTCAGGTGTTACGTGACACAGTAGAAGAGAAACGAGTACTTGATCTATTCAGAATGTATCGCTACCAGAAAAATGAAACTGGTTATGAACGTCCATTGCCAAGCGGGGAAGAACTATATGCATTTTTCCGCACAGAACTATCTGTCTTCCGTCAGTTTGGTGAAGTCAGACTTGGAAGAAAATTGCGAGAGTTGTATTTAGATGCGCATAAACATCAACCGAAAATCGAAGTAACCGAGACCGGTTCATGGCTCGATATTCGATTCGATGTGACAGGGATAGAGGAGCAAGAAATCGATCATGTCCTGCAAAGCTTGCTGAGAAATGATGCTTTTTATACATTAGAAAATGGTCAGGTTCTTTCTTTTGATTCAGAAGAATTTCAACAAACAAGCCAAGTGTTGCAACAATTACGGGAATCGATACGTACAGAAGAAGGAACGATCCATGTACCTAAAAATCAAGGATTGATCATTCAAAATCAATTGGAAAAAAGCAATGCTACTTTTAGTGAATCGTTCCAAACGATGGTACAAGATCTCATTCATCCAGAAAGATACCAGGCACAGCTTCCCAAAGGATTGAATGCAACGATGAGAGATTATCAAAAGCAAGGTTTTCGATGGTTGAAGATGTTAGGTCATTATCAGTTTGGCGGTATTTTAGCCGATGAAATGGGACTTGGGAAAACACTACAGACAATTGCCTTTTTACTTTCGGAAAAAGAAGAACGGAAAAGCTTCTCTGCTTTGATCGTAGCGCCTGCGAGCTTAATTTACAACTGGCAGGCAGAGGTGAGAAAATTCGCCCCTTCTTTAAGTATCCAAGTAATCAATGGGAATAAAAAAGAACGTGAAGAATTACTGGCTAAAGACACAGATATCCGAGTGACTTCTTATGCCAGCTTAAGACAGGATCTAGCTAATTATCAGTCGCAAAAAATTGATTATTTGATTCTTGATGAGGCACAAATGGTCAAAAATAGCAGTACGAAAACTGCACAAGCATTGAGAGAATTAGCTGTACCTCAGCGGTTTGCACTGAGTGGGACACCAATCGAGAATAATTTAGAAGAATTGTGGTCATTGTTTGCAACGATTATGCCAGGATTTTTCCCGACTAAAACAAAATTCAGGGAACTTGCCGCAGAAGAAATTGCGCAAATGATTCGACCGTTTATTTTACGGCGAGATAAACAAACTGTGTTGAAAGACTTGCCGGAAAAAACAGAGATGAATCTATATTCTGCACTTACAGAAGAACAAAAAACTGTTTATTTAGCTTACTTGCGTCAAATGCGTGAAGAAATCACATCAATGGATTCTGAAGCATTCAAGAAAAACCGGATCGGGATACTTGCTGGTCTGACAAGACTGCGACAAATTTGCTGCGATCCTCGTCTGTTTATTGAAGATTACCAAGGCGGTTCCGGCAAGCTCGAACAAGTAAAAGATCTACTGGTAGCTGCCAAAGAGAACAAACGAAGAGTTTTGCTGTTTTCTCAATTTACAGGGATGCTGACTATCTTGCAAGAAGAGTTAGCCGAGCTAGGGATCTCGACATTTTATTTAAGAGGCAGTACGAAACCACAAGATCGGTTAAGTATGGTAGACGCATTTAATGCTGGCGAAAAAGATGTTTTTCTGATTTCCTTAAAGGCTGGGGGAACTGGATTGAATCTCACGGGAGCAGATACGGTCATCTTGTATGATCTTTGGTGGAATCCTGCCATTGAAGAACAAGCTGCTGGACGTGCACATCGGATCGGACAAAAAAATGTGGTAGAAGTGTGGCGTATGATCTCTGAAGGAACGATTGAGGAACGCATGGATTCACTCCAGCAAGAAAAACGCGAACTGTTCCAAAAAGTGATCCAAGGTAATGAAGAACAGTTGACGAAACTGACTGAAGAAGACATCCGCATGATTTTAAGTGTAGGAGAAATCGAGGAGTAAGAGACTCGAAAAAGCGTTCAGTAATGGGTAAGAAAGTCTTTCTAAAGAAGCGATTGTTTATTTGATTTAAAAAATAGCAAGGAGGCTGGGATTCCATTTTATCCCAGCTTCCTTGCTATCATTTTTTTATTTCTATTTTTAAAGGTTATACAAAGATTGTCTTCATTGTCTCTAACAGCTGATCAAAAGAAGAAATCTCGATATCGCAAATTGGAGTCTGTTCAATATTGCGTTCTCGATGGTTGAACCAAAGCGCTTGCCAGTTAGCACTTTTTGCACCTAGAACATCATTGTCGTAATTATCGCCAACGTATAAGGTCTCTTCTGGAAGCATATGAAATTCTTTCTCAGCCAGCTGAAAAATCTCTTTTTCTGGTTTTTGGAAACCTGTTGCTTGAGAAATGAGCATATTGCGGGAAGGAATCCAATTGTTCAATTGAAGTTGCTTCAGTTTTTTTGTCTGATGGTCAGTCGGCCCATTTGTGATAATTCCTAATGGGACATTCTTTTCCTTCAAGAAATCGAGGGTTTTTTTGACCTCCTCATGCAAGCAGATATTATCAAGTTCTTCCTCGTAAATTTTTTGAAATAAGAGGCCATCTTCTTCCGTAATATGAGGGTAGTCTAAATCTTTTAGTGATTGGCTGATCCGATGTGCTCGCATATATTCTAGTGTCCAATCTCCTGCCATTACTTTTGGGAAGTTTTCATCACTATGATGGCGGAACCGGATATATAGTGGATGCATATCTGCATCTGAAACAAGCGGAACGACTCTTTTGACCGCGTTTCGAAATGGCTGCTGCTGATCATACATCGTATCATCAACATCAAACACAACTGATTTAATCAAAATTTTACACGCCTTTCGGTTTTCATTGATTTTTTCACAAATCCTTGACTATTGTAACAGAAAAAATTGTCTAAAAAAGCCGATAAATAAAGGTTTTTCTTACTATATTTCTATTTCCTTGACAGAATAAGGTTTTTATATTTCAGTTTTTTTCACTAAAAATCGTGAAACACGTCAATAAGTTTGATGAACAAATTAATCATTATGGTAAAAGTCGATTGATTTATTTTAATGCTATCTCTGTGGAATTTTCGAAAGATTTATTTTTTTAATACAGTCTCAATATAACTATTCAAACATAAAATAACGTTATTTGATTTATTTGTTTATAGTAAATTTTATTTAGTAATCATTGCTTTAAAATACTACGCTTATATAACAGAGAAAATAAGCGTTATGATAAAGAACAGTATTATTGGGAGCGTCAATAATTTTGTGTAAATAACTCGTCCTTCTGCAAAATAATGGGTT
>OKKE01000106.1_pt1 | contig 22441 bp, 19 predicted proteins | sample 1612241 | NCBI WGS metagenome assembly OKKE01 (sample SAMN04436786, study PRJEB24849) | human gut metagenome | biome: human gut; feature: NICU; material: stool | host: Homo sapiens | place: USA: Saint Louis, MO | collected 2011-04-26 | reverse complement strand
GATGGTCATGTGACGCAAATAAGATTGAGCCAGTAAATGCCATCAAGCCGTCATTCAATGCTGTGATTGATTCTAAGTCTAAATGGTTCGTTGGATCATCTAATACAAGTACGTTAGCTTTCGAAAGCATCATTTTTGAAAGCATGCAACGGACTTTCTCTCCACCAGATAAAACATTCACTGGTTTCAATACTTCTTCACCAGAAAACAGCATTCTTCCTAAGAAGCTTCTTAAGAAGGTGTTATCATCTTCTTCTTTACTTGCATATTGACGCAACCAGTCTAAAATCGTTAGATCAGTATCGAATTCTTTCGTTGTATCCTTTGGTAAATAAGAATTACTTGTTGTCACACCCCAACGTACTGTTCCAGTATCTGGCGTAATTTCACCCATGATAACTTTGAATAGCGTTGTTGTTGTTATATCATTTTCTGCGACGAAAGCGACCTTGTCTTCTTTGCTCAAATTAAAAGATATATCATCTAAAATTTTCTTTTCATCAATCGTTACACTTACATTTTCTACCTGCAATAAGTCGTTTCCAATCTCACGTTCAGGTTTGAATCCAACGAATGGATAACGTCTAGAAGAAGGTTGGATATCGTCTAAAGTAATTTTTTCAAGCATTTTTTTACGTGAAGTTGCTTGTTTTGATTTTGATGCATTCGCACTAAAGCGGGCAATAAATTCTTGGAGTTCTTTGATTTGTTCTTCTTTTTTGGCATTTGCGTTTGCTTGAAGTTTAGCCGCTAGTTGACTAGATTCCAACCAAAAATCATAATTTCCTACATAAAGTTTGATTTTACCAAAATCCAGATCCGCCATATGTGTACATACTTTGTTCAAAAAGTGACGGTCATGGGATACGACGATCACAGTATTTTCAAAATTGATCAAAAATTCTTCCAGCCAATTGATCGATTGGATATCCAGACCGTTTGTTGGTTCGTCTAGCAAAAGAACATCAGGTTTACCAAATAGTGTTTGTGCTAATAACACTTTTACCTTTTGTCCACCAGTTAATTCACTCATTTGCTGATGGTGCAATTCTTCAGGGATGTTCAGACCTTGCAGTAAAACAGCTGCTTCTGGTTCAGCTTCCCATCCATTAAGCTCAGCAAATTCTCCTTCTAATTCAGCTGCTCGAATACCATCTTCGTCAGTGAAATCCTCTTTCATGTAAATCGCATCTTTTTCTTTCATCACTTCATACAGACGCTTGTGTCCCATGATGACTGTTTCAAGTACAGTATAGTCTTCATAGTCGTAATGGTTCTGTTTCAATACGGCCATCCGTTCATCTGGTCCCATAGTAACGGAACCTGTGGAAGGCTGCAGATCCCCTGATAACACTTTAAGGAACGTTGATTTACCTGCACCATTTGCACCAATCAAGCCATAGCAGTTTCCGGGGGTAAATTTAATATTCACATCATCAAATAGTTTGCGGTCTGAAAAGTGCAAACTCACATCATTTACAGTAATCAATTTTTTTCCTCACTTTTATCATTATTAGTTTTTGACAAGTCTTATAGAATTATATAGGGGAAAGGTAAAAGATTCAAGGCAATCGAACATTCTTTGTGTTTCACGTGAAACAGAATGAAGAAAATAAACATAAAAGAGGAGTAGAAATAGCTGCTATAGGATTTTTTAGTTTGCAACAGCATAATTTTTGACGTTATTTATAAGAGGGAGTACTATAAAACTGTAAAAGAAATGAAAGAAGGATTGAAAATGGATGAAAAAAGAACCATCGACTGGGGCTCATTGATTTTGGGAATTTTATTTGTACTTGTCTCATTGTTATCATTTCAAGACCCTGTCGGAAATTTAGTTGCAATTGTAGTAGTTTTTGCGATTTTTGCCTTTATTAAAGGGATATTTGAACTGTTTGTACGTAATAGATTAAAAGAGCTAACAGGATATAAAGGAAAGATGCCCTTAATAATCGGGATCATCGATATTCTAGTTGGCGTCTTTTTCTTATTCAATATTGGTGCAGGAGTCGCAGCATTGCCTTTTGTTTTTGCAGTATGGTTTATTGCTGATTCCGTTTTAGCGTTATTTACTGCTGACTTGGCAAGAGGAGTAAGTGAAGGATATTATTGGTTTACGATCATCGTCAATATTTTAGGAATTTTATTAGGTATTTTCTTATTGTTTAATCCAATTTCTTCTGCGTTGACATTAAGCTTTTTAGTTGGATTCTATTTTATGTTATTTGGTATCACACATATCGTCTATGCATTTAGATAAGCAAAATCAAACAAATAAAAAAGCCGGCTTCCGATTACAGTTTTACTGTTGTAATTGGAAGCTGGCTTTTTTATCATGGACAAATATGCACGAGGTGATTTTTAGGTGTCGAGACAAATTTATGCAAAAATGTGAGAAGCTATATACACAAATTGTATCTTAATACTCGAAGTATAGCGCAGTTGTCACAACCTCTTTTCATATAATTCATTCAATACTGGCAAATCATGGACTTCATATTTTTCTTTGAATGCTTGGATTTCTTCTTCAGAATATTTTCTTGGATCTAAATGCAGATCTTCTACTGGCAATGGGCGCTTGTTATTGATCTTCACATCGATTACTACAGGACGATCTGATTTTGCAGCTGCATCAAAGGCAAATCGAAGTTGCGAGTATTCTGTGACTGTAAAGCTATTTGCCCCGAGCGCTTCTCCAACTTTACCGAAATCTGCATCTTCTAAAAATACACCAAATTTCTTTTGTTCCGTATCTTCTTGTTCTGCTTCGATGAAACCAAAAGAATCATTCGAAAAGACAACATTAATAATTGGAAGCTGATATTTGACTTGTGTAATGATATCTTGCATGACCATAGCAAATCCGCCATCACCACTTAAGGTAAATACTTGTTTTTCTGGGTAGCTTAGTTGTGCGGCAATTCCTCCTGGCACACCATTACCCATAGTTGCGAACCATCCAGAGGTCGTATGTTTTTGTTTACCGTTCATATTCAATAAACGAATAGAATGGATAGTCGTGTTACCGACATCTGTGACGAAAATCGCATCGTCTTCAGCAATACGATTGATTTCTTTATAGACAGCCTCTGGACGAATCGGTTCTTCCTCTCGATCTTCAAAAGATTTCAACCAATTTACCCATTTTTCTTTATTTTCTTGATTTGCTAGGTACCAGCTATCAGCAGGGCGAGCATCCCCTAACTCGACAAGTCTTTGCAAAGCTGTGTTTGCATCACCGAGGATCGACAAAGATGTTTCATGGCGTCGTCCAAATTTTGACGCATCAATATCGATTTGGATAAATTCAGCAGTTGGATTAAAAAATGCACGTCCGAATGGGAAGTCGCTACCGACAAATAAGATCAGATCGGCTTCTGCCAATGCTTCATTTCCGGGTTTAGTAGCGACACGTCCAGCAAAACCAAGAAAGTTTTCATAATCATCAGGAATAATTCCTTTTGCTAGAACGGAAGCGACAACAGGAACTGAAAAATGTTCTGAGAATTCTTTGATTTGCGGAAATCCGTTTCGCGTTCCTTGACCAACATAAAGAACTGGTTTTTTTGCTTTTTCAAGATAAGGCAAAGCAGCTAGCAAATCTTTTTCTTCTGGTAATATCACACTTGTTTTATGAGTGTGAGCGGTGGAGAAAGGTTGTTCGTCAATTTCTTCAAAACCAAGATCAACAGGGATAGTCACGATAGCCACGCCTTTATGCTCATAGGCGGCTTTAATGGCTTCATCTACTACATGCGGAAGACTTTGTGGTGTCATGACTGTACGATTGTATACGCTGACATCTGCGAAAATAGGATTTTCATTTAGTTCCTGGAAAGAGTTATAGTTCATGGATGTAGAAGCAACTTGTCCTAAGAACGCTACTAGAGGCACATGGTCCATCTGTGCATCATACAAACCATTGATCAAATGTGTCGCACCAGGTCCTGCAGAGCCGAAGACAGCGCCGACTTTCCCCGTTAATTTTGCATCTGCAGCGGCTGCGAGTGCGCCGACTTCTTCATGACGAACTTGAATGTAGTTGATTTCGGTTTTTTCTTGATATAGCGCATCCATAATTGAATTGAAAGATCCTCCGGGAATGCCATAAATATGGTCGATACCCCAGCTTTCAAGAACTTTTACCATTGCGATTCCTGCATTGATTTTTGACATGGTGTTTCACTCCTTTAGCAATGATGATACATAAATTTTTTGTATCTAGAGTATAGAACTTTTTATCGAAAATCCCAACTAATTCGTCTTTTCACAAAAATGTAGTCATGTTTTTGGGAATATGCTAGAGTAGTACATAGATAGATTCAAGAGAGGGGAATGGCATGGTTGAATGGCTATTGAGACTTGAACCTTGGCAGCAAGCACTTGCTGGGACAGCTTTTACTTATTTTATGACAGCTCTTGGTGCCGGGTTGGTTTTTTTCTTTAAAGAAATCAAAAAAGAAGTGCTAAACTTGATGTTAGGATTTGCTTCTGGTGTCATGATTGCTGCAAGTTTTTGGTCTTTGTTAGATCCGGCTATTACAAAAGCAGAAGAAAATGGAGATATTGCTTGGCTAGTTGTAAGTATTGGGTTTGGTTTAGGCGGTGTGTTTTTATATATGGCAGATAAAACACTGCCCCATATGCATTTTGGACCACAACATGAAGCAGAAGGATTGCCTACCCATTTAAAACGGACGATCTTGCTTGTTTTTTCTATTACATTGCATAACATTCCTGAAGGTTTAGCCGTGGGGGTAGCATTCGGTGCAGCAGCAACTGCGGATAATCCGACAGCCGCTATATTAGCCGCTGTTTCGGTGGCGCTAGGTATTGGTATCCAAAACTTTCCAGAAGGAGCAGCTGTATCAATCCCGTTGCGACAAGAAGGTCTGAGTCGTAAAAAGGCCTTTGTTTACGGACAAGCTTCTGGAATCGTTGAACCAATTGCTGGAGTGATTGGAGCGCTACTAGTAACGAAAGTGGAGCTGCTGCTTCCTTATGCACTTGCTTTTGCCGCAGGAGCAATGATTTATGTCGTGGTGGAAGAATTGATCCCCGAAGCACAGCAGACATTGTCCAGCAAACGTCATTTTGCAGTTTTTGGTGTCATGAGTGGATTTATCATTATGATGATTTTGGATGTGGCATTAGGATAAATAAAAAAATATATATGATATATCAAATAGGGCCGAGAACTTATATCGCGACCCTATTTTTTTAGTAAGTTATATCATAATGAGGTGAATGGTATCATACATTAATAATAGTTTTTTCTATGTGTATTTCCTTTGATCCAGCGAACAAGCCAGATGATAAGTGCGATTGGGATTAGAACTTTGACCGCAAACCATAAAAGCCCGCTTAGGACACTGACAAAAAGACTGATGACGAAGCTAGCTGCAATTAGCACTAAAAGAACCATGAAGATATTTAAGAACATATTTTTTTGACGCATACAAAACCCTCCTCTTGTTCATTCTTTACTATAGAAAAAGTATAACAGGGATTGTTTAAAAACACCTCCAACTGAAGACTGATTTTTACTTCATCTACTTAAATGATCAAACAATTGCTTTTTCTCTGGTTTATCATCTAAAATAGAGCGGAAAAGGAGGAGAATATCATGCCTAAAAATCGTCTTGAAGCATTTACAGATGCTGTAATCGCGATTATCATGACTATTTTAGTTTTAGAACTTCATGAACCTAACGGAGATACGTGGGAGGCGCTCGCTGCATTAGGTTACCGATTTTTTATCTATATTGTCAGTTTTATCATTTTAGCGATTTATTGGAACAATCATCATCATTTATTTCAAGTTGTACATAAGATAAATGGACGGGTCTTATGGGCGAACAGTTTCTTTGTTTTTGCGCTTTCGCTTTTTCCGTTTGCAACTTCATGGATCAGTGAGTACATCAATAGCCTGGCTCCAGAAATGACTTATGGTTTTGTTACCTTGACCGCTAATATTGCGTATTATATCTTGGCAAAAGAACTTGTCAAAGCAAATAAAGGCCACGAGAAAGCATTGAAGGCGATGTTGAATAATTACAAGAAATCGTATTTATCGATTGGCTTGAATGTGTTAGGAATTGTCTTAGGGAATTTAGTAGCGCCCGTAGCCGTGCTGATCGCAAACATCGTGATTCTAGCTGCTTGGATCATCCCAAGTCGTACCATCGAATCACAATATCGGTAAAATGATCCGTGTTTAAAATTTAAGAGAAAAATATAGAAAAAATAAATAAACGATCAAATATCCGAGTGATACTAGTATTCAAAGAGGGATGCAGATGGATCAAAAAAGAATTCATGTAGGACTGATTACTAGTTTTGTCACGATGCTTATTTATTTGGATCAGGGTCATTTGACTTGGACAGTAGTTAGTGTCACGGTATTTTTGACATTATTCGCAGCAATAAAAAAATAAACATCTTTATGTAAGCTAACATTCTATCAATTTAATAAAAACATGTTTACAGCAGTATGATTCTGTTGTAAACGTGTTTTTATTTGTGGAAAATTTAATTTTTAGAAAAGTGTATCGAAAAATAGATAGTTAGTTTTTCCACAGTGGATAACTTCGTAAGAGATAAAAATAAAAAACTAGTCAAAGAAGGGCGTATAGATTTCTTTTGATAGGAGATATACAACAGAAATGAATAAATATTAACGTGTTTTCAAACAGTATAAAACGGTGCGGTTTTTGGAATAAAAAAATAACGTATCTCATTTTACACTTTTGTTATTTTATACTTAAAAAATAACAACACAGAAAATATCGTGTCTCAGATTTCTCTACTACTTCTAAAAACTACTGTTTTTTTCCTTTGAAATGCCTTCAAAAAGTAGGATCAGGCAGAATATACTGGCAGAATCAAGGAAAAGGGAGCCTAAATAAGGAGAAAAACCATAGAAAATGTAAAGTAATTACTTATAAAACAAGCTTTTTATAGAAAAACAATATACCTGAGCAGGGTATAAATTAAGACGGAATTCCTTTCTAGATTGAGATATTGACTAGGAAGAATGTTAAGCCTTTAAGCTAAAAAACCCTTTTTGTTAAATAAGGGGAATATAGCCTGTCAGTTTCAAACTGCAAGTCGTCCTGCTGCAATAATATAGTAGATTAGAGATGAAAATAGATTTTTTTAAACCAATGACTGAATAAAAAGACCGTCATAGATACACATTGGAATGTGTCTATTACGGTCTTTTTTTACGAACGATTTTATTGAAGACGGACAGTTCGGGTCAAAAATAAAAAAGCTACGATCAGAAATAAGAATAAAATGTATCCCAAAATAATGGCTAGACGGTCTAACTTATTTGTCGATAGATGTTTGTTTAGAAGCTGATAGGCCCATAAACCTATCAGTCCTCCTGTTGTATTAGTTATCAAATCAGTGATGTCCGCTACGCCAATACCGAATAGGAATTGAATCAATTCTGCCAAGAAGCTTACAAGGAAAATAATCCCTAATTTTTTAGAAAAAGAAAGTCTCTTGAAATTGACATTCAAAAGCACCCCAAAAGGAAAAAAGACAATCAAGTTATAAGTGGTCTCACGTAATACCGTCGTATTTTCAAAAGAAAAAGTAGAAAAAGGGACGAGATTGACATTGCTGTAAGAATAAGTGAGGAATTGTGGAAGATTAAATGATAGCTTGAATAAAATCAACCATAATAGAAAGAATAAATAAATCCCTAATAAAAATTTTGATACATACCGCATAGACATCTCCTCCATTTAAAAAGTATACCATCGAAAACCGCTGAAAAATCATAAAAAAGTATGAAGTTTAAGGACCAGCGTAGTTATCGTACGAAAATTAAAAGCTTTTTTTGTTGGGAATCCGGTTTCTTTAACAAAGCTAAGATAGCGAGTTGCTTGGAAAAGTTGCTATCTTTTTTCTGTCAAAACGACTCGGAATGTTCGTGTTTTGTTCTAATTTCTCCAAGTTGTTTACTTTTTGATACTAAGTTTATGAAAAATCAAGAAATAGTTGTTATACTAGGTAATGCTGACAAAAGAGGCTGACATTTCATCTTGGTTCAGCTTTTTTTCCAATTACTAGGAAGGAGGGATAGATTGTTCAAGACTTATTTTCGTTTCAATAAAATACAAGATAATCCTTTTCGTATCATGAATCTGATGCTACTTATCTTTATTGTATTATGGTTAGGTTACATAAATCATGATTTTTTGATTTCAAGTTTTTCATCATTAGGGATCTTTACTTTTTTCTATTATCAAAACATACCGATGAAATATTTGCTGAAACGTATGTTTCTGATCGGTTGCGGACTGTTGGTTGCTTTCGTTTTGGGGATCTTATCGACTTATGTTTTATGGCTTGAACCATTTGCCGTAGCTTTGGTTGCTTTTTCCAGCAGATTCGTGTTGCGATTATTCCATATTTCTAAACCAGGTGGCTTGTTTTTTGCGATGCTTTCTGCCATGGGAACGAGTATGCAGCTGCCGATCGTCCAATTACCAATCGTCTCACTTTATTTTTTTATGGGCGTCGTTTTTGCACTGATTGCGGCAGTGATTACAAAATTACTGGATTCACGGCCTGAGCAGACAATTGAAAAAGCAACTTTAAAAGAAAGATTTCACGAAGAGCCTTTAGTGATCATTGATTCTGTTTTCTACAGCGCTGCCTTATTTCTTTCCGTTTATGTCAGTCACGGCTTGAATCTGCATAATCCTTATTGGTTGACCTTGTCATGTGCATCGATTTTGCTAGCAGAAAACTTGGATGCGATGAAGCATCGACAAGTCCAATATCTGATTGGATCGATGGGGGGGTTATGTGTGTCGGCATTCTTGTCATTTGTGCCGTTTACGCAGTTGCAGACCATTTTTCTGATCACTTTTCTATATGGAATCGCACAATTTCTAGTTGCTAGAAATTATGCAGTTGCTAATATTTTTCTTAATCCGATGGCGTTGATGCTATCTACACTTATTCGTGGAGCATACTTGATTTCTTTGATCGAATATCGTTTTTTAGGGATCGTCATAGGAAGTTTCATCGGTTTAGGTGTTGCGTGGGTAATGACGGTTGGTTTGCAACATTATTTAACGGTTGTTCGTCAAAAATTAGAATAGAAGGACAAATATATGTGCCAAAAGAGGTTATGACAAGATTTTTGTCACAACCTCTAATTCAAGGTGTTCAAAAGCCAGATTCTCAGCATTAAGTCAAATTCACACAAAAATGTGGAAAGGAACTTTCAAAAAAATTTTATATTTATTCTATCAAAAAATTTTGTTTATGATGGTAACTGAATAAACTTTCCTGAGATGGTCAATGCTTTCCTTGAAAGTCTTACAGATATTCTTTCTTCATAGAAAGTTTAAGTTTTATAGTTAGTGTACAATAAAAGTATGTTTATACCATATGGTGTCCGGATAATCAGTCATTTAAACAATGAGGTTCAAAGATATGAAAAGGGGAAATTTGATGAAGAAAATAAGCAATGAAATCCAAATTCTGGCAGAAACTTTAACTCTTCCCAAAGTCGTTATAGAGCAAATGATTGTACAAGCAAAAAACATCCTTGATGAGGTGTTTGAGCAATATAGTCATGAACTAATGGATCCTAATAAAGCAAAGGCGACTGCAAAGAAAATAGACAAAATCTATGAAGAGGAACCTTTTGCAGCATTAGCTATTTATTATCTATATGCAGCTTCTCAAAGTTGGAAAAAAATTTATCAACCATTGAAGATTCCAAGAACTATCTATTTGGCAACAATGAATGCTTTTACTAGATTTATTCATGAACATTTCCAAGTAACAGGAAGCTATCGCTTTGACCGTGGTTTTTGGATTTGGCATTACACTAGTGGCTTTATCTTTCGGATTGGTGAATTGGAGTACGAAATGACATATTTTCCGAAAGGGGATACGGATCTAAGATTAGAAGGAAAGCAGTGCCTTTCTCTTCATATTCCTTCCGATGCAGATTTATCTCAGAATAAGATAAGAGATAGTTACGAAAGTGCCATTCGTTTTTTTGAACTTTATTTTCCTGATTACCATTACCAAGTGATGTACACAGATACTTGGTTACTATCACCCAATCTTACTAAATGGTTGAAAAAAGAGTCAAAAATCTGTCTTTTTGCAGCCGATTATCGATTATTATCAGTTGATGAACAGGACGATAGTGGAGTCCCTTGGATCTTTGGACGAGTAGATGCCCAAATACATGATTATCCAGAAAGTACGAGTTTACAGCGACAAGCAAAAGAGCAATTGCTTGCAGGCGAGCACATTGGCTCTGGCTTAGGTATTCTCACTTCATAAGTTTAGTACTTCGAAATAGTTTAAAAGAGCGTGAGACAAAAGTAAAGAACACTTTTGTCTCACGCTCTAAACACGTATAAACGGCGGAAGCAGAAGCAACTCCTTCGGAAATAAGCTGAAATTCACAAAAATTTGAAAAGCAATTTTCGTGAATTTCTTCTTATTTCTTGGAGTTAAACGCTTCTGTCCCAGCCTCTTTTTTAGTGTTCTATCGAACAAACAGTACGTTCAATAGGTAAACTAGCTATAATAATAGATATTAAAGTTAACGGACAAGAGGGCCTTTTTTAGGTAGCTAAAACGTAATAATGAAAATTTATTTCTAGAGATAGGAGTCAATCAGCTAGTCTGATCGACTGTTTTAACAAGTTGACTTTCTTTTTAACTTTTGATACCATTTAAAACACAAATCGTAATTGTTTCGATTTGTGTTTTTTAGCATGACTACAATCAAAGAAGAAAGTGGGTCGTCCATATGGAAAAAACAGATATCTCAAGTGCATACCGCCGCTTGAAAAGTCCAAATATCAAAACACGAAAACGTGCGCTGAAGATCATCAAAGATGTGAAACGGAATAGTGGGAAAAGGTAAGAAGAAGGAAACTTAATTAAAAAAATAGCCGAAAAACGTTTTTCGGCTATTTTCAATAATCGGTTTTTGTGTAAGGTTTCCGAAAGAACTGCTGTTGATTTTCCATTTTTAACATATGATAAATTGGTAGAATCTTTCTTTTCAAATTGATACCATTCCCTAATTCCAGTTATATAGTTAACTACAGAACCACAAAACACGTACGTTTATAAAAGTATTATCTGTAGTTATTTTTCAATTCCCTTTCAACCTCTTATTTTGACCAGTAGTATTGATCACTTTACCTTTTAACACCTTTGTTCGTTTTTGAAACATTTTTAGTTCCATTCTGTCACGATAGAAGGTTGGTTACAAAAATAAAAAAAGAACCGCGAACCCCTTTAGTATCAAAGGATTCACGGTTTCTTTTATTATTCCCACTCCACTGTTGCTGGTGGTTTAGAAGTGATGTCATACACGATACGGTTGACGTGGGCTACTTCGTTTACGATACGTACAGAGATTTTTTGCAAGACTTCCCATGGGATACGGGCAAAGTCAGCGGTCATTCCGTCGATTGAAGTTACAGCACGGATACCGACTGTGTAGTCGTAAGTACGTCCGTCACCCATAACACCGACAGAGCGGATCCCTGGAAGAACAGTGAAATATTGCCAGATATCACGGTCAAGTCCAGCAGCTGCGATTTCTTCACGCAAGATAGCATCAGATTCGCGTACGATTTCTAGCTTGTCTTCAGTGATTTCGCCAAGAACACGAATACCAAGACCAGGACCAGGGAATGGCTGACGCCAAACGATTGAATCAGGCATGCCTAACTGAGTCCCTAATTCACGGACTTCGTCTTTGAATAATGTGTTTAATGGTTCGATCAATTCAAATTGCATATCTTCTGGCAGTCCGCCTACATTATGGTGAGATTTGATCGTTTGTGCTGTTTCTGTACCAGATTCGATAACGTCAGTATACAACGTTCCTTGTGCTAAGAAAGAGACGCCTTCTTCACCAGCAAGTTTTGTTGCTTCGTCATCAAAAACATATACGAATTCATTCCCAATGATTTTACGTTTTTGTTCTGGGTCAGATACACCTTTCAACTTGTCTAAGAAGCGATCTCTTGCATCGACTTTGATGATGTTCAAGCCGAATTTTCCGCCTAGACTTTCCATTACTTGTTCCGCTTCGCCTTTGCGTAGCAGACCATGGTCAACGAAGATAGATGTCAATTGGTCACCAATCGCTTTTTGTAAAAGAACCCCAACGACACTAGAATCAACGCCGCCTGAAAGACCAAGCAAGACTTTTTTGTCACCAACTTGTTCACGGATTTTTTCTACTTGCATATCGATAAAGTTATCCATTGTCCAGTTACCTTCACAGTGACAAACATCAAAGGCAAAGTGGCGCAGCAATTCGATTCCGTATTCGGAATGACGTACTTCTGCATGGAATTGGATACCATAAAAATTACGTGTTGTGTCTTGGATAGAAGCAATCGGACAATCTTTGCTTGTTCCGACTGTTTCAAAGCCTTCAGGAACTTTAGTTACCAAGTCGCCATGGCTCATCCATACTGTTTGTTGTTTTGGTGTTTCTTTAAACAAGACAGCTTGATCGCTTGTTACTTCTAACAAGGCTTTCCCATATTCGCGGTTTTTAGCAGGCTCTACGGAACCGCCAAGTTTGTACGTGATCAATTGCATACCATAGCAAATCCCTAATACAGGAATACCTAAATTGAAGATCTCAGGATCGATCCCAAATGCATTCTCATCATATACACTGTTTGGTCCGCCAGAAAGAATGATTCCCTTTGGATTCATCGCTTTTACTTCTTCTGCAGTAATGCGGTGGCTCAATAATTCGGAAAAGACTCCAAGATCACGAATACGTCTTGTGATCAATTGGTTATACTGACTACCGTAGTCTAATACGATAATCTTTTCAACGTTCGTCATATCGGCAACGTTTGTCAAATTTATTACCCCTATCCCTTTAAATTTTATCTCAAAATAGTCAAACTATTTTAAAATGCTAATATTTTCGCATGAAAATCGAATCGATGATATGATTTTCAGTTTTATGGAGAATTATATCGGCTCTTCCTCGTGTAGGCAAGATATATTCCTGTAAATTTTTCAAATTCACATTTTTCCATACATCTTTTGCCATTTTAAAGGCTTCTTCACGATCTCCGATAGCAAAACGATAATAATAATTCTCTGGATTTTGGAAAGCTGTATCCAGTAACGCACCAAAACGATCCAAATACCATTTTTCGATCAGCAAGGGATCAGCATCGATATAGACAGAAAAATCAAAAAAGTCGCTGACGTAGATTTGCTGATTCGCAGGTAATTGAAGCGTATTGATCCCCTCAACGATCAAGATATCAGGTTGCTGGATCAGTTCGTACTTGTCTGGAATGATATCATACACATCATGTGAGTAAACAGGTACTTTTATCTCTTCCTGACCAGATTTTACACGGTTCAAGAAATCGATCAGCATCTCCATATCATAACTTTCAGGAAATCCTTTACGGTCCATGATTCCACGCTCTTTTAATATACGATTTGGATAAAGAAATCCGTCAGTCGTGATCAGCTGAACGTTTCTTCGTTTGAAGGTGCGAGACAAAATCGTCTGCAGCAGTCTGGCTGTTGTACTTTTTCCAACGGCTACACTTCCGGCGATCCCGATAATAAAAGGCGGTACTTCTACGTATTTATGAAGAAATAAACCTTTACTCAAGAACAAAGATTCAAATTCTTTCATATAAAGATAAATCAGATGAGCAAGAGGTACATAGATATCTCGAACATCCTGCATGGAAATGCGGTCATTCAAACTTTTGATATTATCTAGTTCATCTTGTGTCAAAGGTGCTTGCCCATTACGATAAAATTCTCGCCATTCTTCTCTTGCCACACGGTAGTAGTTCATTGGATCATTCATATTAGCCTCCTGCGTTCTCCCATCAATGGAACTATTTTAACACAAAATAAACGCAAACCCCACCACTTAAGAGAGATTGCCGATCTTTTTGTATAATCTTTATAATAGAAAGAAACGGAGTCTTATTCTTGACTTGCGCACGGATACATAAAAGGATAGACTGTTGTCATGAAAGAAATGAGAAGGATGGAAGATATGACAAATCATTACTATTCTGAACGCCCAGATACGGCGCACGATTTTGAACAATGGGCTTTTGAGTTAAAAGGCAGAACCTTTCAATTTGTAACAGATTCTGGTGTATTTTCACGTGAAACAGTGGATTATGGTTCACGTGTCCTGATTGATGCTTTCGATTGGGAAGAGTTACCTGATGAAGGAAAGGTCTTAGATGTGGGATGCGGGTATGGACCGATTGGGTTAGCTTTGGCATTTGCGACACAGCGGTTTGTTGAAATGGTCGACATTAATGAACGAGCGGTAAGTCTAGCGCAAGGAAACGCAAAGCGTAACCAAATCGAACATGTTGATATCCATCAATCGAATATCTATGAAGCAGTTCATGAAGAAACCTATGCAGCTATCGTAAGCAATCCGCCGATCCGTGCTGGAAAAAAAGTTGTACATGAAATTTTGACAGGCGCATATCATCGGTTGAAGAAGGGCGGTACACTGACAATTGTGATCCAGAAGAAACAAGGAGCGCCGAGTGCGCAAAAGAAAATGGAAGAAACATTTGGCAATGCAGAAATCGTCACAAAAGATAAAGGATATTATATCATCAAAAGTGTGAAAGAATAACTAGCTGAAAAATAGTGGAGCGACGAAAGAGTGGAACTGGGCGTACATATTACATATATGGTACGCATCAGTTCTTTTTTTATTGATGACTTTTTTAATCAAGGAACTATCTTTTCTTAAAAAAGAAGTAGCAGAATCAGAATCATGTTTTTTTACGATAAAATAAATAAGATACAGAACTTGTATAGAAGGCTGCCAAGTCGGTAGATAAAGGAGATTTTTATCAAAAAACATACTTTCCTTTTTTCTCTATTCTTTTCTTGGGGGTTTTGGTACACTGATAGGGAATTTAGATAGAAGGGAGCCAATAGGATGAAGCTGACCATCAGAGATATCGCAGAAATGGCAGGCGTATCAGTAACAACTGTCTCACAGATTTTGAATAACAAAGGAAGCAGATTTAGTGATAAGACAAGGAAAAAAGTGTTGTCGATCGTGAATGAACATCATTATAAGCCCGATTATTTCGCTTCAAATGTGATCAATCGACATTCAAAGACCATCGGAATGATCGTCCCTGATGTCACTGATTTCTTCTTCTCCAAACTGATCGAAGGTGTAGAGAGCTATTTGAATCCTTTGGGCTATGTGATCATGTTATGCAATTCTCGTCATAGCCAAGAAAATGAGATCAAGTATTTACAAGAGCTTTCCCACCGCTCAGTGGACGGAATCTTGCTGGCCACACCAAATATTTTACCTGAGAAATACGCATTAGACAGCGGATTTTATCAAAAAATGCCAATCATTTTAATCGATCGCGGATTGAATCGTCGGGATAACGGACGGCTTATCGTAAAGGAATATGAGGGCGCCTATCAAGCTGTTTCGCTGTTTATTGAAAGTGGCCATACGAAGATCGGCATGCTGAAGGAAACCACTGGATACTATCAATTAGAAGAACGTTTCAACGGATATCGTCATGCGCTGAAAGATCATGGCCTGCCTTTTAATGGGAAATTTGTTGAACATGGAGAGTTGACTGTTCAAGGTGGATATACTGCATCAAAAAAATTACTCAAACATAAAGATATCACGGCTATTTTTTGCGGGAATGATGCCATGGCGATCGGATGCTATCAGGCGATCGATGAATTGGGCAAAAAAATCCCAGAAGATATCTCAGTCATAGGATTCGATGGATTAAAGCTGTCAGAATACATGATTCCGCAATTGACGACAGTGCAGCAGCCAAGTTTTGATATTGGATTTTATGCTGCACGTTTCCTGATCGATACGATCGAATTTCCTCAAAGAAAAGTTCCGAACAAAGTGTTCGAAACAAAATTAATTATTCGTGAGAGCGTAAAAGTATTGACAAAGGGCTAACTCGGCGGTATATTGCTTATGTAAGCATTTACAAAGGCGAGTTAGTGCTTTTTTTATTTTTAGTAAACCAGTTTACTAAAGTGGTTTACCTTTCCTAAAAATAATGTATAATACCGAATGAAGACAAGGAGGATCAGGCAATGCGAATGGTGGATCTGATTGAAAAAAAGAGGGATGGAAACGAGCTGTCGAAAGAGGAAATCGAGTACATCGTCACAAACTATACGAATGGAAAGATTCCAGATTATCAAGTCAGTGCATTATTGATGGCAATTTTTTATCAAGACATGACAAATGAAGAAATCACGAACTTAACATTGGCGATTGCTAATTCTGGTGATGTCATCGATTTGAGTTCTCTTGAAGGAATAAAGGTAGATAAGCATTCGACAGGTGGCGTTGGTGACACGACCACATTGATTTTAGCCCCCCTAGTAGCTAGTGTTGGAGTGACAGTGGCTAAAATGTCTGGACGCGGTCTAGGTTACACAGGTGGTACACTAGACAAGCTAGAAGCAATTCCCGGATTTCAGATCGAGCTTTCGGATGAAGAATTTGTACGCATTGTTAATGAAAGTAAAGTAGCGGTAATTGGTCAATCAGGAAACTTGGCACCGGCGGACAAAAAATTGTATGCCTTGCGTGACGTCACAGCGACCGTTGATTCTCTTCCGCTGATTGCCAGTTCGATTATGAGTAAAAAAATCGCGGCAGGAGCAGATGCAATCGTTTTGGATGTGACCACTGGAGACGGTGCTTTCATGAAGAACATCGAAGATGCAAGACGTCTGGCAAAGACCATGACGAGCATTGGGAAACTGGCTAACCGAGAAACAGTGGCGGTTATCTCAGATATGTCAGAACCTCTTGGCGAAGCTATCGGAAATAGTCTAGAAGTTGTCGAGGCAATCGAAACATTACAAGGAAATGGTCCAGAAGATCTAGTAGAAATGTGCTACGCCTTAGGAAGCCAAATGGTTGTTCTTGCTGGCAAAGCTAAGACAACCGATGAAGCAAGAACGTTGCTTCAAGAAGCTCTGGAATCTGGTAAAGCGTTAGCAAAATTCAAAGAAATGATCCAAAATCAAGGGGGAGACCCAGCGATCGTGGAACATCCAGAACGAATTTTGACTGCACGCTACACAATGGAGCTTCCTGCTAAACAAAGCGGAGTTGTGTCAAAAATCGTGGCAAATGAATTAGGAATTGCTGCAATGATGCTAGGTGCTGGGCGTAAAACCAAAGAAGAAGATATTGATCACGCTGTTGGATTGAAACTGCATAAAAAAATTGGTGACACTGTGACAAAAGGTGAGTCACTATTGACGATCTATAGTAACGACGAAGAAATCACTTCTGTCATTGAATTATTATATAAAAATATTGAAATTGGTGAATCGGCAATGAAGCCAACGTTGATTCATGACATCATCACAGAATAAAGGAAAAAAGCGGACTTTACCGTTTTAAAGAAAAGGGGAAAAGAAATGGAACTAAACCGAATGATCGACCATACTATTTTGAAAGCAGACGCATCTAAAGAAGCTGTGATGCAAATTATCGAAGAAGCAAAAAAATACCATTTTTATTCTGTCTGCATCAATCCAGCATGGGTTGCGCTAGCGAAAGAACAATTACAAGGTGAGCCAGTAGCCGTATGTACAGTAATCGGGTTTCCTCTAGGAGCAAACACACCCGAGACAAAAGCATTTGAAACAACAGATGCCATCAATAACGGTGCAGATGAAGTCGATATGGTCATCAATATCGGTGCTTTGAAATCAAAGGATGATCAACAAGTCCAAAAAGATATCGAAGTAGTTGTTGAAGCAGCAAAAGATCGTGCGCTTGTCAAAGTTATTATTGAAACATCGTTATTAGATAGAGAAGAAATCATCCGAGCTTGCGAAATAGCAAAAGCTGCAGGCGCTGATTTTGTCAAAACATCAACTGGTTTCTCAACAGGCGGAGCAAAGGTAGAGGATGTCCGTTTGATGCGTGAAACTGTAGGACCAGAAATGGGTGTCAAAGCTTCCGGCGGTATCCATAACGAAGAAGAAGCAATGGCAATGATCGAAGCTGGTGCTACAAGAATCGGAACAAGCGCAGGAGTAGCAATCGTATCTGGTTCAACTGGTGAAGGCTATTAATTTTTTCAAAGGAGAAGCTCATGGCAGAACTCAAACAAGAATGGATCAACACAGCTATTGAAGCGTTAGATAAAGCCTATGTTCCTTATTCCCATTTTCCGGTAGGCGCTTGTCTCGTAACGGAATCAGGCAAGATTTATCAAGGTATCAACATCGAGAATGCATCATTTGGATTAACGAATTGTGCCGAGCGCACAGCTTTCTTCAAAGCCGTATCAGAAGGAGAAAGATCGTTTACCCATTTAGTCGTAGCAGGGCACACCCCGGATCCTATTTCTCCATGTGGTGCATGTCGGCAAGTAATGGCAGAGTTCTGTGCTCCTGATATGCCGGTTACGCTAGTGGGAGACAATGGTGTGACGAAGGCAACGACCGTTCGAGAACTACTGCCTTATGCATTTACTGAAAAAGATCTATAACTCATGTTCATTCAGTCAGCTGACTGTTGAAAAATAAAACAATTATTTTAGGAGGCTTTACAGAAATGAAAAAAGCAAAATTATTTGGTTTAGGTGCTGTCGCACTAGCAGCAGGGTTATTTTTAGGTGCATGCGGCAACAACGGCTCTACTGATTCATCCGGTGGCAAAAGCTCATCAGACACAACAACTGCAGCATTGATCACAGATACAGGTGGTGTAGACGACCGTTCATTCAACCAGTCAGCTTGGGAAGGATTACAAAAATGGGGGAAAGATCAAGGTCTTTCACGAGGCAATGATGGCTTCCAATACTTCCAATCTTCAAACGAATCAGATTATATCCCAAATATCGACCAAGCATTGAATGCTGGATTCAAAACGATTTTTGGTATTGGTTATAAACTAAAACCAGCGATCCAAGAACAAGCAACAAACAATACAGGTACGAACTTCGTTATCATCGATGATGTGATTGACGGATTAGATAACGTTGTATCTGCAACTTTCAAAGACAACGAAGCTTCTTATCTTGCAGGTGTTGCAGCAGCTTATACGACTGAAACAAACGTAGTCGGCTTTATCGGCGGTGTAAAAGGTGAAGTAATCGATCGTTTTGATGCTGGATTCAAAGCCGGTGTTGATGCAGGTGCGAAAGAATTAGGAAAAGAAATCAAAGTATTGAATCAATATGCTGGTGACTTCTCTGCTCCAGATAAAGGACGTTCAATTGCTCAAGGTATGTATGCACAAAACGCAGATATCATCTTCCATGCTTCAGGCGGTACAGGTAACGGTGTATTCCAAGAAGCAAAATCATTGAACGAATCAGGCGACAAAAAAGTATGGGTTATCGGTGTTGACCGCGACCAATCAGACGAAGGCGAATACACATTAAACGGCGAAAAGAAAAACTTCACATTGACATCTACACTGAAAGCAGTTGGAACAGTAGTAGAAGATTTGGCACAAAAATCAGCGGACGGTAAATTCCCTGGCGGCGAACACACTGTTTATGGATTGAAAGAAGACGGTGTTGGTCTAACAGAAGGACAACTTTCTGACGAAGCGAAAAAAGCAGTTGATGAAGCAAAAGAAAAAATCATTTCAGGTGACGTAAAAGTTCCAGAAACTCCTGAAGAAAACTAAAACCATTTCTATAGCCTTGTTAGACACATGTTTGACAAGGCTATGGTTTGATTAGAACAAGAATTGTTCATTTATCCAAGCTGCCTTGTGACAGTTTGGATAAGGGAACAACTCCCTGAAGTAATGTTTGTTTCAAAAGAAGAACGCTCACTAAGCGTGAATCTTAGTCAATCGTTGCCCTAGATAGAAATCGTTAGGATGTGAAAAAAAGGTGGTTCAAGAAAATATTGTCATAGAAATGCAGAATATTACCAAAGAATTTGGAACATTCAAGGCAAATGACAACATCAATTTACAAGTAAAGGCAGGAGAAATTCATGCGTTGCTTGGAGAAAACGGTGCTGGCAAATCTACATTGATGAACGTGCTTTCCGGATTATTAGAGCCGACATCAGGGAAAATTTTGATGCGTGGGAAAGAAGTAAAGATCACAAGTCCAACCAAAGCCAACCAATTAGGGATTGGGATGGTCCATCAGCACTTTATGCTTGTTGATGCCTTTACTGTAACAGAAAACATCGTGTTGGGAAGCGAGCCTAGTCGCGCAGGGATGCTTGACCATAAAAAAGCACGAAAAGAGATCCAAAAAGTTTCTGAACAGTATGGATTGTCAGTCAACCCAGATGCTTACGTTCGTGATATTTCAGTTGGGATGGAACAACGGGTAGAAATTTTAAAAACACTTTACCGAGGAGCAGATGTACTGATTTTTGATGAGCCGACAGCTGTATTGACCCCTCAAGAAATTGATGAATTAATCGTGATCATGAAGGAATTAGTCAAAGAAGGCAAGTCGATCATTTTGATTACGCATAAGTTAGATGAAATCAAAGCAGTAGCTGACCGCTGTACAGTTATCCGCCGTGGAAAAGGAATCGGTACAGTCAACGTTAAAGACGTAACCTCACAACAATTAGCCGATATGATGGTTGGAAGAACGGTTTCATTCAAAACGATGAAAAAAGAAGCGAAGCCTCAAGAAGTCGTTTTGTCTATTGAAAATCTAGTGGTGAAAGAAAATCGTGGATTAGAAGCCGTGAAAAACTTGAACTTAGAGGTTCGTGCTGGCGAAGTACTTGGTATCGCTGGAATCGATGGAAACGGGCAGTCGGAGTTGATCCAAGCTTTGACTGGTTTGCGAAAGGCAGAAAGCGGACATATCAAGCTAAAAGGGGAAGACATCACTAATAAAAAACCCCGAAAAATCACTGAACATGGTGTAGGACACGTGCCAGAAGACCGTCATAAATACGGGTTAGTCCTAGATATGACATTATCTGAAAATATCGCACTACAAACCTATCATCAAAAACCTTACAGTAAAAACGGCATGCTGAATTATTCAGTAATGAATGAACATGCCAGAGAATTGATCGAAGAATATGATGTTCGAACAACGAATGAACTTGTTCCCGCAAAAGCTTTATCAGGCGGAAATCAGCAAAAAGCAATTATCGCTCGTGAAGTCGACCGAGATCCTGATCTGTTGATTGTTGCAAATCCAACTCGTGGACTGGATGTAGGTGCGATCGAATTTATTCATAAACGTCTGATCGAACAAAGGGACAAATACAAAGCAGTGTTACTGATCAGTTTCGAATTAGAAGAAATTTTAAATGTTTCGGATCGTATTGCTGTTATCCATGAAGGAGAAATTGTCGGTATCGTTGATCCGAAAGAAACATCTGAAAATGAATTAGGTCTATTGATGGCGGGCTATACCTTAGAAGAAGCACGAAAAGAGTTAGAAAAGGGGGCTGGCGCACATGAATGATCGCAGCGAGAAATTCCGTAATTTATTAGTGCCTGTACTTTCAGTTGTTTTAGGATTGATCTTAGGCGCGATATTGATGGCTGCTTTTGGTTTTCAGCCCATCCAAGGTTATTCTTCTATGCTAGATGCAGCCCTTGGTTCGCAAAGAGGGATAGGTGAAACGTTAAGGCAAGCAACGCCGTTGATTTTTACAGCATTAGGTTTTTCTGTAGCTAACTCAGCTGGGTTTTTCAATATTGGGCTTTCTGGACAAGCACTTTGCGGGTGGATCGTCAGTGTCTGGGTGGCACTTGCGTTTCCAGATCTGCCAAAAGTTGTTTTGCTTCCGTTATGCGTGATCTTAGGTGCCTTAGCTGGTGCGATGGCAGCGGCTGTTCCAGGTTTACTTCGAGCATTTTTTGGAACAAGTGAAGTGATCGTAACAATCATGATGAACTATATCTTATTATACGTAAGCACATTTGCTTTACATGAAGTGATGCCTGAAAGCTATCGCTCAAGTTTGGACTCTTCCAATATGATCAGTCAAAATGCCTCACTGCGGTTACCATGGTTAACACAAGCTTTTGGCGGCTCTCGCGTAAACTCAGGATTATTTTTAGCAATCATCGCGCTTATTTTCGTTTGGCTGCTGATGAAGAAAACGACTTTAGGATTTGAAATCCGTTCTGTTGGATTGAATCCTTTTGCTTCTGAGTATGCAGGAATGAGTAGTAAACGTACGATCGTTTTGTCGATGGTCATTTCTGGCGCTTTGGCAGGGCTTGGCGGTGTGGTTGAAGGATTAGGAACGTATCAAAACTTCTTTGTTCAAACGACTTCGCTATCTATTGGATTTGACGGAATGGCTGTCTCCTTGCTTGGTTCTGGATCAGCAATCGGTATTCTTTTATCAGCGATCTTGTTCAGTATTTTGAAGATCGGTGGACTTGGCATGCAGA
>OKKE01000061.1_pt1 | contig 30285 bp, 22 predicted proteins | sample 1612241 | NCBI WGS metagenome assembly OKKE01 (sample SAMN04436786, study PRJEB24849) | human gut metagenome | biome: human gut; feature: NICU; material: stool | host: Homo sapiens | place: USA: Saint Louis, MO | collected 2011-04-26 | reverse complement strand
AGACAGCTTTGACGATTCCAGTGCTAACCTGTTCAAGCTAGGCGCGGAGAACATCTTCCTCGGTCGCAAAGCGGCCACCAAAGAAGAAGCGATTCGTTTTGCTGGCGAGCAACTGGTGAAAGGCGGTTACGTTGAGCCGGAATACGTTCAGGCGATGCTGGATCGTGAAAAACTGACCCCGACTTATCTGGGTGAGTCTATCGCGGTGCCACACGGTACGGTTGAAGCGAAAGATCGCGTGCTGAAAACGGGCGTGGTGTTCTGCCAGTACCCGGAAGGCGTGCGCTTCGGTGAAGAAGAAGATGACATTGCCCGTCTGGTGATTGGGATTGCTGCCCGTAACAACGAGCACATTCAGGTGATCACCAGCCTGACCAACGCACTGGATGATGAGTCAGTTATCGAGCGTCTGGCACACACCACCAGCGTGGATGAAGTGCTGGAATTGCTGGCAGGTCGTAAGTAATCCATTCCCACCCTCTCCGCATGAAGAAGGTGGGGCTAATTGCCTGATGCGCTTCGCTTATCAGGCCTACAACATAAAGCACAATTTGTTTTGTCGGTCGGATAAGGTGTTTACGCCGCATCCGGCAGTCGGTGCACAATGCCTGATGCGACTCTGACGCGTCTTATCAGGCCTACAGGTCAGTGCCAAACACGTAGGCCGGATAAGGCGTTTACGCCGCATCCGGCAAAAAGCCCCTCTCCTCACGGAGAGGGTTTGGGTGAGGGAAAAGCCTCACCCCAGCCCTCTCGGGTAAAAACATTGATGAAGGTTAATACTATGAAAGCATTACATTTTGGCGCAGGTAATATCGGTCGTGGCTTTATCGGTAAACTGCTGGCAGACGCAGGTATCCAACTGACGTTTGCCGATGTAAATCAGGTGGTGCTTGATGCCCTGAATGCCCGTCATAGCTATCAGGTTCATGTGGTTGGTGAAACCGAGCAGGTAGATACCGTTTCTGGCGTCGATGCCGTCAGCAGCATTGGTGATGATGTCGTTGATCTGATTGCTCAGGTTGATTTAGTCACTACCGCCGTTGGCCCGGTCGTGCTGGAACGTATTGCTCCGGCCATCGCCAAAGGGCTGGTGAAACGTAAAGAACAAGGTAATGAATCCCCACTGAACATCATCGCCTGTGAAAACATGGTCCGCGGCACCACGCAGTTGAAAGGCCATGTGATGAACGCCCTGCCCGAAGACGCCAAAGCGTGGGTAGAAGAACACGTTGGCTTTGTTGATTCCGCCGTTGACCGCATCGTACCGCCTTCGGCTTCGGCAACTAACGATCCGCTGGAAGTGACGGTAGAAACCTTCAGCGAATGGATTGTCGATAAAACCCAGTTCAAAGGCACGCTGCCAAACATCCCTGGCATGGAATTAACCGACAATCTGATGGCATTTGTCGAACGTAAACTCTTCACCCTGAATACAGGTCATGCTATAACCGCGTACCTCGGAAAACTGGCGGGTCATCAGACCATTCGTGACGCAATTCTCGACGAGAAAATCCGCGCGGTGGTAAAAGGGGCAATGGAAGAAAGTGGTGCAGTATTGATCAAGCGCTACGGCTTTGACGCTGACAAGCATGCGGCATACATCCAGAAAATCCTTGGTCGTTTCGAGAACCCGTACCTGAAAGATGATGTAGAACGCGTAGGCCGTCAGCCGCTGCGTAAACTGAGTGCTGGCGACCGTCTGATCAAGCCACTGCTCGGAACCCTGGAATATGGTCTGCCACATAAAAACCTGATTGAAGGTATTGCCGCTGCAATGCACTTCCGCAGTGAAGATGATCCGCAGGCTCAGGAACTGGCAGCGCTGATTGCCGACAAAGGCCCACAAGCCGCGCTGGCACAGATTTCCGGTCTTGATGCCAACAGCGAGGTTGTATCCGAGGCGGTAACCGCTTATAAAGCAATGCAATAATGGTGGACCAGGCGCAGGATACCCTGCGCCCGAATAACAGATTGTCAGATATGCAGGCAACAATGGAACAAACCCAGGCCTTTGAAAACCGTGTGCTTGAGCGTCTGAATGCTGGCAAAACCGTGCGAAGCTTTCTGATCACCGCCGTCGAGCTTTTGACCGAGGCGGTAAATCTTCTGGTGCTTCAGGTATTCCGCAAAGACGATTACGCGGTGAAGTATGCTGTAGAACCGTTACTCGACGGCGATGGTCCGCTGGGCGATCTTTCTGTGCGTTTAAAACTCATTTACGGGTTGGGCGTCATTAACCGCCAGGAATACGAAGATGCGGAACTGCTGATGGCATTGCGTGAAGAGCTAAATCACGACGGCAACGAGTACGCTTTTACCGACGACGAAATCCTTGGACCCTTTGGTGAACTGCATTGCGTGGCGGCGTTACCACCGCCGCCACAGTTTGAACCTGCAGACTCCAGTTTGTATGCAATGCAAATTCAGCGTTACCAACAGGCTGTACGATCAACAATGGTCCTTTCACTGACAGAGCTGATTTCCAAAATCAGCTTAAAAAAAGCCTTTCAAAAGTAAGTACTTTCGCTTACTTCTCCTCTACCTGTTTCGGACGATAAAGCTGACGATAATACTCCAGACGTTGTAGATATAACGGCACGCTTTCATCAGGTATTCCGGACGGAATCGCGTTACGGGGAGGTAGTTTTTTCAGATACTCCCGGAACGCCTGGCTGGATGCCATGAAATCTACGGCTTTATCGATAAGAAGCGGAACGTTTTCACCTAATTTGCCCATGATGATATCTCCGTATTACCCCGCGCCGGGAATGCGCGGCCGCCAATTTTAGTTTAGATCCCGGTATAAATGACATTAAGGAAAACGTGCTCAATCCTCAATAATCACCTGCTTCTGTTGACTATCTTTTTTCTTTAAATTTCTTAACTAATCAATGTATTGGGTGATTTTTTAACGCATTAATGGTTACAATCCGGAACTATTACAATGCCATCAGTTGTGAACAAAGCACCTGGTCGCGCATACTAGAGGCTATAAATTTATCTCTATCAGAAGTCATCACATGAAAGAAGTCGAAAAAAACGAAATCAAACGTCTCAGCGATCGTCTGGACGCCATCCGTCACCAGCAGGCCGATCTATCGCTGGTTGAAGCCGCAGACAAATATGCCGAACTGGAAAAAGAGAAAGCCACGCTGGAAGCAGAAATTGCTCGCCTGCGCGAAGTTCACAGCCAGAAACTCAGCAAAGAAGCGCAGAAACTGATGAAGATGCCGTTCCAGCGTGCAATCACCAGAAAAGAGCAGGCTGATATGGGCAAACTGAAAAAAAGTGTTCGCGGACTGGTGGTTGTGCACCCAATGACCGCGCTGGGCCGTGAAATGGGCCTGCAAGAGATGACAGGGTTCTCAAAGACTGCGTTTTAAGTTCCTTTCTCGTCGCTGTAACTACTGCCACTCACGATTTACTCGCTCCTGCTGGCACATGCAGGAGCCTGTGCCACTCATTAAATACGATGTCTTTCTTACCGTAAACTGTTTCAGTTTCCCCTCGAGTTTGAGGTATTTTTGCAGGCTAAAATCTGAAAATTTGTTGCGCAACAACAAGTGATATATAAATCATAAAAATAAATAATCGAATTATGATGCATGATTATTTATCTTTCCCCATAAACACAGCAAATTTCATCACAACACATCATTTATATGAATATAAAATCTCCCTGCGCTCCCCAGCCTAAGACACTAAACATTTGACATTGATTGATACCGCTCATTAAAATTCGCGCGACTCATAACATTCGCTACAAACTGAAATCAGTTGTCATTTAATAAAACGTCCGTAATACCAATTATTTCAATAAATCTCTTATAAGTTTTATTGCGAATACATATATAAAAAACATTCATCAGAAGAATGAATATGGCGTAATTATCAACATATTGGGGTTATGAAAAGGAATTCATCCTATGAGCATGAAAACACTTTTAAACGTGTTAACAATATTTTCACTAGGTACATTAACAGGCTGTGATTATATTGAAAAAGCGAGTCTGATCGATGATCTTGCCAAACAGCAAGAGTTGCAAAAAAGTAAAATAGAGGAGCTTGAGAAACAACAAGAACAATATAAAAATAAAGCAGAACTGTTTGAAAAACAACAAAATAATATCACAAACAGCACCAGAATACTTGCCAGCATTGTAAAGACAGTCAAAGAAAAACAGGACGAATTTGTCTTCACCGAATTTAACCCGCTACAAACCCAATACTTCATTTTAAATAACGGCTCGGTCGGTTTGGCAGGCCGGGTGCTGGCTATTGATGCGGTTGAAAATGGCAGTGTCATTCGTATTTCGCTGGTTAACTTATTAAGCGTTCCCGTATCAAATATTGGCTTTCATGCGACATGGGGGAATGAGAAACCCACCGATGCCAAAGCTCTGGCGAAATGGCAACAATTACTATTCAACACCACCCTGAATTCCACTCTGCAATTAATGCCTGGTCAATGGCAAGACATTAATCTGACATTAAAAGGCGTCTCGCCTAATAACCTGAAGTATCTGAAGTTGTCCATCAATATGGCTAATCTCCAGTTCGACACTGTTCAACCTGCTGAAACCCGGCAGCGAAAAAACAAAAAATAAATGCAGCTTCTGCGCTTATATCAAGGAATAGAGAGCATCAATAATGAATAAAATATTTAAAGTTATCTGGAATCCGGCGACAGGCAGTTACAACGTCGCCAGCGAAACGGCGAAGAGCCGTGGCAAAAAGAGCGGGCGCAGTAAGCTGTTAATTTCTGCCTTGGTTGCTGGTGGGCTGTTATCGTCATTTGGGGCACTGGCTGATAACTACGAGGGGCAGCCAGTGGATTATGGCAATGGCTCAGCAGGTGACGGCTGGGTTGCTATCGGTAAAAATTCAAAAGCAAATACCTTTGTCAATGGCTCTGGTGCGAGCACTGCGCTAGGTTATGACGCGATAGCTGAAGGTGAGTACAGCTCAGCTATAGGCTCACGAACTCATGCGATTGGTGGTGCATCAATGGCCTTTGGGGTTAGTGCACAAGCAATAGGTGACAGAAGTGTCGCGCTGGGTGCATCTTCAGTAGCAACTGGCGGTCGTTCGATGGCTCTTGGTCGTTACGCAAATACGAATGGTTTTACATCTCTTGCTATTGGGGACACCGCCCTTGCCGATGGTGAAAAAACTATTGCGTTAGGAAATACGGCTCAAGCTTACGAAATTATGAGCATCGCCCTCGGTGATCATGCTAATGCCTCAAAAGAATATTCAATGGCGCTGGGAGCAAGTAGCGTTGCATCTGCGGCTAACGCCATTGCCGTAGGCCGCGACAGTGCTGCTAACGGCACAGACAGCCTTGCTTTAGGCAGACAATCTCTCGCCAGCGCAGCAAACGCGATTGCTATGGGTACAGAGAGCGAAGCTGCTGAAAATGCGACGGCTATTGGCAATAACGCGCATGCAAAAGGGGTGAATAGCATCGCGATGGGCTCCGGGAGCATTGCCGATAAAGTCAATACTATCGCGTTGGGTAATGGCAGCCAGTCTCTGGCAGATAACGCAATTGCTATTGGTCAGGGCAACAAGGCTAATGGCACTGATGCTATCGCTCTGGGTAATGCTAGCCTGTCGAGCGGCTTAAACTCGATTGCCCTGGGCAAGACCAGTGTTGTCACTGGCGATAATAGTCTTGCGCTTGGTAGTAATACCAATGCCAATGGTATTAACTCTGTCGCGCTAGGTGCAGATTCCATTGCGGATCAAGACAATTCCGTTTCTGTCGGCAGTAGCTCATTACAACGCAAGATCGTTAATGTAAAAAATGGCGCGATCAAGGCTGACAGCCACGACGCCATTAATGGCTCACAGCTTTATGCCATCAGCGACTCAATAGCCAAAAGGCTTGGAGGAGGCTCATCGGTAAACCCTGACGACGGTACAGTTAACGCACCAACCTACAATTTAAAAAATGGTAACAAAAATAACGTTGGCAGTGCGCTCACTGTACTTGATGAAAACACCCTGCAATGGGACCAAATCAAAGGCAAATACAGCGCCGTTCATGGTAGCTCAACGACCAGCGTAATCACTGATGTGGCGAACGGTACGATTTCAGCAGCCAGTAAAGATGCGGTTAACGGCTCTCAGTTGTATGACCTGCAGCAGGATGCTCTGTTGTGGAACGGCACAGCATTCAGTGCCGCGCACGGCACCGAAGCCACCAGCAAAATCACTAACGTCACCGCTGGCAACCTGACTGCCAGCAGCACTGACGCCGTTAACGGCTCTCAGCTCAAAACCACCAACGACAACGTGACGACCAACACCACCAACATCGCCACTAACACCACCAACATCACCAACCTGACGGATTCCGTTGGCGACCTTAAGGACGATTCTCTGCTGTGGAACAAAGCGGCTGGCGCATTCAGCGCCGCGCACGGTACCGAAGCTACCAGCAAGATCACCAACTTACTGGCTGGCAAGATATCTTCTAACAGCACTGATGCCATTAATGGCTCACAACTTTATGGCGTAGCGGATTCATTTACGTCATACCTTGGCGGTGGTGCTGATATCAACAATGCGGGTGTTCTCATAGCTCCGACCTATACTATCGGTTCGAAAACGTACAACAACGTAGGTGATGCCCTTAACGCGATTAACTCATCATTCAGCACCTCAATCAGTGATGCCCTGCTGTGGGATTCTACAGCGAACAAATTCAGCGCCAAACACGGTGGTACCAATAGCATTATTACTAACGTTGCAGACGGTACAATTTCCTCTACCAGCAGCGATGCTGTAAATGGCTCGCAACTCTATGACACGAGCAAGTACATTGCTGATGCCCTGGGTGGTGACGCAGAAGTTAACGCTGACGGCACCATGACTGCACCGACTTACTCTATCGCTAATGAAGATTACCACAGCGTAGGTGAAGCCCTGGATGCGCTCGATGATAACGCGCTGCTGTGGGATGAAGACGCCGGTGCCTACAACGCCAGCCATGATGGCAATGCCAGCAAAATTACCAACGTTGCGGCAGGTGATCTCTCCACAACCAGTACCGATGCTGTTAACGGTTCCCAGTTAAACGCAACCAATATTCTGGTTACGCAAAATAGCCAAATGATTAACCAGCTTGCCGGTAACACCAGCGAAACCTACATCGAGGAAAACGGTGCGGGTATTAACTATGTACGTACCAACGACAACGGCTTAGCGTTCAACGATGCCAGCGCCTCAGGTATTGGTGCTACGGCTGTGGGTTATAACTCTGTTGCCGAAGGTGATAGCAGCGTGGCCATTGGTCAAGGTAGCAGCAGCTCCGTTGATACCGGCATTGCCTTGGGTAGCAGCTCCGTTTCCAGTCGCGTGATTGTTAAAGGTTCTCGTAACACCAGTGTAACGGAAAATGGCGTAGTTATCGGTTATGACACCACTGACGGTGAGTTGCTCGGTGCATTGTCAATTGGTGATGACGGTAAATACCGTCAAATCATCAACGTCGCCGATGGTTCCGAAGCCCATGACGCCGTTACGGTTCGCCAGCTGCAAAATGCCATTGGTGCAGTCGCTACCACGCCGACTAAATACTTCCACGCTAACTCAACGGCTGAAGACTCACTGGCAGTCGGTGAAGACTCGCTGGCAATGGGCGCGAAAACCATCGTTAATGGTAATGCGGGTATTGGTATCGGCCTGAACACGCTGGTTCTGGCTGATGCGATCAACGGTATTGCTATCGGTTCTAACGCACGCGCAAATCATGCCGACAGCATTGCAATGGGTAATGGTTCTCAGACTACCCGTGGTGCGCAGACCAACTACACTGCCTACAACATGGACGCACCGCAGAACTCTGTGGGTGAGTTCTCTGTCGGCAGTGAAGACGGTCAACGTCAGATCACCAACGTCGCAGCAGGTTCGGCGGATACCGATGCGGTCAACGTGGGTCAGTTGAAAGTAACGGACGCGCAGGTTTCCCAGAATACCCAGAGCATTACTAACCTGAACACTCAGGTCACTAATCTGGATACTCGCGTGACCAATATCGAAAACGGCATTGGCGATATCGTAACCACCGGTGGCACTAAGTACTTCAAGACCAACACCGATGGCGCAGATGCCAACGCGCAGGGTAAAGACAGTGTTGCGATTGGTTCTGGTTCCATTGCTGCCGCTGACAACAGCGTCGCGCTGGGCACGGGTTCCGTAGCAGACGAAGAAAATACGATCTCTGTGGGTTCTTCTACCAACCAGCGCCGTATCACCAACGTTGCTGCCGGTGTTAATGCCACCGATGCGGTTAACGTTTCGCAACTGAAGTCTTCTGAAGCAGGCGGCGTTCGCTACGACACCAAAGCTGATGGCTCTATCGACTACAGCAACATCACTCTCGGTGGTGGTAACGGCGGTACGACTCGCATCAGCAACGTCTCCGCTGGCGTCAACAACAACGACGCAGTGAACTATGCGCAACTGAAGCAAAGCGTGCAGGAAACGAAGCAATACACCGATCAGCGCATGGTTGAGATGGATAACAAACTGTCCAAAACCGAAAGCAAGTTGAGCGGTGGTATCGCTTCTGCAATGGCGATGACCGGTCTGCCGCAGGCTTACACGCCGGGTGCCAGCATGGCCTCTATTGGTGGCGGTACTTACAACGGTGAATCGGCTGTTGCTTTAGGTGTGTCGATGGTGAGCGCCAATGGTCGTTGGGTCTACAAATTACAAGGTAGTACCAATAGCCAGGGTGAATACTCCGCCGCACTCGGTGCCGGTATTCAGTGGTAATGATCCATTAACGAATGGGTAAACGCCACATTGCCTGATGCGCTACGCTTATCAGGCCTACGGGGTGATTCAGCACATTCCTGTAGGTCGGATAAGGCGTTCACGCCGCATCCGGCAAGATAAGGCACTCCGGGTCAACAATCTAAGGGCAATTCTCTGATGAGGATTGCCCTTTTCTTTACCAGACATCTCCCACCACAAGAATTGGCCCTACCAATTCTTCGCTTATCTGACCTCTGGTTCACAATTCCCCAATTAAAACTCACATCAATGTTGCCAACACATAACATTTAGTTAACCATTCATTGTCATTACCCCTACACAACACAATTGGCAGTGCCACTTTTACACAACGTGTGACAAAGAGATGGGCAACAGACTCATTACACGGCGTGTGTGGACTGCAGGAGACCTGCAATGAATCTCTGGCAACAAAACTACGATCCCGCCGGGAATATCTGGCTTTCCAGCCTGATAGCATCGCTTCCCATCCTGTTTTTCTTCTTTGCGCTGATTAAGCTCAAACTGAAAGGATACGTCGCCGCCTCATGGACGGTGGCAATCGCCCTTGCCGTGGCTTTGCTGTTCTATAAAATGCCGGTCGCTAACGCGCTGGCCTCGGTGGTTTATGGCTTCTTCTACGGGTTGTGGCCCATCGCGTGGATCATTATTGCAGCGGTGTTCGTCTATAAGATCTCGGTGAAAACCGGGCAGTTTGACATCATCCGCTCGTCTATTCTTTCGATAACCCCTGACCAGCGCCTGCAAATGCTGATCGTCGGTTTCTGTTTCGGCGCTTTCCTTGAAGGAGCCGCAGGCTTTGGCGCACCGGTAGCAATTACCGCCGCATTGCTGGTCGGCCTGGGCTTTAAACCACTGTACGCCGCCGGGCTGTGCCTGATTGTTAACACCGCGCCAGTGGCATTTGGTGCGATGGGTATTCCGATTCTGGTCGCCGGGCAGGTAACAGGCATCGACAGCTTTGAGATTGGTCAGATGGTGGGGCGTCAGCTGCCGTTTATGACCATTATCGTGCTGTTCTGGATCATGGCGATTATGGACGGCTGGCGCGGTATCAAAGAAACCTGGCCTGCGGTCGTGGTTGCGGGCGGGTCGTTTGCCATCGCTCAATACCTCAGCTCTAACTTTATTGGGCCGGAACTGCCAGACATTATCTCTTCACTGGTATCGCTGCTCTGTCTGACACTGTTCCTCAAACGCTGGCAACCCGTGCGCGTATTCCGCTTCGGTGACTTAGGGGCGTCACAGGTTGATATGACGCTGGCTCACACAGGTTACACGGCAGGTCAGGTGCTGCGCGCCTGGACACCGTTCCTGTTCCTGACCGCCACCGTAACGCTGTGGAGTATCCCGCCGTTTAAAGCCCTGTTCACTTCAGGCGGTGCGCTGTATGAGTGGGTGATCAACATTCCGGTGCCGTACCTCGATAAACTGGTTGCCCGTATGCCGCCAGTGGTCAGCGAAGCGACAGCGTATGCCGCCGTGTTTAAGTTTGACTGGTTCTCTGCCACTGGCACCGCCATTCTGTTTGCTGCCCTGCTCTCGATTGTCTGGCTGAAGATGAAACCATCTGACGCTATCAGCACCTTCGGCAGCACGCTGAAAGAACTGGCTCTGCCTATCTACTCCATCGGCATGGTGCTGGCGTTCGCCTTTATCTCGAACTATTCCGGTTTGTCATCAACACTGGCGCTGGCACTGGCGCACACCGGTCATGCATTCACCTTCTTCTCGCCGTTCCTCGGCTGGCTTGGGGTATTCCTGACCGGGTCGGATACGTCATCTAATGCTTTGTTTGCCGCTTTGCAGGCTACCGCCGCACAACAAATTGGCGTTTCTGACCTGTTGCTGGTTGCTGCCAACACCACCGGTGGTGTCACCGGCAAAATGATCTCTCCGCAATCTATCGCTATCGCCTGTGCGGCGGTAGGCCTGGTGGGCAAAGAGTCTGATTTGTTCCGCTTTACTGTCAAACACAGCCTGATCTTCACCTGTATGGTGGGCGTGATCACCACGCTTCAGGCCTATGTCTTAACGTGGATGATTCCTTAATGATTGTTTTACCCAGACGCCTGTCAGACGAGGTTGCCGATCGTGTGCGGGCGCTGATTGATGAAAAAAACCTGGAAGCGGGCATGAAGTTGCCCGCTGAACGTCAACTGGCGATGCAACTCGGCGTGTCGAGAAATTCACTGCGCGAGGCGCTGGCGAAACTGGTAAGCGAAGGTGTGCTGCTCAGTCGACGTGGCGGCGGGACGTTTATTCGCTGGCGTCATGACACATGGTCGGAGCAAAACATCGTCCAGCCGCTGAAAACGCTGATGGCCGATGATCCGGATTACAGTTTCGATATTCTTGAAGCCCGCTACGCCATTGAAGCCAGCACCGCATGGCATGCAGCAATGCGCGCCACACCTGGCGAAAAAGAAAAGATTCAGCTTTGCTTTGAAGCAACGCTAAGTGAAGACCCGGATCTCGCCTCACAAGCGGACGTTCGTTTTCATCTGGCGATTGCCGAAGCTTCACATAACATTGTGTTGCTGCAAACCATGCGTGGTTTCTTCGATGTCCTGCAATCCTCAGTGAAGCATAGCCGTCAACGGATGTATCTGGTGCCACCGGTTTTTTCACAACTGACCGAACAACATCAGGCTGTCATTGACGCCATTTTTGCCGGTGATGCTGACGGGGCGCGTAAAGCAATGATGGCGCACCTTAGCTTTGTTCACACCACCATGAAACGATTCGATGAAGATCAGGCTCGCCATGCACGCATTACCCGCCTGCCTGGTGACCATAATGAGCATTCGAGGGAGAAAAACGCATGATTATTTCCGCAGCCAGCGATTATCGCGCCGCAGCGCAACGCATTCTGCCGCCGTTCCTGTTTCACTATATGGATGGGGGGGCATATTCTGAATACACCCTACGCCGCAACGTGGAAGATTTGTCAGAAGTGGCGCTGCGCCAGCGTATTCTGAAAAACATGTCTGACTTAAGCCTGGAAACGACGCTGTTTAATGAGAAATTGTCGATGCCGGTGGCGCTAGGTCCGGTAGGTTTGTGTGGCATGTATGCGCGACGCGGCGAAGTTCAGGCTGCCAAAGCCGCGGATGCGCATGGCATTCCGTTTACTCTCTCGACGGTTTCCGTTTGCCCGATTGAAGAAGTCGCTCCAGCTATCAAACGTCCGATGTGGTTCCAGCTTTATGTGCTGCGCGATCGCGGCTTTATGCGTAACGCACTGGAGCGAGCAAAAGCCGCGGGTTGTTCGACGCTGGTTTTCACCGTGGATATGCCGACACCGGGAGCGCGTTATCGTGATGCGCATTCTGGGATGAGCGGCCCGAACGCGGCAATGCGCCGCTATTTGCAGGCGGTGACGCATCCGCAATGGGCGTGGGATGTGGGCCTGAACGGTCGTCCGCATGATTTAGGTAATATCTCGGCTTACCTCGGCAAACCGACCGGACTGGAAGATTACATCGGCTGGCTGGGGAATAACTTCGATCCGTCCATCTCATGGAAAGACCTTGAGTGGATCCGCGATTTCTGGGATGGCCCGATGGTGATCAAAGGGATCCTCGACCCAGAAGATGCGCGCGATGCAGTACGTTTTGGTGCTGATGGAATTGTGGTTTCTAACCACGGTGGCCGCCAGCTGGACGGTGTGCTCTCTTCTGCCCGTGCACTACCTACTATTGCAGATGCCGTGAAAGGTGATATCGCCATTCTGGCAGATAGCGGAATACGTAACGGGCTTGATGTCGTGCGTATGATTGCGCTCGGTGCCGACACCGTACTGCTGGGTCGTGCTTTCCTGTATGCGCTGGCAACAGCGGGCCAGGCGGGTGTAGCTAACCTGCTAAATCTGATCGAAAAAGAGATGAAAGTGGCAATGACGCTGACTGGCGCGAAATCGATTAGCGAAATTACGCAAGATTCGCTGGTGCAGGGGCTGGGTAAAGAGTTGCCGGCGGCATTGGCTCCGATGGCGAAAGGGAATGCAGCTTAAGGGTTAGACGAATATCTGCTATCCTGCCCCCGCACTAAGGGGGCAGTATGCTAAACATCGTACTTTACGAACCAGAAATTCCGCCAAATACTGGCAACATCATCCGTCTTTGCGCTAATACCGGCTTTCGTCTGCATATCATCGAACCAATGGGATTTGCCTGGGACGATAAGCGCCTGCGCCGCGCGGGGCTGGACTATCACGAGTTTACCGCCGTTACGCGTCATCATGACTATCGCGCGTTCCTTGAAGCAGAAAATCCCCAGCGCCTGTTTGCCCTCACCACGAAAGGTACGCCTGCTCACAGCGCCGTAAGCTATCAGGATGGCGATTATCTGATGTTCGGCCCGGAAACACGCGGCCTGCCAGCGAGCATTCTTGATGCCCTGCCCGCTGAACAAAAAATTCGTATTCCAATGGTGCCGGACAGCCGCAGCATGAACCTGTCCAATGCGGTGTCGGTCGTGGTGTATGAAGCCTGGCGGCAGTTGGGGTATCCGGGAGCGGTATTGAGAGATTAGTTACTGTAGGCCGGATAGATGATTACATCGCATCCGGCACGATCACAGGACATCAGATCCCATCACCATACTCAAACGTATGGTTAATGCCGTTGAAATGCTGATCCATATCCATTGACGGTTTATCGCTATCCGGCTTGCCGACAATGCGTGCCGGAACGCCAGCGGCAGTAGTGTGCGGCGGCACCGGTTGCAGCACCACGGAACCTGCGCCAATCTTCGCGCCGCGCCCAACTTCAATATTGCCGAGAATTTTCGCGCCCGCGCCAATCATCACACCTTCACGAATTTTCGGGTGACGGTCGCCACCAGATTTACCCGTACCGCCAAGCGTCACAGATTGCAGAATCGATACGTCGTTTTCAATCACCGCCGTTTCACCAACGACGATGCCTGTCGCGTGGTCGAGCATGATACCGCGACCAATTTTTGCTGCCGGGTGAATATCAACCTGGAACGTCACAGAAACCTGGTTTTGCAGAAAAATAGCCAGTGCGCGACGCCCCTGATTCCACAACCAGTGACCGATGCGATACGCCTGCAAAGCATGAAAACCCTTCAGGTATAGCAACGGGGTTGAGTATTTATCCACCGCCGGGTCACGGGTACGCACCGCCTGAATATCACAGGCCGCAGAGGCGATCATTTCCGGGTCGGCGGCGTAGGCTTCTTCCACCACTTCACGGATAGCAATAGCCGGCATAATGGGCGATGACAGCTTGTTCGCCAGCATGTAGCTCAGTGCACTGCCAAGGTTTTCGTGCTTGAGTAGCGTCGCGTGGTAAAAACTGGCCAGCATTGGCTCACAGTCCGCCAGCGTTCTGGCTTCAGCTTTAATATTGTTCCAGACAATTTCCAGTTCTTCACACGACATTGCTTACTCCACACGATGAGATAATGACCGACCCGTTCTGCGCGGGCCGGGTCATAGTGGTAACAAAGGTTCCCTGGGTTTAGTGGCTGCTGCGCTCGTCCTTGCGTGCACGACCTAGTAAAGTCAATGCTGCCTCGCGCGCGTTTTTTCCGCAATATAATACTTGATAAATTTCCTCGGTTATTGGCATTTCAACGCCGAAGCGATGCGCCAGTTCGCGGACTTCTTTCGTATTGCGGTAGCCTTCCACCACTTGACCAATTTTCTCCTGCGCGCTTTGTACATCCATGCCCTGACCGAGCATCATGCCAAAACGGCGGTTACGCGACTGGTTGTCGGTACAGGTAAGCACCAGATCGCCCAGCCCCGCCATGCCCATAAAGGTGGCAGGATCGGCACCCAGCGCCGCGCCAAGACGCGACATCTCAGCCAGCCCACGAGTGATCAGCGCCGTACGCGCATTCGCACCAAAACCGATACCGTCGGACATCCCCGCGCCAATGGCAATGACGTTTTTCACCGCGCCGCCAAGCTGCACACCGATGAAATCCGGGTTGCTGTAAACGCGGAAACTTTTGCCACAGTGCAGCAATTGCTGGAGGTCATCGGCAAAGGTCTGGTCCGTCGAGGCCAGCGAAATGGCCGTCGGTAAACCTGCCGCCAGTTCTTTCGCAAACGTTGGGCCAGAGATAACCGCCAGCGGAATTTGATCGCCTAAGGCCTCACGCGCTACGTCCTGTAACAGACGTCCGGTTTCTGCTTCCAGCCCTTTGGTCGCCCACACCAGACGCGCATCAGGACGCATCAGCGGTTTAATCTGGCGCAGCACTGCACCAAAGACATGGCTGGGTACGACGACAAGAATATTACGGCTGGCTGCCAGCGCAGTGGCGAGATCGCTTTCAAGATGGAGCGTATCGGGAAAAGGCACATCGGGGAGAAACGCGGCGTTACAGCGGTCGCGTTCAAGCGTTGCGATATGTTCAGGGTCATGGCCCCAGAGGACAACCTCGTGGCCATTTCTTGCCAGGGTGATGGCAAGAGCGGTGCCGTACGAGCCGGCACCGATCACAGTCATTGAAGCATTACGTTGGTTCATCAGGCATCCTGATGTTCTTCAGTACCTTCGCCAGCCTGCTGCTGCAAATAGTTCATGAACAGCGCATCGAAGTTAACCGGCGCAAGGTTCAGTTGCGGGAATGTACCGCGGGATACCATGCTGGTGATGCACTCACGAGCATACGGGAACAGAATGTTCGGGCAGTATGCGCCCAGGCAATGTGCCATCTGGGTGCCTTCGATACCCGCGATGGAGAAAATACCGCCCTGCTGAACTTCACACAGGAACGCGGTTTCTTCGCCCAGGGAGGCCGTTACGGTAACACGCAGTACCACTTCGTAAACGTCATCTGCCAGTTGAGTAGATGCCGTATCCAGATCAAGTTTAACTTCTGGTTGCCAATCTTTCTGGAAAACGTGCGGCGCGTTCGGCGCTTCGAAAGAAATATCCTTGGTATAAATACGTTGGATCTGGAAAGTCATTTCGGTGTTGTTTTGTTCTGACATGTGTAGAAAACCCTTAAGTGTTGTCCTTAAAATACTGCGCAATGTAATGCCAACGTTCACACGTTATTTCAGCAGGGGATCCAGTCCACCACGTGCATCCAATGCATACAAGTCATCACAGCCACCAATGTGCTGTGCGTCAATAAAAATCTGTGGAACCGTGGTGCGACCGCTGCGTTTGATCATCTCTTCACGCTTAGCGGCATTGCCATCGATCGGCAACTCCTGAAAACTCACACCCTTGCTGCTCAGCAGTGCTTTTGCACGATGGCAATACGGGCAGGTTTCTTTGGTATAGATTTCAACATTGGCCATAAATTAGCTCCTGTTTTTTACCCTGAAATTTCATGTTGCAGGGCGGCAGCAAAATGGAGTGTCCCCAGAAGCTTATATCAATAAGTCGCTGGGGGCCTAATTGCAGCTAACGGCCTGCATCATGAAAGACGACAGGTAAATTATTTGCCGCGCACCAAAGGCAAGTTTTCGCCAGCCCAGCCAGCGACGCCTTCTTTCAGTACGAATACTTGTGCAAAACCAGCTTTCGTCAGCGCGTTTGCAGGCTCCTGGCACTGCATGCCAGAACCATCTACCACGATAACCGGTTTGTCTTTGTGCTTCTCAAGCTCACCAACATTGTTGGCTTTGATTTCGCTCGGCAACAGGTTGATAGAACCTGCGATATGGCCTTTACGGAAGTCATCACGCTGACGTAAATCCACAACCACAGCGTCTTCTTTGTTGATCAGACGCGTAGCTTCACCACGAGTAATCACCTTCACTTTCGAGGTCAGGCTCTTAAACGTAGTCACAAGAACCGCCACCAGTAACGCGATCCAGGCGATACTCAGTATGGGATGACGGCCAACAAATCGCATAATTTCTTGCATGGGGGGTAACAACTCCCGACGTAGTGATTAAAAAAACCAGGAAAGGAGTATACCTGCGCAGTGCGGCAAATACAGCCAGCGCGTTAACTGGAATGCAATTTTGCGGGGCGCTACGAAAAAAAAGCGTAAATCTGGCATCTGCTTGCCGCGAGCGGTCGTATATTTTGATCTTCAGAGGCTATTTTATCGATTCAGCTGTAGTAAAATTACGCAAATTTTGACTCTTGAGTATGAGGTTGTCGCAATGTCGGTTTCTAAAAAACCTATGGTACTGGTGATTCTGGATGGCTATGGCTATCGCGAAGAACAGCAGGATAACGCCATTTTTAGTGCTAAAACCCCGGTAATGGATGCACTGTGGGCCAATCGTCCGCATACCCTGATCGACGCTTCCGGTCTGGAAGTCGGTCTGCCTGACCGTCAGATGGGTAACTCCGAAGTAGGCCACGTTAACCTGGGTGCCGGCCGCATCGTGTATCAGGACCTGACTCGTCTGGACGTTGAAATCAAAGATCGCGCTTTCTTTACTAATCCGGTGCTGACTGGTGCGGTAGATAAAGCGAAAAACGCAGGCAAAGCAGTACACATTATGGGTCTGCTCTCCGCAGGTGGTGTACACAGCCACGAAGATCACATCATGGCGATGGTAGAACTGGCAGCTGAACGCGGCGCAGAAAAAATCTACCTACACGCATTCCTTGACGGTCGCGACACTCCGCCGCGCAGTGCTGAATCCTCGCTGAAAAAATTCGAAGAGAAATTTGCCGCGCTGGGTAAAGGCCGCGTAGCGTCCATCATTGGTCGTTACTACGCGATGGACCGCGATAACCGTTGGGATCGCGTTGAAAAAGCTTATGACCTGCTGACTCTGGCGCAAGGTGAGTTCCAGGCCGATACCGCCGTTGCCGGTTTGCAGGCTGCTTATGCTCGCGACGAAAACGACGAGTTCGTGAAAGCGACCGTTATTCGTGCAGAAGGTCAGCCAGATGCGGCAATGGAAGACGGCGATGCGCTGATTTTCATGAACTTCCGTGCTGACCGCGCACGTGAAATCACTCGTGCATTCGTAAATGCCGATTTTGACGGCTTCGCGCGTAAGAAAGTGGTTAACGTCGATTTCGTGATGCTGACCGAATACGCTGCCGACATCAAAACCGCAGTGGCTTACCCACCCGCTTCCCTGGTTAACACCTTCGGCGAGTGGATGGCGAAAAACGACAAAACTCAGCTGCGTATTTCCGAAACCGAAAAATATGCCCACGTTACTTTCTTCTTCAACGGTGGCGTAGAAGAGTCGTTCAAAGGCGAAGATCGCATTCTGATCAACTCACCGAAAGTGGCTACCTACGATCTGCAACCGGAAATGAGCTCCGCAGAGCTGACCGAAAAACTGGTTGCGGCAATCAAGAGCGGCAAATACGACACCATTATCTGTAACTATCCGAACGGCGACATGGTAGGTCACACCGGGGTGATGGAAGCGGCGGTTAAAGCGGTTGAAGCGCTGGATCACTGCGTGGAAGAAGTCGCGAAAGCGGTTGAGTCCGTGGGTGGACAACTGCTGATCACCGCTGACCACGGTAACGCTGAACAGATGCGCGATCCGGCAACGGGTCAGGCACACACAGCACACACCAACCTGCCAGTTCCGCTGATTTACGTTGGTGATAAGAACGTGAAAGCGGTTGAAGGCGGCAAACTTTCTGACATCGCGCCGACCATGTTGTCGCTGATGGGTATGGAAATCCCGCAAGAGATGACTGGTAAGCCGCTGTTCATCGTGGAATAATCCCTCCCCATGAGGGGAAAGGCGATTAATACCATGACACGGGCCGTGAAACCGCGCAGGTTTGCAATCAGGCCCATCATCTACGCCAGCGTTCTGAGCGCTGGCGTATTGTTGTGCGCCTTTTCCGCCCACGCGGATGAGCGTGACCAACTCAAATCCATTCAGGCTGACATCGCCGCGAAAGAGCGCGCGGTACGCCAAAAGCAACAACAACGCGCAAGCCTGCTCGCACAATTGAAAAAGCAGGAAGAAGCGATCTCTGAAGCCACCCGTAAACTGCGCGAAACGCAAAACACGCTTAATCAACTGAATAAACAGATTGATGAGATGAACGCGTCGATTGCCAAACTGGAGCAGCAAAAAGCCGCCCAGGAGCGCAGCCTCGCCGCGCAACTGGATGCCGCGTTTCGTCAGGGTGAACATACCGGTATTCAGCTGATTCTCAGCGGTGAAGAAAGCCAGCGTGGGCAGCGGTTACAGGCTTATTTCGGCTATCTCAACCAGGCGCGACAAGAAACCATTGCTCAGTTGAAACAAACGCGTGAAGAAGTCGCTATGCAGCGTGCCGAACTGGAAGAGAAACAGAGCGAGCAACAAACGCTTTTATATGAGCAGCGCGCCCAACAGGCGAAGCTGACCCAGGCGTTGAGCGAGCGTAAAAAGACGCTGGCAGGGCTGGAGTCTTCCATCCAGCAAGGTCAGCAACAGTTGAGCGAGCTGCGCGCCAACGAATCCCGCCTGCGTAACAGCATTGCCCGTGCGGAAGCCGCGGCGAAAGCGCGTGCTGAACGTGAAGCGCGCGAAGCCCAGGCGGTTCGCGACCGCCAGAAAGAAGCGACGCGCAAAGGCACCACCTACAAGCCGACCGAAAGCGAAAAATCGCTGATGTCCCGTACCGGTGGTCTGGGCGCACCGCGCGGTCAGGCATTCTGGCCGGTTCGCGGGCCAACGCTGCATCGCTATGGCGAGCAGCTACAGGGTGAATTACGCTGGAAAGGGATGGTGATTGGTGCCTCTGAAGGTACTGAAGTTAAAGCGATTGCCGACGGCCGGGTGATTCTGGCTGACTGGCTGCAAGGCTACGGTCTGGTGGTGGTGGTTGAGCATGGTAAAGGCGACATGAGTCTTTACGGCTATAATCAGAGCGCACTGGTGAGCGTTGGTTCGCAGGTTCGCGCGGGCCAGCCAATTGCACTGGTGGGCAGCAGTGGCGGTCAGGGTCGGCCTTCACTCTATTTCGAAATTCGCCGCCAGGGTCAGGCGGTCAATCCACAGCCGTGGTTGGGAAGATAAGTTTTGTTTCCATTTCGTCGTAACGTTCTTGCATTTGCCGCTCTGTTGGCGCTCTCCTCCCCCGTAATTGCTGGCAAACTTGCCATCGTCATTGATGATTTTGGGTATCGCCCGCACAACGAAAACCAGGTGCTGGCGATGCCTTCCGCTATCTCCGTCGCTGTATTACCCGATTCACCGCACGCCAGAGAGATGGCGACCAAAGCGCATAACAGCGGTCACGAAGTGTTGATTCATCTACCGATGGCACCACTGAGTAAACAGCCGCTGGAGAAAAATACGCTACGCCCGGAGATGAGCAGCGACGAAATTGAGCGCATTATTCGTAGTGCGGTCAGTAACGTGCCCTATGCCGTGGGGATCAACAACCACATGGGCAGCAAGATGACCTCTAACCTGTTTGGTATGCAGAAAGTGATGCAGGCGCTGGAGCGTTACAATCTTTACTTCCTCGACAGCGTAACCATCGGTAATACCCAGGCGATGCGCGCCGCGCAAGGCACTGGCGTGAAGGTGATCAAACGGAAGGTGTTCCTCGACGATTCGCAGAACGAAGCGGACATCCGTGTGCAATTTAATCGCGCAATTGATCTGGCGCGTCGCAACGGTTCAACCATTGCCATTGGGCATCCTCACCCTTCAACGGTACGCGTGCTACAACAGATGGTTTATAACCTGCCGCCAGACATTACGCTGGTGAAAGCCAGCAGCTTGCTGAATGAACCGCAGGTTGATACGTCTACACCGCCGAAAAACACTGTGCCCGACACACCGCGTAATCCGTTCCGTGGCGTGAAGCTGTGCAAACCGAAGAAGCCGCTGGAACCTGTTTATGCTAATCGCTTCTTTGAAGTATTAAGCGAAAGCATCAGCCAGAGCACGCTGATCGTTTACTTCCAGCATCAGTGGCAAGGCTGGGGCAAACAGCCCGAAGCGGCAAAACTTAACGCTAGCGCAAATTAAAGGCGCTACGCGTAATGCGATGGTGCGACCGCGTTTTGTCGCGCCATTGCCATAAGCGGAAAGACCACAGTAACGCCTGGTAACCCACCTTCACGCTGCGGACATTGGTAATCAGGCGCTTATACATACCGGAAGTAAATATCTCGGCAATCATCCGTTGGCGGGTAAGAATATCCGGCTCTTTGCGCACCGCATGGCAAACACGCAATGCTTCGTAAGTTATTTGCTGATGAAATTCCGGATAAATCGTAATTTTGTCAGCATAATTTCGATTTAATTTCTCCAGCAGGCGGGTAATCTTAATATAGTGACGTTGATAATTAAGGTTTTTATTCCCTTGTCTATGCAACCGACTCACTGACGTATTATGCAGATAATATTTATATAATGATTGCTCGGTATATCGCGCACGCAGCGCGTTAAACATAAATTCTGTTGTCCAGACAATATCCTGATGATGTAATCCGGCAATAAATTTAATGTTATTTTTAACAATAACATCGCGGCGATAAACCCCCATCCAGACCACGTGTGTCCAACGGCGGGAAGAAAGTCCCATCCGCAGCCAGTCCGGACCGGTTAATACACCGGTTGAGCGAAGGCGATCGGTGGGGATGGATTGCCAGGTTTCACCCGTTTCACGAAAACACCAATCAGCGTTGCACTGCGCCACGTCGAGGTCATCCTCTAACGCCATGGTCATCAGCGTTTCGTACATGGTGGGATAGACCTCATCGTCAGCATCGACAAAAGCGACATATTTTCCCGTTGCCACTTCAATCCCACGATTACGCGCCACCGATGCGCCAGCATTCGCCTGATGCAACAAACGAACGTGCGGATAGTTTTCTGCGTAATGCTTTGCTATTTCAACAGAATTATCCGTTGAACCATCGTTAATAATAATGATTTCCAGAGCAGTCCATGTTTGCGTAATTAAAGATTCCATACAAGTGCGGAAATCATCGCCCGCATTATATAACGGGATAATAACACTAAGTTTATTGGTGCTGTTCATCATAAATTACCGACGACCTCTGAAGTTATCCTGACGTTTTACAGGCTTTGTATTAAGAAACTATTAAGCCTGTGAGATATTATTTTTACCGGTGAGAGAGTCACTTCAGGGTAGAGAGATAATGAGAGCAGCTATATAAGAGATCAGTGCAATTACGAACTCTTTATTACACTGACAGGATTTTACATATTTAACGGATTATCCTCAGGCAAAAGGGCTGGAATACCAGCCCTTGTTCGTGTTAATCCCAGCTCAGAATAACTTTCCCGGACTGGCCCGAACGCATAGCGTCAAAGCCCTTCTGGAAATCATCGATAGAGAAACGATGGGTAATGATCGGCGAGAGATCGAGGCCAGACTGAATCAGCGCCGCCATCTTGTACCAGGTTTCAAACATCTCACGACCGTAAATACCTTTAATGAACAAGCCTTTAAAGATTACTTTGGTCCAGTCGATAGACATATCGGACGGTGGAATACCCAGCATCGCAATACGACCGCCGTGGTTCATGGTGTCGAGCATGGTACGAAACGCTGGCGGCGCACCGGACATTTCCAGACCGACATCAAAGCCTTCGGTCATGCCCAGTTCTGCCATCACATCATTAAGGTTTTCTTTAGCGACGTTAACCGCACGGGTGATACCCATTTTGCGTGCCAGCTCAAGGCGGTATTCGTTAACATCAGTGATCACCACATTGCGTGCACCAACGTGTTTCGCCACCGCCGCAGCCATAATACCTATCGGACCTGCACCAGAGACCAGCACATCCTCGCCAACCAGATCGAACGACAGCGCGGTATGCACGGCGTTACCGAAGGGATCAAAAATGGAAGCCAGGTCGTCGGAGATATTGTCTGGGATTTTGAAGGCGTTGAACGCCGGAATCACCAGATACTCGGCGAAGCAGCCCGGACGGTTAACACCGACGCCGATCGTGTTGCGGCACAGATGGGTACGACCGCCACGACAGTTGCGACAGTGACCGCAGGTGATATGGCCTTCGCCAGAAACGCGATCGCCAATCTTGAAGCCTTTCACTTCCTGACCAATACCTACCACTTCACCGACATATTCATGGCCCACGACCATCGGCACCGGGATGGTTTTTTGCGACCACTCATCCCAGTTATAGATGTGAACGTCAGTCCCGCAGATGGCTGTTTTACGGATTTTAATCAGCAGATCGTTATGCCCGAGTTCCGGTACAGGAACGTCGGTCATCCAGATGCCCTCTTCCGCTTTCAGTTTGGATAACGCTTTCATCTCACACCCTCAGGCGATAACGCCCAGTTGTTTACCAATACGCGTGAATGCTTCTACTGCACGCGTAATTTGCTCAGGGGTATGCGCCGCAGACATCTGGGTACGAATACGCGCCTGACCTTTAGGAACGACCGGATAGAAGAAACCGGTGACGTAAATGCCCTCTTTTTGCAGTTCACGGGCAAATTTTTGCGCCACTACAGCATCGCCAAGCATGACCGGAATAATGGCGTGATCAGCACCCGCCAGGGTAAAGCCCGCCGCCGACATCTGCTCACGGAACTGACGCGCGTTCGCCCACAGACGGTCACGCAGCTCGCTACCCGCTTCGACCATCTCCAGCACTTTGATGGATGCGGCGACAATCGCTGGTGCCAGCGAGTTGGAGAACAGGTACGGACGAGAACGCTGGCGCAGCCACTCAACCACTTCTTTGCGCGCCGCGGTATAACCACCAGAAGCCCCGCCCAACGCTTTACCAAGCGTACCGGTGATAATATCGACCCGCCCCATCACATCGCAGTATTCATGGGAACCACGACCATTTTCACCGACAAAACCGACCGCGTGAGAGTCGTCTACCATCACCAGGGCATCGTATTTATCTGCCAGATCGCAAACGCCTTTCAGATTGGCAATCACGCCATCCATCGAGAACACACCATCGGTGGCAATCAGCACATGACGCGCACCGGCTTCACGCGCTTCTTTCAGACGAGCTTCCAGCTCATGCATATCGTTGTTGGCATAACGATAGCGTTTAGCTTTACACAGACGCACACCATCAATAATAGACGCGTGGTTCAGTGCGTCGGAGATAATGGCGTCCTCCGCGCTCAGAAGCGTTTCAAACAGGCCGCCGTTAGCATCAAAGCAGGAAGAGTAGAGAATCGCATCTTCCATCCCCAGGAATGCCGCCAGTTTTTGTTCAAGCTCTTTATGGCTATCCTGGGTGCCGCAGATAAAGCGCACCGAAGCCATCCCAAAACCATGAGAGTCCATTCCCGCCTTTGCCGCCGCAATCAGCTCTGGATGATTTGCCAGTCCGAGATAGTTATTGGCGCAAAAGTTAATAACGTGGCTTCCATCAGCCACAGTGATATCTGCTTGCTGCGCAGACGTAATAATGCGCTCTTCTTTAAACAACCCTTCCGCCCGTGCGGTTTCCAGATCGTTGGTTAACTGCTGATAAAATTCTCCACGCATTGCGATTCTCCAGACAGGGCAAATTCCAGCACATATTACCCAAACTTCTAGGTCGCGACGAGATGACGCGTTAACACTTCTGCAAAATTCAGGATAAATAACGTCCATCAATCTCACTTTTGGCGAATGGCTGAAGCCAACGCCGTGTAGTGATATGATAGAAGTATTCGTGTCTGAGATTGTCTCTGACTCCATAATTCGAAGGTTACAGTTATGATCATCGTTACCGGCGGCGCGGGCTTTATCGGCAGCAACATCGTTAAGGCCCTGAATGATAAAGGCATCACCGATATTCTGGTGGTGGACAACCTGAAAGACGGCACCAAGTTTGTGAACCTGGTGGATCTGGATATCGCGGACTATATAGATAAGGAAGACTTCCTGATCCAGATTATGGCTGGCGAAGAGTTCGGCGATGTCGAAGCGATTTTCCACGAAGGCGCGTGCTCTTCCACCACCGAGTGGGACGGCAAGTATATGATGGATAACAACTATCAATACTCCAAAGAGCTGCTGCACTACTGTCTGGAGCGCGAAATCCCGTTCCTGTACGCTTCTTCCGCAGCCACTTACGGCGGTCGCACTTCCGATTTTATTGAATCCCGCGAATATGAAAAACCGTTGAATGTCTACGGTTACTCAAAATTCCTGTTTGATGAATATGTTCGCCAAATCCTGCCTGAAGCGAACTCACAGATTGTTGGCTTCCGTTATTTCAACGTTTATGGACCGCGTGAAGGCCATAAAGGCAGCATGGCGAGCGTCGCTTTCCATCTCAACACCCAGCTTAATAACGGTGAATCACCGAAGCTGTTCGAAGGTAGCGAGAACTTTAAACGTGACTTCGTCTATGTGGGCGATGTGGCAGATGTAAACCTGTGGTTCCTGGAAAATGGCGTTTCCGGCATCTTCAACCTCGGTACTGGTCGTGCGGAATCCTTCCAGGCTGTAGCAGATGCTACGCTTGCTTATCACAAGAAAGGCCAAATCGAATACATTCCGTTCCCGGATAAACTGAAAGGCCGCTACCAGGCGTTCACTCAGGCAGATCTGACGAATCTGCGCGCGGCGGGTTACGATAAACCGTTCAAAACCGTTGCCGAAGGCGTAACGGAATACATGGCCTGGCTGAATCGTGACGCATAAGAGCTCTGCATGAAAATACTGGTGATCGGCCCGTCTTGGGTTGGCGACATGATGATGTCGCAAAGTCTCTATCGCACGCTCCAGGCGCGCTATCCCCAGGCGATAATCGACGTGATGGCACCGGCATGGTGCCGTCCATTATTATCGCGGATGCCGGAAGTTAACGAAGCTATCCCTATGCCTCTCGGTCACGGAGCGCTGGAAATCGGCGAACGCCGCAAACTGGGTCATAGCCTGCGTGAAAAGCGCTACGACCGCGCCTACGTCTTACCTAACTCCTTCAAATCCGCATTAGTGCCTTTCTTCGCAGGTATTCCTCATCGCACCGGCTGGCGCGGCGAGATGCGCTACGGTTTACTCAACGATGTACGCGTGCTCGATAAAGAAGCCTGGCCGCTAATGGTGGAACGCTATGTCGCGCTGGCCTATGACAAAGGCATTATGCGTACAGCACAAGATCTGCCGCAGCCATTGTTATGGCCGCAGTTGCAGGTGAGCGAAGGTGAAAAATCATATACCTGTAATCAATTTTCGCTCTCATCAGAACGTCCGATGATTGGTTTTTGCCCGGGTGCGGAGTTTGGTCCGGCAAAACGCTGGCCACACTACCACTATGCGGAGCTGGCAAAGCAGCTGATTGATGAAGGTTATCAGGTGGTTCTGTTTGGCTCGGCGAAAGATCATGAAGCGGGCAATGAGATTCTTGCCGCTTTGAATACCGAGCAGCAGGCATGGTGTCGGAACCTGGCGGGGGAAACACAGCTTGATCAAGCGGTTATCCTGATTGCAGCCTGTAAAGCCATTGTTACTAACGATTCTGGCCTGATGCACGTTGCGGCGGCGCTCAATCGTCCGCTGGTTGCCCTGTATGGTCCGAGTAGCCCGGACTTCACACCACCGCTATCCCATAAAGCACGCGTGATCCGCCTGATTACCGGCTATCACAAAGTGCGTAAAGGTGACGCGGCGGAGGGTTATCACCAGAGCTTGATCGACATTACTCCCCAGCGCGTACTGGAAGAACTCAACGCGCTATTGTTACAAGAGGAAGCCTGACGGATGCGAGTTCTGATCGTTAAAACATCGTCGATGGGCGATGTTCTCCATACGCTGCCCGCACTCACTGATGCCCAGCAGGCAATCCCAGGGATTAAGTTTGACTGGGTGGTGGAAGAAGGGTTCGCACAGATTCCTTCCTGGCACGCTGCCGTTGAGCGAGTTATTCCTGTGGCAATACGTCGCTGGCGTAAAGCCTGGTTCTCGGCCCCCATAAAAGCTGAACGCAAAGCGTTTCGTGAAGCGCTACAAGCAGAGAACTATGACGCAGTTATCGACGCTCAGGGGCTGGTAAAAAGCGCGACGCTGGTGACGCGTCTGGCGCATGGCGTAAAGCATGGAATGGACTGGCAAACCGCTCGCGAACCACTGGCAAGCTTGTTTTACAATCGTAAGCATCATATTGCAAAACAGCAGCACGCCGTAGAACGCACCCGCGAACTGTTTGCCAAAAGTCTGGGCTATAGCAAACCACAAACCCAGGGCGATTATGCTATCGCACAGCATTTCCTGACGAACCTGCCTACAGATGCTGGCGAATATGCCGTATTTCTTCATGCAACAACCCGAGATGATAAACACTGGCCGGAAGAACACTGGCGAGAATTGATTGGTTTACTGGCTGATTCAGGAATACGGATTAAACTTCCGTGGGGCGCGCCGCATGAGGAAGAACGGGCGAAACGACTGGCGGAAGGATTTGCTTATGTTGAAGTATTGCCGAAGATGAGTCTGGAAGGCGTTGCCCGCGTACTGGCTGGGGCTAAATTTGTAGTGTCGGTGGATACGGGGTTAAGCCATTTAACGGCGGCACTGGATAGACCCAATATCACGGTTTATGGACCTACCGATCCGGGATTAATTGGTGGGTATGGGAAGAATCAGATGGTTTGTAGGGCTCCGGGGAATGAGTTGTCTCAATTGACAGCAAATGCTGTTAAGCAATTCATTGAAGAAAACGCTGAAAAAGCTGCCATGATTTAAATTACAACTCTTTAATAGATAATTTTGAAATAAAATCAGCTTCCTTGCTGATTTTATTTCACATATTCATTACTTATCTAATAAACATTGGTCCGATTGTGCTTTAAAATAAGCACAAAGCAATATTATGGTGACAAACACAGCAGTCGGAACCGGTTTAGAAAAGAGTATTACATCACTTAGGCCTACTACCAGTAGTGAAAAAAGCAAGATTAAAATATAAGGTTCTTTAGCAGTTCTTAAGGCATATATGAATATTGCTGAAAAGGCTAAAATTGTTAATACTACTCCAGGAATACCACGCGTTGATAACGTATCTATGAGATCGTTATGCAAATGAGAATCTACAAAGGGTAAAGCGCCACTTAATCTAGGCTCTTTCTCTTCTAGTTCATGTATTTTTTCCGCGCGTTTTTCCAGTGATTGTCCTATTGGAGAATATGTTTTTAAACCAACTTCATACATTGCCAGACGGGCACCGACTGAAGTTCTGGTGTTATCATGCGAATAATTAACTAAATCCCTATTTAAGTCATTCATTCTCATAAGTAATGTATCTTTAAAAGAAAATACACCTGCTAATAATGCAATCGCAATAAAACAATATAACTTATAATTAATTCGCTTATTAATATAACTATCCATTACGATTAATAGTAACGCAAAGAATGGAAACACTAATATGGCTGCACGCGTTTCAGTTACTATAACAGCACATAAGCTAAACATGAAGTTAATTGTATATAATGTTGTTTTATGTCTAAAGTCGGATTTTAAAATGAGAATTGATGCCAGTAAAGAAGGGAAAAGGATGATGTAGCCTGCTGTTGTAGCGTGGGAAGCTGATAATGCAACACGGTCGACGTTTAAATAGAAATGTTGCCACATGGCATGCGTAAAAAAAAGTAACTGCGTTGCCAAGGATGCGAACAGAATTAGTTTCCCAAATTTTATTTTGGTTCTCATCTCATCTTTAGCAAAAAGAACTAAGAAAATAAAAGCACTACACAAGGCAATTTTTCCAGTTTCCATTGGGCCACGATATGCATTGGTATAAACCGAGCCTGAAACTTTATAATGTGAATACCAGATGATATTAACGATACCCAAAAGACATAATGAGATGAAAATTAACAAAGTAGGATTATTAGTTATTGTTTTTTTTGGTGATGCTAGAAAATATAATGCAGATATAATTCCAGCTGCATGAAGAAACTTTGTTGCAACATCATCCCACAAAGACAAAGTCATTAAAGACAACATACATAATATGAGAATTAAAGACTTGACACCAGAGTTAATTTCATTCCAACAAAACGACATATAATTTCAACCTATGCTACGAGGATGGGTTATTTAATGCAAGACCTAACGTTTATTCTTTTTTCTATTTACCAGTCTTACCATCCTCCAGAGAATATAGTTTTTTGATGCTAATATTTTTGCTCGCCTCTTATCTCTCTTGCCAAGAAGATTACAATCTTTCAATTCTTTTTCATTGCTTTCAACTAATTGATTTAATAATTCAAAATCGCCATTAAGTAGAACATTCCATAAATAACGAGTTTTATGATAAGTTCTATTTTTACTCAATAATGTATGAATTTCTTCTTTCCGGTTACCTTTGTATAACTGCATCACAGAAGAGTAGATTCTTTCGTGCGCAAATAACTCATGTCGATAATGAGTGATGGTTCTACATGAGTTCATTAAGGAATTTTCTCTATAGTTATGCTTATACATATAATATGGAACCGCATACATATCGCATGTAATTAGCAGTCGATAGATAAAATCCAGATCTTCTCCTAGTCGTAAATCTTCATCAAAAAAAAGATTATTATCTTCCAGGAGTTGTTTTCTTATAAACAAGCACCCTATATGGAATCTGACCTTTTTATAAAAAAAATCGAAAAGTAAAGACCCTTCATTAAAATCTGTATTTATAGGTGAGTAAGTAACACCATTTTTTATATAATGTCCATAAAGCCCACAATAAATCGCATCCCCTCCCGTCTCATGTTGTCTGGAATACATCTTCAGCAGATAGTTAGGATCTATCTCATCATCATCATCCATAAAACATATAAACTGTCCTTGCGCCTTGCGGATACCTGTATTCCTGGCAGACGAAACACCGCCATTTTCTTTATTGATAATAATTAATCGAGAGTGGGTTAACCCATACTCTCTCAAAACATTTGATGTGTTATCTTTAGAACCATCATTAACAATAACAATTTCAAAATTTGGGTAAGTTTGTTTTTCTAATTTCGTTAGAGTTTCAGTAATGTAATCAGATGAATTATACGTCGGTATTATTATGGATACTAAAGGGTAATCATTGCTCATCGTGTTCTCTTGCCTGAACTAATAAAATATGATAGGACTCATCCTTAATTATTATTGTAACTCAGACATCCATGATTTTTATTATTGCCTAAATAGTTTTCTTTTATACTTATTTAATTTGAATTTAATGAAGTAAATAAAAGCGTTAAACGTATCACCATTTTTCTTTGCATGTTGATATTTCACTTGATACTGCTTTTCATTCGTGGCTGGAATAAACGCCACATCATTCCAGCAAGAAGCCTGATAAGCCTCATTAAAATACTTCTGGCAGGGATAATTCGTCCAGTCGTTCCAGGGCTTCGTTACGCCAACATAATGAATCAGCTTAGTATCATCGGTAATGGTCTTTTTATAATCTTCATCGCTTTTATTTTTTAACTCATAGTCAATGCCATAAAAGCAATCATAATCGCCGCTAATAAAAATACAATGACCAAAGAACAGAATATTTAAAATATCCTGATCAAGGCATTTATATTTCGTGTGCTGCGGGTCACTTGCCAGCATAGCAATGGCTTTATTCATAAAATCATT
>OKKE01000049.1_pt1 | contig 34025 bp, 30 predicted proteins | sample 1612241 | NCBI WGS metagenome assembly OKKE01 (sample SAMN04436786, study PRJEB24849) | human gut metagenome | biome: human gut; feature: NICU; material: stool | host: Homo sapiens | place: USA: Saint Louis, MO | collected 2011-04-26 | reverse complement strand
CCGGAAGTAAAAACATACCTTCTGTCGCTTTTATCGTATGGACATTGCCTTCTTGTAATGTTTTTTGGATTGCGGGGACCCATGTTTCCATGTTTTCATCATTATAAACAAAGATATCTGTATCTTGGATCTTTGCCATGTCTTTAGCAGAAGGTTCATAATCGTGGGAATCAGTCCCTGCTGGAATCAATAACTCTACTTCTCCTTCATCCCCGACGATTGCTTTTGTAAAATCATACATGGGATAAAAGGTCGTCATCACGCTCAATTTTTCTTTACTGTCCTCGGCTTTCCCACTTGCCCCGCAAGCAGTTAACATACCTGCTAAAACCAGCATGGCCAATATACCTATCAATCGTTTCATTTATGACACTCCTCTTCTCATCTTCTTTCATTTGAATGTTCCGATTCGCTTTTAGCAAACCGTAATAGTTACGTTTTAGCAACAGGATTTAATTTATCATATGGTTAAAAGAACTGTCAAGCGTTTTCTTATTTTAATTGATGAGAAAGTTTATATGAATGATTGACGATATTTTTGCAATCAACCTCTATCATTTTCCTTTTATACCCGCTTTTGTCTATAATGAAGTTATAGATAAAGGAGGAAAAAGAGTGAAAAAAGAAACAGATACAACGAATCGTTTGATCCGCTTTTTAGGAGGAAAAACCTCTTACTATGTTTTAGGAATAGTTATCTTACTTGCGCTGATCATTTATTTTTTCCATCAGATCTCGTTTATATTCAAGCCTGTCGGAATCATTATCGCTACTATCTTGCCCCCATTATTGTTTGCACTGATCTTGTATTATCTTTTGGAACCAGTCATCAAACGTTTGAGCAAGCACCTTTCGAGGAACTTGTCAGTCATTATCGTTTATGTGATTATTTTATTTTTATTGGGGCTTGGAAGCGTATGGCTTGTTCCTTTTCTTGAAGAACAGGCAAAGACATTGATCAGTAGTTTGCCAGATTTGTTTCAAGATTTTCAAGAGAGTCTCCGACAATTTTTGGAGAAAACACCTTTTGCCGATTCATTTAATCAATTTTTCGCTTCTATTGACGACGTGACGTCTGATATAGCTGGATTTATTGGAAATTATTGGGAAAGTGGCGCACAACGGATCAGCAACATTTTTTCAACTGTTACAGCTATTTTTATTACTTTATTTACTGGTCCAATTGTCGCTTTTTTCCTTTTGAGAAATCCTCAAAAATTTTATCAGTCAGTTTTAGCGATTGTCCCACCAGCATTTCGTACAGATTTTAAAAATTTGACAAAGATTGCTAATCAACAATTGGGTTCATTTCTAATGGGGCAAATCATTGCTTCATTTATCCTTGGAGCAGTCTACTGGGTTTGTTTCTTACTGATCGGATTAGAATTTGCTAGTGTTTTAGCTATTTCTGCTGGGTTGTTATGTATCATTCCATATATTGGACCGTTTATCGCCTTCTTTCCAGGTTTGATCATTGCATTCCAAGACTCTACTTTTATGGCTGTCAAATTTGTCATTGTCTGGTTTGCCGTACAACTTCTCCACGGTGACTTGGTGATTCCTCGAGTAATGGGTGATCGTTTACAGATCCATCCGATTACGATCTTAATCGTTTTACTTGTCATGGGTGATCTAATGGGAATTGTGGGCGTTATTTTTGGTATTCCTATCTATACGTTAGTCAAATTACTCGTTACTTTTATTTTCCGTAAATTCAAACAACGCTACAATAAATTTTATGGCGATAAAGGAGAGTATGAAAACTCTTCATTTTCTGAAGAAGATTATTTTAAATAAAACACAAAACGTCGATCTTACGAGAATAACTCGTAGGAACGACGTTTTGTTTTTTTGTTTTAATTTTTCAGCAAAGCAATTGCCTGGTATGGTTTTAGCTCCAGACTTTGATGAAGAACAGTATCGGAATAATTATCGATAAGAATATTGGCTTCTGTGAATCCTTCTGGGATGGCGATCCTTGTATCTTTATCATAGAAATTTGTTAATACAAGCAGCTGCTGTCCTTCAAATTGGCGAAGAAAGCCATAAACTTCCGGATGATTTGCTTCATAAGCATGATAATCTCCTTGTGCAACGATTGGATATGTTTTTCTCAGCCGAATCAATTTCTTGTAATAGGACAAAATAGAATCTTCAGAAGATAGTTCTTTTTCTACATTAATCTCTTCTAGCTTGCCTCCAACTTTTAACCAAGGTTTCCCTGTAGTAAATCCTGCTTGTTCTGTGTCTGACCATTGCATGGGTGTTCGAGAGTTATCGCGAGATTTTGCTTTGATCCGACGAAGCGCTTCTTTTTCTGTGAATCCTTGTTCAAGGAGTAACTTATAAGCATTCAAACTTTCTACGTCAATATAGTCGGAAATCGATGAATAGTCTGGGTCGATCATGCCGATTTCTTCTCCCATATAAATATAGGGCGTCCCACGGTTCAAATGGATCATGGTTGCTAGCATCTCTGCTCCTTGTTTTCGATACTGATCGATAGCTACAAATCGATTGAGCGCACGTGGCTGATCATGATTATTAAAAAATAGAGCATTCCAGCCGTTACCCTCACTCATCTTTTCTCCCCATGTATGAAATAGTCGCTTTAATTCTGCAAAATCAAATGGAGGAGTAGACCATTTATTCCCATTTTCATAATCGACTTTCAAATGATGGAAATTAAAGACCATTGATAATTCTTCTCTACTAGGTTCTGTATACAAGATACAATTTTCGATCGTCGTAGAGCTCATTTCACCGACTGTGATGACAGTGGAATCCGTCCCAAACGTTGCTTGGTTCAATTCTTTTAGATACGTATGGGTGATTGGTTTGTCCGTATATTCAGGTTTGCCATCATTTTCTTTATTATTTTTCAATTGTTCGTCTTTACCGATAACATTGATAACATCGAAACGGAATCCTTTTACCCCTTTTTCCATCCAAAAACGAACAACTTTGAATAGTTCCTCTCTTACTGCTTGGTTCCGCCAGTTCAAGTCAGCTTGTGTCCGATCATATAAGTGCAAATAATATTTCCCCGTATCTCCAAATGGCGACCAAGCACTTCCACCAAATTTTGATACCCAATCCGTTGGCTCTTCTCTTAAAATGAAGAAGTCCTGATAATGCTGGTCCCCTGCTAGTGCTTTTTTGAACCATTCATGTTCTGTCGAAACGTGATTCAGCACCATATCGAGCATGATTTCTATCCGGTATTTCTTTGCTTCGGCTATTAGCTGTTCGAATTCCTCCATCGTACCAAAGATAGGATCGATGGCTGTGTAATCAGAGATATCATAACCGTTGTCTTTTTGAGGGCTTGGATAAATAGGGTTTAGCCAAATCATGTCGATGCCTAGATCATTCAGATACGGGAGTTTTTCTTTGATTCCTTTTAAATCTCCAATTCCATCACCATTACTGTCTTTGTAAGATTTGGGATAGATTTGGTAAATGACTTTGTCTTTAAATGTCATGGATATTTACCTCCATTCAACTGATTTATTACCTACCACAACTTATATATACAAGTTATCATTTATTATTATAACTGAACCGAAAGCGTTTGTAAAATTTATCTTTATACATTCTAAGAGGTCTATTGCCCAATAAAAAACAAGAGATCAGACATGTATTTGTCTATCCTCTTGTTTAAAATAGCAAAATATTCTTGTTTCTTCTATAAATGGTGTTCAAAAGCTTTTATATACGGCAATCAGTCTTCTCAAATGTAAAACATGAGGAGCTGTTTTTTGAAATTGCTCCTTGTGACTCAGAGTGAAACGGCAGACTCACAACCACTATCTTAAACGGTGTTCCAGAAGTAGCTTCTTCGAAAAGTAAGCCGAAATTTTACAAAAATCTGAGAAGCAATTTTCGTAAATTTTTCTTATTTCTTGAATCTGACCACTGCTGTCACAACCTCTTTCTTAAACGGTGTTCAATCAGCTGATTTCGCAACCTCTGTTTTTATTCATTCGATTTCAACGCATCAATCATATCGATATGCTTTAATTTGAAATGGGTAACGATCATCACAATAACCGTAAATACGATAGTTAATCCTGCTGATAAGACATAAGCCCACCATGTGATCACTAATGGAAAGATGACATTCTCCATAGACGCTTGTTGCAAGATGAAGTCAGTCAATATATATCCTACACCAAATCCTCCGATGATTCCTAAAAGAGTAAAGATGATATTTTCTCGAACAATGTACATCGTGACTTCTTTATCAAAAAATCCAAGGACTTTTATTGTAGATAATTCGCGTACACGCTCGGAAATATTGATATTAGTTAGATTATACAAGACGATAAAAGCCAATAAACCAGAAAGTACGATAAAAATCAAAACTACCGAATCCAGATTAGCTATCGCTTCGTCCTGTATTTCGATCTGCTTTGACATGAAGGAAGTATTTATTACAGCTTCTGTAAGGATCAATTTTTCAGAAAGTGCTTCTTCTTCTGATTTAGTCATGATTTTTGTTTTTATTAGGAAAGCATTTTCTGTCATTTTCTTTCCAGATACTTTCTCATAATAATTAGGACACATGTAGACAAAGTTTCCTAAATAATTTTGTAAGATTGCTTTTATGGAAACACTCCATTCATTTTGATCTTTATCATACAATGACACAGTATCTCCTACAGATAGATCAAATAATTCTGCTGATTTTTGAGTGATGGCAATACCATCTTCAGTTAGAGAAACTACATCATCATTGAGGGACTTTAAATGAACAAATTCATCTAACTGTCGTTCTTTTTCAGGTACGATCATGGTTATATTCTGTGATGTATGTCCCGTTTTTCTAATTTCAAGTGTTTGAGTATCAACTGGCAAAATATCCGTTATTTTTTTTTCTTTTTCTAAAAATTCTTCTACTTTGTTAATTGAATTTTTTGTTGAATTCAATGTCACGACTGCCTGATAATCGATAATTGGTCCAAATTGCTTGTTGGAAACCGCCCCTAGAGAATCTTTCAACCCGACACCTGCGACCATCAAGCCTGCACAACCGGCAATCCCGATGATTGCCATATACATCCGCGTTTTATAACGAAATAGATTTCGATAACTGATTTTCTGATTAAAGCTAAGGCGTGACCACAGTGGAGTGATGTATTCAAGAAAAATGCGTTTCCCTGGCTTCGGTGCTTTCGGTTGAAGCAATGCAGCAGGTCGTTCTCTTAAATCTTTGAATAAAACGATCATTGCAGCGCCAAATGTTGCAGTGAAAAATGCAGAGGCTGCTTGTAAAATCGGTGCCCAGTAATAAAACACAACGGCCTTTTCAATATCATAACTCTCATTGGCTAATTCAAAAATGATTCGTGGCAAAAGATTCGTTCCTAAAATCGTTCCTAGTATGATTCCCATTCCAGAAGCTAGGGTCGCATAAATCATGTATTTTCCTGCTATCTCAAATTTTGTATAGCCTAATGCTTTTAATGTTCCAATTTCTCTTCGATTTTCTTCTACCATGCGTGTTATTGTGGTGAAAGTGATGAGTGCTGCTATGAAAAAGAAAAATACTGGAAAAACATTAGCAATAGCAGCAATTCGATCAGCTAGGTCACCGTATTCTTGAAATCCTACATTTTCCGAACGCTTGTTATAAAGATAAGTCGGTTTGTCTAAAGCAGCAATTTTCCCTTCATTTCCTGTAATTTCTGACTGAAATTTTACAAGATCTTGTTCTTTTTCTGTTAATATTTTGTCTTGTTGTGTTAATTCTTCTTTTTGTTGAGTAAGAATTGTTTGCTGTTCTTCAGGTAATTGTTCAATAAATTCTTCTTGTCTTGCTAGCTGTATTTTTGCCTCTTCAAGTTGTTTCCTAGCAGTAGTAACTTGCATTTGTGCATTAGCTAGTTCTTGTTTACCTGAAATCAATTCTTCTTCTGCAGTTTGTTTTAATTGATCCAAGCGTTCCTGTGGGCGGTCTTTAAAATAAATTTTGGTCTTTTCCTGGTTTGTTTCCATTTTATTCTTATAGGATTGACCATAGGTATCTAATCCTTTGACATTAGTAAAATCTAAGTAAAGCACAGACTGAACATCTTTTTTAAATTGAGATTCTGGTACATAAACAAAGGAATCCACTCTTCCATTTCCTAGATTAGTATAACCACGCTCTAAATTGTTAATAAACAAAGGAGAGCGGACAAATCCGACTACTTTATAATTTTTCATATGCAAGTCTTCTGTATTTATCCTATAGGTATCCCCAATTTTATATCCTTGTTTTTTAGCTTTTTCATCTAAGACAATTTCATTTTCCTCTTTTGGCAAATGACCAGTAACAAGAAAAAGTTGGTTTTGTTTATTTTTCTTATTATAAGAAAAAATGTGTATAATTTCGGTGGTCTCGGGATTCGCATAATATAGCTGCTTGCCTGTTTCTACTTGTACACCTGGTATTTTTTCTGCTTGAGTGATGTCTTTTTGAGTTAATCCAGCTGTTGACACAATTTGAAGATCCGATAAATCTGCCTTTTCTACATATTGGCTCATTGTTTTTTGCATGACAGGTCCAGCAGTTTTGACACCTACAAATAAAAGTGTTCCTAGCATGACAATAAGGATGATTGCAATGAATCGTCCTTTAGATTGCCGAATTTCACGAAAACCTGCTTTAAGATATGTTTTTGTTTTCATAAGATCCCCCTACCATACAATCTCATCAATGGATGAAGGATGATCATTTAATTCAACAGATCTTACTTTAGCATCATTAATGTGAATGACTCTATCAGCGATGGGCGCTAAAGCAGAATTATGTGTAATGATCAAAACGGTATTGCCATGTTGTCTGCTAGCATTTTGTAATAATTTCAATACTTGCTTGCCTGTTTCAAAATCCAGCGCTCCTGTCGGTTCATCACATAAAAGAAGTTTGGGATTTTTAGCTAGTGCGCGAGCAATTGAAACCCTCTGCTGTTCGCCTCCTGATAATTGGGACGGAAAGTTATTCAATCGATGAGCTAGGCCCACTTGCGTCAATACCTCTACAGAATCAAGCGCATTCGGAGAAACTTCCGTTGCCAATTCCACATTTTCTTTTGCTGTTAGATTAGGAACGAGATTATAGAATTGGAAAACGAACCCTACATCTGTTCGTCGGTAAGCAGTAAGCTGTTTGTCTGAAAATTGTGCAATATCTGTGTCATCAATAATGATCTGACCTTCATCAGGTGTATCCATCCCACCTAAAATATTAAGAATCGTTGACTTTCCTGCTCCACTTGGTCCGAGAATGATCACAAGTTCGCCTTTTTCAATAGAAAAAGAGATATTTTCGTTTGCAGTAATGGTTGTTTCTCCCATCTTGTATCGTTTGTATTCATTTTTTACTTCGACATACTTCACTCTGATTCCTCCATTTTCATGATAGTTCTCGCTAAATCTGGTCATCGAATGCGTTTTCTCACACTTATTCATTTTACCATTGAATTTCTCTAGACTAAAGAAAGGAATCATTTATTTAGTTGACAAATAAACGATTTATGATTTACTTACATAAAAAACATTGTTATTTGAAAGAAGGAACATCATGAATGTTTTAAAGGAAAATATGATTTTTGATTTATCAAAAACTGCTTTTGTCGCGATCGACATGCAAAAAGGGATCGTAAATAACGGTACACTCTCTCCACACACTGCAGCATCTATTCTGACAAACAATGATTTGTTAGTAAGAACATTGAAACGTACTGCTGCCTTGAAAGTTTTAGTGAATGTAGACATCACTACTTTCTCTTATCTAAGTCATCAGACAGATGCTGGAGGAATATCTGCTTTGTCTGCTCCGGCAGAATTCACTGACTTGTTGTTGAAGGATTCCTTGAAAGATACAAACAATATGTTGACTATCACAAAATACAATCCAAGTGCCTTTTTTGGTACTTCTCTTGATCTTCAACTTCGCCGGCGTGGAATCGAAACTATCATTTTAAGCGGTGTAGCGACAACAAACGGTGTATATGCTACTGCATTAGATGCCTTTCAACATGGGTATCATGTCGTACTTGCTGAAGATGCTTGCAGTGATCGTGACAAAGAATCCCATCAATTGTTCATAAAAAAGATATTTCCGAAAACTGCACGAGTACGCTCAACGAAACAAATAATCGAAGCTATCCAACAAAGCAAATAAGTACTGGCACACGTGATTTTCATTTACTTCTTTTTGATTTCATGGGAAAATAACCACAGGATTTAGATAGGAGTATGAACATGGTGAAAAAAAAGATCACAATCAAAGAAGTCGCTAAACTTTCCGGCGTTTCAATCACAACTGTCTCCTTGATATTAAATGGAAATACGGAGAAATTCAGTCCGAAAACTGTTCAGAAAGTTTTAGCTGCCAAAGAAGAATTAGGCTATCAGCCTGACTATTTTGCTAGACAAATGATTACCAAGGAAACGAAAACAATTGGTGTACTCGTTCCTGATATCACGAATCCATTCTTCAGTACACTGATGCGAGGAATTGAGGATATCTTGTATAAGCAGAATTTCGTCACGATATTATGTAATGCTGATTCTGATCATCAAAAAGAAATCGAATATCTAGCCGAGCTCACACGTCGAGGTGTGGATGGATTCATTATCGCGACTTCTGCTGTCTCTACAGATGCAATCAACGAAAATTTGAAAAAACAAGGCCGGCCCTTCATTGTTTTGGATCAGAAAAAATCTGAAGGATTTAGTGATGCCGTACGAACAGACGATTTTCGCGGTGGTTACCTAGCGGGCATGCACTTGCTTAGTCTAGGACATCAAACGATCGCCCTTGTCTATCCTGAAAATCCACCGGAAAATGTCCACGCTCGGATTGAGGGGTTTAAATCTGCTCTTGATGTTTACCAAATCCCTCACGACCAACTGATCCTCTTACCTACACAGTTCTCAAAACAAGGTGGCTACCAGATCACAGCAGAACTTCTTGATTCTGCTGCAACTGGTGTGTTTGCTTTAAATGATGAATTAGCTTTTGGATTATATCGCGGATTAGAGGAATCTGGAAAAAGCATCCCTGAAGACTACAGCATTATTGGCTATGATAATATAGATATGTGCGAGTATATCAAGCCGAAACTGACAACGATCGCACAACCGATCTTCGAATTGGGACAAACATCTGCCAAATTATTGTTAGATCGGATCCAATTCCCAGAAAAAGAATGGGAAGAAAAAAGATTACCTGTACGATTAGAAAAAAGATTTTCAACTGCACCCTTGAAATAGCTTTCAAGGTGTGCTATATTTTTATCGAACTATTAAAACGTTTTACTAAAACGTTTTAAAAAATAATTTTTCCCATCAAAATAAATGAGATAGTTGGAGGTTTGTAAAATGAACACGGTTACAGTAATTGGAAGTATTAATATGGACACTACCCTTCGTTTAACCAACATGCCCAAGCCAGGCGAAACGATGCATGCGCATGAGATTTTTCACGCTGGCGGAGGTAAAGGCGCCAACCAAGCAGTGGCAGCCAAACGTTCAGGCGCACGGACATCTTTTATTGGAGGCGTTGGGGCTGACAGCGAAGGACAACAGTTATTAGATCTACTGACAAAAGAAAACATCGATACATCTGGGATAGCTGAAATCCAAGACGCCACAACCGGACAAGCAATGATTATGGTAGACGCAGTAGGAGAAAATAGTATCTTGATCCATGCAGGTGCAAATAATGCTTTCCATGAACAAGAAGTCCTAAAAAACAAGCAACTGATTACAAACAGTGACTTTATTATTGCTCAGTTTGAAAGTAGCTTAGATGCGACGATCCTAGCTTTTTCTATTGCAAAAGACGCAGGAAAAACAACGATCCTGAATCCTGCACCAGCTCGTGAAACGATCCCTACTGAACTACTTGAAAAGACAGATATCATTATACCAAATGAAACAGAAACAGAAATCATTACAGGAATCAGAGTGACAGATCATAACAGTTTGGTCGCAGCAGCCGAAAAACTCCATGAATTAGGTATTGGAACAGTAATCATTACACTAGGCAGTGCCGGCGCTTTCTATCATACAGAAAAAGAACACGGTATCGTCCCTGCTTTTAAAGTGGATGCCGTTGACACAACAGCCGCAGGTGATACATTTATTGGCGCATTAAGCAGCACACTTCAGCCAGACCTTAGTAACTTGAAAGAAGCGATCCTTTATGGAAATCTAGCCTCTTCTGTTGCTGTGCAGTCTTATGGTGCGCAACCTTCTATCCCTTACCGCGAAGCTTTAGAACAATCAGCAGTCTAAAATTAACAATGAGAGGAAGAAACAAACATGAAAAAAGGAAAAGTAATCAATTCAGATATTTCACGAGTAATCGCACAAATGGGGCACTTTGATAAATTAAGTATCGGGGATGCAGGCATGCCTGTCCCCTTTGGTACTGAAAAAATAGATTTGGCTGTCTCAAACGGTCTTCCAAGTTTTTTATCTGTTTTAGAAAACGTTTTAGAAGAACTTGAGGTACAATCGATTGAATTGGCGGAAGAAATAAAGACAATGAACCCGGAAATATTGAAAAAAATCAAATTATTGTTACCAGATACACCGATTAGCTTTATCCCACATGAAGAAATGAAAAAAGAGTTGAATAACTGTCATGCATTTATTCGTACAGGCGAAATGACACCTTACGCCAATATTATATTAGTGAGTGGAGTGGTCTTCTAATGGAAACGACAATGAATCCTGAACAGATGGTACTGTCCGAGCAGATTCATATGCTGATTGAACAGTTGGGAGGAAAAGACAATATTGATTCTGTCCTTCCATGTGCGACTCGGCTTCGTATCAAATTGAAAAAACAGCCAGTAGCCAATGCAGAAAAATTAAAACAGCAAATCCCTTCCATTAAGTATTTCATTTTACTCGATAGATATGCAGAAATAATCATGGATCAGGGATTGGCTCCTGCTTACAAGGAATTGACACGTCTAATCGATCATTCAGCTCCGAAAGAAAAGCTAAATCCGATCGAAAAACTATTTGGTTTGATATCGGAAATCTTTACGCCGATCATTCCGCTGTTTGCCGGTTCTGGTATATTAAAAGGTCTGGTTGTTTTAGCTACTACGATTGGCTGGCTTAGTGAAACAAGCGGAACTTATCATATTTTGTCTGCTGCGTCGAATGCCGTCTTTTATTTTCTGCCAATCTTTCTTGCTTTTTCTGCTGCCAAAACGTTTAAAGTGAATGGATATATTGCGGCTGTCATTGCTGCAGCACTGATTGAACCGAATCTGACCTCTTTACTTTCAGACAGTGGCAAAGCAGCTACTGATTTTCTGGGGATTCCTGTAGTACTGATGCAGTATACGTCTACTGTCATGCCGGCGATTTTAGGTATTTTCTTTTATTCTTTTGTTGAAAAATTCCTCAAAAAATATATTCGCGAAAATATGCAATTAGTATTTGTACCTTTACTTTCATTAGTTATCACGGTTCCTTTGACGTTAATGGTATTCGGGCCTGCGGGTGTTTACCTTGGCGAAGGTTTAGCTGCCGCAATTACTTGGATGATGGATATTAACGGACCGATCAGTGGCGCAATCATCGCTGGTGGTTGGAATATTTTGGTAATATTTGGTATCCAATGGGCTGTAAACCCTGTCATGATCAGTAATATCTCTGCTTATGGGTTCGACCGAATCGTTCCGTTGACAGGAGCAGCCAATTTTGGAATGGCTGGTGCAGCTTTAGGTGTATTTCTGCGAAGTAAACGTTCAAAAACCCGTTCGATCTCCGGTTCTGCTTTTGCTTCGATTTTACTTGCGGGAGTGACCGAACCAACTGTTTACGGAATTGCGATCCCATTGAAAAAACCATTTGTTGCTGCTTGCATTGGTGCAGCTGCTGGTGGAGCTGTAATGGGATTTGCCCAAGTGAAAGCGATCGCTTTTGTATTTGGTAGTCTGACCACATTGCCTGCATTCATTTCCGGTACTTTTTTCTGGTACTTAGCAGGACTGGCTGTTAGTCTAGTCGTAGCAATGATCACTACTCTCGTTAGCGGGTTTGATGAAGACCTAATGTCTTATGAATAGTTAATGAAAAAGACTGAAGTATGAGATGTTTATCACATATTTCAGTCTTTTTCTTTTTAGGATCATTATTTTTATAAATTTTTGTGATACTTTCCAAACTTTGGTATAATTTACATATGCATAACCATTTTTATCCCCACTTGTTTATCCCCAAACAAAGGTGGTCTATGCAGTAAAATGAACGTCAAAGAAAAACGAATGAATGCTCGTTGCTTATTTACAAATTGTTTTATTTAGAATACACAGACAGATTTATGAAAAGAAAAAGCTTTTCGACACGATTATCTGTTCCAAAAAATGTCTAATGAATGCTGAATAAGACAGAAAATCAATGAAAGGAAAAGGACTAGTTTATTATGAAAAATAAAAAAACGATACGTTTGCTAGCTGCTACTTGGCTGATTGCTCCGTCTGTTTTGTCGACCAATACCGTATTTGCCGTAGATAATCAAACAGCTGATCAAACAGTCACAACAGATACGACTACATCCAGCTCAGCTACTAGTGAAACAACGGATTCTTTTACAGAAGACCCAACTGGAACAACTAACTCAACAACAGGATCGACCGAGCCAACTGAAATTGATCCGGCTGATCCATCAGAAAATGAAAAGCCAGCCGAGACATATTCCCTTACAATTGCTCCTTCTTTGATTGGTAAGATCCAACTGACTGCTTCGACAGCGGATTCCCCTGAACAGCAACCTTTGGATATTACGGAAAGTGGAACGGTAGAAGGTTTATCAGCGGAAACGAAGGTAACTTACACTATTACGCCAGCTGAAGGTGAACAAATTGCTTCAGTCGCTGTTAATGGTGCCAAAAAAGTAAATTATGATGCAAAGACCTTCACAGTAGGTACGAACAATTTATCTATTACTGCAGAATTTGAACCTGTACCGGATACTTCAACAGAGAAACCAACTGATCCTAGTGAAGAAGTCCCTAGTACACCAGATCCGGAAACGCCAAACAAACCAGATGTGGGTAATAACAACAATAACAACAATAATAATGGTTCAAATAATTCAAACAATAATAACAATAATTCGAACAACGGGAATTCTTCGAATCAAACAAACCCATCTGGATCGAATAACAATGGAAATACTCAGAGAGAACCAAACCATCCAAACAATGGTTCATCGAATGGCGGAACGAACAATGCTTCATCTCGTCCAAATACAGCAAATCAAAGCGGTATAGAGAATCCATCTTCTGCTTCTTCTGATTTTGTTGTAAAATCACCAATTGATGCTGTATTGCCTACAAATACAACGAATGTCCAACAAGCAATCGTTCGAGAAGCATTCGAGCATCTTGGAAAACCATATGTATGGGGAGCAAAAGGTCCAAATACTTTTGACTGTTCTGGTTTGACTTATTACGTATATATGAAAGCAACCGGTCATTATATCGGTGGCTGGACAGGCGAACAGCAATATGCAGGTACGCAGATTCCAGTAAGTCAGGCCCAACCTGGCGATCTCGTCTTCTGGGGACCTTCTTCCGGTGTTACTCACCATGTAGGTATCTATATTGGGAACGGACAATTTATCCATGCGCCCCAACCAGGAGATAAAGTTCGAGTAACTTCTATTTCAGATTTCACGCCTGATTTTGCTGTCCGAGTAAACTTAGCAGGTTTACCTGCTGCTTCAGGCTCGCTAACTGGTTCATCTATTTTAGATGGATTAGATGGCTCGTTCCATTTCAGTCAAAACCAAACAACTGATCAGTTCTTGAAAAAGATTGCAGATGATGCACAGGAAATCGGGCAAAAAGAAGGAATCTACGCATCAGTCATGATGGCTCAAGCTATCCTTGAAAGTGGATCTGGAAACAGCTTATTATCAAGCGAACCAAATCATAACCTTTTTGGTATCAAAGGATCATATAAAGGAAGCAGCGTGACCTTCAATACACTTGAACAAGATAGTTCCGGACAAAGCTACCAAATCCGCGCACAATTCCGTAAATATCCTTCTTACAAGGAAAGTTTGGAAGACTATGCCGACTTGATCAAAAATGGACTGACTGGCAATCCTGATTTCTACAAACCAACTTGGAAGTCGGAAACAAAAGACTACAAAGAAGCAACCAAATATTTGGAAGGACGTTATGCTACAGATCGCCAATATTCACAAAAATTGAACGCGATCATCGAAGCGTACGACCTGACAAAATATGATGAACCGAAAAAAGAAGCAGTAACAACTGAAGAAGCAAACGCTGAAATCCTCAATATGTCTAAGCGATTCGATGTGCCAATCAAATGGACAACAGATGGCGTGCCAATCACAGGATTAGAATTTTCAACGATAAAACGCGTCAACAACGCTTCTTCCATCTTCCGTGTCGCTTCAATCTGGGATTTGTGGAACAATTTTACGGCAAGACAGATACCAGAAACAACTACTCGTACAGTTAAAGCTGCAACTGTTCCTGTACTAACCTTGTTAAGTTTAGACAAATCATTCTGGCTTGATCTGCCTTTAAAGAAATAGAATAAATTAAAAAGGGGATGTGACACTGTCACACTCCCTTTTTAATTTATTCTATTTCTTTATATTTATTTTGTATTCCGTTACAAACTCGCGTACTTGGTTAGGTTCCAGAGTGACATCTCCAAAACTTTCAAGTCGCTCCGCTCCTGGCAGTTCTTGAGTCTCAAATGTGATACCGCCATGATTTACTAATTTATTCCCGCGCATTTCCGGTCCATCTTCTCCAAAATTTGCTGTAAAAATCACGATTCCTGAAGCATCTGTTTTTACTTGGATCGATACTTTTTCATCTGGGCTTGTCAATTCCGCAGCATTTAGTAAACCAGATTGTTTTTTCAACAAAAATGGATGATCGATGCCGCCCACTATCATTGATTGGCGAAAATCACTGGCAAAGACCTCACCTAATTTTTTAGGACGTTGGAAGTCAAATGCTGTGCCACTTACTGAAACTACTTCTCCTGTAGGAGTTGTATCTTTATTGAGCGTAGCAAATAATCGGCTATTCAACCAAAGTATATGTTCGTCGATTGACTGTGCTGGATCACCGGTTAAATTGAAATAGACATGATTTGTAGGATTGAATACTGTTTTGCGGTCACTGATCCCTTGGACCGTCACTCGCCATGTATCATCGTTCGTCAGCGTATACCGTACTTCTACATCTAAAGTTCCAGGAAATCCGTTTTCCATGTCTGGGCTAGTCTGATAGAAAATGACCGATGCTTCGTTTTCACCATTGATGACTGTATAATGCCACTGCTTGGCTTCAAAGCTAGGTGCACCACCATGTAAACAATGACCAGTGTCCGGGTCTGTTTTTACTTCGAACGTTTCATCATCTAATTTGAATGTGCCATTCGTAATCCGTCCAGCCATACGTCCGATTGAAGCACCGATATAAGGGTCTTTTTCTAGATATTCTTTTGCTTCATCAAAACCTAAGATCAACTCTCGTTTTTCATTATCGATTATTGTTTGAAAATGAACAACCCGTGCCCCAAGATCACTGACAGACAAAGATGTCCCATTTTGATTCGTGATCGTAATCAAGTGATAGTTTTCGCCAAAATTTTGTTCATTGATTTCCATGTTCCTTGCACCCTCTTTTCTTTCATTTGCACTGATTCCAGTATACATGGAAACCGTTTTCTTAACAGCTTATTCCGTGAGTAACGAGAAAAAATTTACTATATTCTAATAAAAGACCGTGAAAAAAAGGTTGTGACAAAAATATTGTCACAACCTCTTTTTCCGAACAAACGGTGTTCAAAAGCTTGCATCCGCGGTAATAAGCCCAACCAAACGAAAAATATGAGGAGCTATTTTTGCTTGGCTGTTCTTATTACTTGATGCAGGACAGCTTTTTCACAATCTCTTTTTCAATACGATTCCAGTATATAACCATGTCGTCAGTACATAGTAGATGAAATACAATACGAAGAAGATCGTAAACGGAACCCAAATATCTTTGTATGGATTTTGCATGAATAGACCAAACATTTGTAATCCGAATAAGACATGGACTACACCTAAGATTCCTGGTGCTAAGAATAACACGCCTACTTCTCTACGGATCGATTGTTTAAGCAACCCGCGTCGTGTTCCTATCTTTTCAAGCATTTCATAACGAGCAATGTCACTCTTGCTTCCTGACAAGATCTTGAACATCAAACAGCTAGCAAGCATGGTCAAGAAAGCTAAACCTAGGAAGAATCCCATAAATTCAAAACCAGAGAATAGACCATTATACACTTCATACATTTCATATTTCTGGTTGCTGTACTCTACTTTTTGCAAAGATGGATTGTTCATTTTATTTTGAGCAACAAGTGTTTCGATTGGTTTCAGGTTTGCTTGGAAGTCTTTTACCTGAACTAGCTGTAAAGTGGATTGTGGCAAGTTCAGTTGATCAAATTCTGATTGACTGACTACCTTGATTTCTTTTTCTTGCTGTTCCGGCAATTCATAGCTTCGAAGTTCCTCTTGTACAGTCAGTTCATTCATTTTTTCAGCAGGAACTTTTTCTTTCGTGATCTTCGGCGGTGTTCCATCTTCATGTTTTATCATGATCAATGGTTGAGCCGCAAATTCACTTGCATTATAGTAAATCGTTCCCGCATCTTCTTTTTGAGTATAAGAAGCAGAAAGTGTTGGTGAAAGTTCTTTGATTTTTTGCTGATCTTCTGCCCGAGGATTATTCATCACTAGATCATATCCAGAATTGTTTTCTGTCAAGTCTGCAATTTCATTTTTAAAACCTAATCCTACCGTCAAAGCGCCCAGTGCCAAGGCAAACAGCATAGCGACCATTGAGAGCATTTGTGTATATTCACGAATACGAAAGTTTAACTGTGACAATGTGAAATTGTTCAATTTTTTCAATGAAATCTGTTCTGATTTCTTTAGTAATGATAAAAAGAAAATGATCACAGAATGGAAAATGAAATAAGTTCCTAATACGATCGTAACTAGGGCTACTCCTATACCAAAGACTTGATAGGTCCCCACGTGTTTCATCATATAGTAACCGCAGCCTAGAAAAGCAATTCCCAGTACTACTTCAAGGAAAAACAAGAATTTATGCTGCTTGATTCTTGTTGGTGTCTGATCCGCACGAATCAATGCTAAAATCGGTTTTTTGACAATCGAAAAAGCATTGACAACAGCAGCTAATAAAAACAAAACAGCAAAAAACAAAACAGTGATCAACAACCCGTGAATACTAAAAGGTGTAAAATGCGAAATATTGAGATCTAACTGATCCACTAATAATCGGTGGACGATACTTGTCAATCCTACACCGACAGCTGAACCCACTAAAGTAGCTGCGATCCCTACTAAGAATGTTTCAGAAAAAATCATCTGTGCGATTTTTCTGCCTTTTGCTCCTAGCATCATAAACATTGCATAGTCTTTTTGCCGCATCGTCATCAAAAAGGAATTTGCATATAAAATATAAACGAATGTGATGATCCCTAGTAAAACAGAACCGAATCGGAAAATGATAACTGTAGCCGCAACGATCGTATTACTTTTCAAAAAAGCTTCGTTGCTTGCCATTGATTCAAACATGTAAAAAATAGCAGATGCCATAACTAATCCTGAGAATAACACCAAGTAGTCTCTTAAACGGCTCTTGATCCCAGTAAGTGATAATTTCCAAAGCATAGTCAATCTCCCCCTACTGTTCCAAGTTTCCAAGAATAGATAGTATTTCTCGATAGAAGGAATCACGGCTTTGATCTCCACGTTTCACTTCTTGATGGATACCGCCATCCTTGATGAATAAAATACGTTGGCAATAACTTGCAGAAAACGGATCATGCGTCACAAGAAGAATCGATACATGATCTTTTGTATTCAATTCGTCCATCGTATCTAAAAGATCCCGGGCACTTTTGGAATCCAGCGCACCTGTAGGCTCATCCCCTAATAGAATCGTTGGTTGTGTGATCAATGCACGTGCGGCGGCGACCCGTTGTTTTTGTCCACCGGAAATCTCAGAAGGATAGCTTTCCAAAATATGAGAGATGGATAAACGTTCTGCAATTTTTTGGACACGTTGCTTGATTTCTTTTGGTCTGACGCCTTGTAAAGAAAGAGGAACAGCGATATTTTCTTGTGCTGTCAAGCTTTCTAATAAATTGAAATCTTGGAAAATAAAGCCAATCTCATTCGCACGAAAATCTGCTAGTTGATTTCCTTTTAATGTGGTCACATCTTTTTGATTGATTCGGATATGCCCATCTGTTGGTTTATCTAATGTGGATAAAATATTCAAAAGTGTCGACTTACCAGAACCAGAAGCGCCCATGATCCCAATAAATTCGCCTTTTTCTACATCGAAGCTGATGCCGCTTAATGCTTGCGTCTTTTTCTCATTGTTTTTTCCGTATACTTTTGTTACATTCTGTACTTCGACTATTTTGTTCATTTCTTTCCCTACCCTTTAATTAGTTTTTCCAGTGCTGTTTTCGGCACGTCTTTTTTTTCGACTTCTTCATACGAAGTGACACCTTTATTTTTGTTCCAGGTGATTTTTAAATATGCTCCTTTACGAAGCGGTCGAGTCAATTGTCCCTTGAAGTCCAGTTCTTTTTCCTTACCCTCTTTCGTATAGCCAGGCAGGATATATCTATAGTTGACTGTTTCTTGTCCAGAGTCTGATTTTGAAACTGTTTTTGTACCATCTGTCGTAATTTGTACATAGTATTCTTCTCCACCCATAACTACGTAATCTGCGATTTTCACCCCTGCAAGTACCACAACGATGAAAACAAGTAGACCGATCAGAAGTTTTTTCACTTTTTCCCCTTCTCTCTTACTTTATATACTGATTATAGAAAAAAGCGAACAATTCTGCCTTCGAATCAACTATCATTCTTCTTTCAATTTTGTCATTTTCTTTAAAACAACTAAAAAAAGAGTTCAAGACAATAATCCGTCCTAAACTCCTTCTTCCTATCTTACAAAAAGTATGTCACTTACGGTCTTTCATGTCGCCTGTATTGATAACAGGTTGCGTTCCTTTGTCTGTAATGATTGAGACAAGTAAATTATTGATCAATTGGACTTTCCGATCATCGGTGAAATTGATTTCTTGTCCATCTTCGATTTGCTCTAAGGCCATTTGAGTGATTGTGACAGCTCCTTCAACAATGGTTTGTCGAGCAGACAAAATGGCTTTTGCTTGTTGACGTTGGAGCATGGCACTAGCGATTTCTGTTGCATAGGCTAAATGGTTCAAGCGTGTTTCGATTACTTCGACACCTGCTACTGCTAAACGCTCTTGCAGCTCTTTTTGCAACTCGTCAGACACTGCCGTCGTGTTTCCTCGAAGCGTCAAATCATTCTCATTGAATGTATCATACGGGTATTGGCTAGCGATATGCCGAATGGCTGTCTCACTTTGGATTTCTACAAAATCTTGATAATACGCTACATCGAATAATGCCTTTGCTGTATCAACGACTTTAAAGACTACTACTGCTGAGATTTCGATGGGGTTTCCATCCAAATCATTGACTTTTAAAACAGAACTATTGAAATTCCGAACTTTCAACGAAACAGTCATTTTTTGTGCCAAAGGTATCGTAAGGAAAAAGCCATTTTCTCGAATCGTACCTAAATATTGTCCAAAAAACAAAATTACTTTTGCTTGATTAGGACTGACTACAGTTGCCGAACTTAACAACAATAACGTGATCAACCAAAGAAAAATACTTAAAAAAAGTGCCCAAACTTTCGCTTGCCACATGCCTAAATAGAAGAAAAACAATCCAACTAAAGCTAATACGACCAATCCGACAGTCCCTGCATAACCATTGATATAAAATGCTCTTTTTTCTCTCATGCTACTTCCTGCGCTCCTTTATCCTTCAATAAATATCTAATGTTACTTTTTTAATTTTTTTTTCGAATACGCGCCATTACACCTTCTAGTTCTAACTCTTTGTCTTCAGTGATGTACCAACCGCTTGCCTGTGTCCCTCCGGCTGCCTGCGGTAAATAATCCAATTTTGTTCGAACCCAGTGCTTTTCTTCTGTAAAATAGTCTTCTACCAAGATCTCTAGATCCATCCCTGCTGAAAGAGGCAAATCTTCCCGAACAGATTTAAAGATAAATCGTTCCTTCTTCCCATCATACTTCAATATTCCTGTATCGATAATCGGTAAAGAATAATAATCCAGCTCTTTCTTCACCGTCAATAAATGTTTGAAAACTTCATGGTATACTTGCTCTAATTGACGACCTTCTGAATTGTTCGGGTAATTAACCATCACTTTTTCTTTGTCTGGATCATAGAAGGTTTGGCTTAGTTGAGTGATATAAGTATGTAATCTTTCCATTTCTGTCTTTAACTTTTCTCTTTGACCTTCTTCTACCTTCATATACTCTTTCACCCTGTTTTCTTTTTAGATATTTTCTTTCTTATTTTACTATAGTTATGTGCGTTAAGCGATGAAAAACAGCAAAGATTGGAAGGATCTTTGCTGTTTTTTCTTAAAATATCCAGTTGAGTACAGGATCAATCTGTTTCATTGTCCTCTTGATCCGTCGTAATATTGATCGATGTGTCTCTAGCAGTGATCTTTAACTTTTTCTGTCCTTGTTCTAACAAAGTATTTGTTATTGGCTGGTAGTCTTTTTCAATATAAGATTCACCAGACGTTTGGATAGTATAGCCACTGTTTTCCATCTCATGCAAAGATAAATTACCACCGTTTAGGATGACTTTTCCTTCTTTGCTGATCAAACTGTCTTCTAGATGGAAGTTGCTGTTTTCACCTGTGACGATCAAGTTATCCACATTGGCCTCATCTAGTCGAAGTGAGCCTAATTCATCTTTCGCAGTTATTGTTCCTCCTGTAAATTCATTGAACGATACCCAGCCATCATGTGTCTTAGTATTCACTTTTTTGATTGATACTTCGTTGATGTCAATTGCACTATTATTCCCTTCGATTGTCAATTCAGATAATTCATGATCTGCAGGGACAACTATAGTGATTTGTGCACTTGTGTCTTCTAAACTAATGATTGCACCTGTTGATTTTTTGACTGCATTCACAGTCAACACGCCATTTGTCTCCTTTATTTCTGGCTTTTCTGTCTTATCATAAGTCGTTTTTATCTCAAAATCCAATCCGCGTATGACCGAAACTGTTTGATTTTCTGCATGGATGACGATTTTGTTTGCATCCTTGATTTTTTTTGTCTCAGTAACCATATCGATCAACCGAGGACCATTATCCCAAGTCAGACTCTTTTGAGCGCCTAATGTATAAGTTGCACCTGCTAGGAGGCCACCAGTAAGCATCAGACCAATACCGGTAATCAAAAAATGTTTCAATCTCAATTTATGTGTCCTCCTTCAAACGCCCGCTAAATGCAGATCTCTTTTTGTAATAAAACGTCGTCCCATCCATTTAACAAAGTTCATCATGACATAAAAAAGCCCTTTTGTTCCTTTCAGCAACAGTGGCGAAATAAATACTGCGCTTCCTGTGGCGAACAGACCGACACCGATAAAGAATAATCCACTCAGAATCGATTGTCCAAACACACTTATTCCTGATATGATCATGAATAGGCCAACACCTAAGATACTGATACATAAAACATAGATACTAAAAATGAGCGCTAGTAAAGCAACCAATAGTCCCCCAATAACCAATATAAACCCCAGTGCTAGTGGAATGAGGACAGGAGAAGCAAATAAACCGATAATGATTAACCAAATCAGGCGAATTTGTCTTTTTGGATTTTTCACTAACTCGTTTTCTGCTTGTTCTTCTTCTGAAAAGTAACTGATTTTTAATTTTAAGGCAAACTGCTTTGGTGTACCATATTCATCAATGATCTGATCTAATGTTTTTCCAGAATCTAAAAAATATTCCTCATAATACTGGATCAAATCAAAACGATCGTCTTCAGGAATTTCTTGAAGATGATCCACAACTTCATTCAAATATTCATTCATTTGTGCTCTCCTCCAATAACCGGTCTAAAGAATCTCGAAAAACAATCCATTCATCAATAATTTCTTCTAAATGACGACTTCCCATTGGTGTCAACGAGTAATATCGACGGTTTCTGCCTTCAAAAGGTTCATCATAGGTCTCAAGATATCCTTCTTTTTTCAATCTTCTCAAAACCGGATATAGTGTAGATTCACTGACAGAGAGACTTTCTTGTACGATTTTTGTTAAGGCATACCCATACATATCTTCCTTGCTTAATGCTGCTAGCACAGTACCATCAAGAAGAACAGTTGGAATCTGGATGTGCATTACGTCACCTTCTATTCTCAAGTGTAATATTTTATTTCAATCTATATTATACAACATATAATATAGTTTCAAAATCAGTTTGTCAAATACAAAAAAACTGACTAAAAGATTTGATCCTTTTTAGTCAGCAAAAAAATGGCTTCTCTTTGATTTTTATTATAACAGTGGCATAATCCAATTTGTCCACATCCAGCTCAGTGGCATGATAACGATCATTGCAGGTATCATGTCAGCTACTGGGAACATTTTCACGTTGATCATTCTAAAACCGGTAGCGACCATCAAGAATCCGCCGCAAGCTTTAAAATCTAAGATCATGTCTGGTGTAGTCAATGGATAAATAAATTTTGCCAATAAGAACAAAATATAAAAAATAATGAATTGGGGAATTGCTATCACAGAAACGACATACCCTAAATTACACGCAAAAATAGCTGCTGTGAAAAAATCAAGGACAGATTTAGAAATCAAAATCGTACTGTCTCCTGTCATCCCAGAATCTAAACTTCCATAGATCCCCGTACCACTTGCACAAAATAGAACAATGACCGTCACTAATGTACTGATAAATTCATCGTGGGTCATACCAAGCTTTTCACTAGGGAAGATTTTAGAAATAGGTACTTGCATCAGCGCAGCCCCCTTATTTATCCCATTACCTAAATGAACAATCAGACCAATCGCTGTTCCTATCACTAAAGCAAAAATAACAGCCGGCATATTTTTCATCGGCGCAATGGAATAGATTCCCATCCCCATCGAACACACACCAAAAACCATCGTCAGCTGTGCTTTAAAATGTTCACTTAATTTATTTCCTACTAATCCGCCAATTAGTCCGCCAAGCAAAACGGAACCTACATTGATCAAAACTCCAGTTGGCATCAAAAAACTCCTCTCTTTTTCTACGAAGCGAAAAAAATCAGAAAAATTTCTGTAATTATTGCTTTCGCTGCAAGAAAGATTGTACCAGACAGAGTAGGTTACACCAATTCATTTTTTGTGTTAAAGTATTCTTTATTGGAATAAGTAGGAGGAATATGATGGATATCCATAAATTTGAAGTTTTTCTTGATTTAGCCGAAACAATGAATTTCACCAAAACTGCTGAACGACAATTCACCACCCAAGGAAACATTTCTAAACAGATTCTTTCGTTAGAAACAGAACTAGACGTCAAATTATTCGAACGCGCCCATAGAAAAATCGAATTGACCGAAGCTGGAAGCTTATTGCTCCCATATGTAAAAAATGTCGTAGAACAATACCATGCTATGCAAGAAGTGCTTGAAACCTATACGAAAGACAACAATCTTTCATTAAATATCTTAACGATACCGACAATGATCAATTATAAAGGTTTTTCCAAAATCACCGACTTTTTGAAACGCCATCCTGAATTTACAGTCCAGTTGAAAGAAGTGGAAAGTGTCGAATTAACTTACAATGACGCCAATGAACATAGTGACACGATCCACTTTGCCAGAAGCTTTCAGGCCCCACCAAGTTCGATTGAGTGGTTGCCTACTGAAACAGACGATTTTGTAGCAGTTCTACCTAAAAATCATCCTTTAGCTAGTAAAAAGAAATTGGATCTAAGCGAACTGAAAAAGGAGAATTTTTTGGTTCTTGGCCCTACTACGAACTTGTATCAACCTGTACTAGATCTGTGTCGCGAAGCTGGATTTGAACCGAGAATCTCTTATAAAGGATCAAGGATCGACTTGATCATCAATATGATTGCAAATGACATGGGGATTGCTATTGTTATGGAAAAAACAGTCAAGAATCTATTAAAAGAAAATACTGTGATTCTCCCTATTTCTCCAACAACAGAGAGTTATCTTGCATTTACTCGTAAAGTCGGTGAGCATTCTTTGGCTTCAGATACATTTTGGGAGTATTTAAATCAAGAAGAAAACTAAGCCCTACATTTTCTGTCCATCTATCCACCCCAAAAAAGAGAGCGACGCATGACTTTCGCTCTCTTTCTTACATCGTGCCATTGATTCAATGACACATCTAACGCTTCTCGTATTTCAATAGAAGATCAGCGATTTTATGCCGGAAGAACATTAAGAGCAATTCGCTAATCACAAAAAAACGTCTAAAAATCCCTAAAAACCTTCAATAGAATTTTTAGGTATTTTGTTCTTTTTTCCTATTATTTGCTTAAACGTATTATTGCTGTCGTCCCTACTCCTTCGATACTGCTATAATCGATACGTCCATCATGTAGTTCTAGAATTTTTTTGACCAGTGAAAGCCCTAGTCCATTCCCAGAAATCTGACGGCTTGTATCTCCTTGATAAAATTTTTCAAACATTCGATCTCGGGTCTCTTCATTCATTCCTACACCTGAATCGGTCACTTCCAGTACGATCTCTGTGGCTGTCTCAAATAGTTTGATATGAATCTGTCCATTGACTTGATTGTACTTTATGGCGTTATCCATGATATTCAACCACACTTGGTACAAAAACTCTTCATTGCCTGTGTAATTTACTGCAGCAAGTTCGATATCCAATTCTAGCTGTTCTTTCTCCCATTTAGGCTGCAAAAAAACGATTACTTCTCGAATTTGTTCATCTAATCGGTACTCTTTTTTTTCCAGTTGGATACGCTGGTTTTCCAGTTTGTTCAATTTTAAGATGTTCTCTGTTAATTGTGAAAGCTGCGTGATACTTTCGATAATCCGATATAAAAATATTTGGCGTTCTTCGTCAGAGAGATTTGGGGCTTGTAACAATTGTACGTATCCTTGGATTGTTGCTAGTGGTGTTTTGAATTCATGGGATACACTGGACACAAAGTCATTCCTCAGTGTCTCGATACTATTGAGTTCTTGGACCATAACGTTGAAATCTTTATACAGTTGCTGTACTTCTGCTACTTTCTGCTGTTCATCCATTCGAATCGAAAAATCTCCCGTTGCTACCAGACTCATATTTGTCCCTAGCGCACTGATTGGATGCAGAATACGCCGCCCAACAAAAATCGATATTCCTGTACCCACGACCATACTGAACCCTGCAAAGACGAATAACGGGTATAGCGTTGGTTTTCCAGCCGATTCAGCAGGTGAGATAGAATGTCGAGACAATAAGAAAATAAAACCGAGAAAACACAGCAGTGTCACTAAGATCGAAATGAAGACAATACTAGCAAAATAGATCCATAATTGTGAAAATAGCTTTTTTTTCATCTTTAAATAACCGCCTTATAGCCTAGTCCCCGTACTGTCATGATTTGAAAATCTTCCGTCTTTTCAAAACGGGTCCTTAAACGTTTGATATGTACATCGATCGTTCGTTCTTCTGTATTCGTATCTAATCCCCAAATATCATCCATCAACTGCTGGCGAGTGAAGATCTTGTTGGGATAAGACAGTAATTTATACAGAAGCAGAAATTCTTTTTGAGGCAGAATCAACGAATGCTGATCTTGTAACACTGTATAAGTATCCAGCTCTAATTTTGTTTGCCCAATCGTCAAGATACTGCTGTAATTGATTTTTGAACGTCGAAGCAATGCTTCCACACGCAGGATCATTTCATTGACATCGATGGGTTTTGTCATATAATCATCTGCACCTAATTTGAATCCACGTTTCTTGTCCTCGAAATCAGCCTTTGCTGTAATCATCAGAACTGGCATGTCGAATCTGGCGTTACGTAATGATCCTACCAAGTCATAGCCATCCATTTTCGGCATCATGATATCTGTAATGATTAATTCTATACGTGTCGCTTCTAGTTTTTTCAGCGCATCCTCTCCATTCAGTGCAGTGATAACTGAAAAGCCCGCTCGTTCCAACACAGAACGATAAAGCAACTGTAATTGCGGATCATCTTCTACTATTAAAATACGATTCATTGTTCTCCCTCTGTTTTTTGAAAAATTTCTAGATTTTTTCTTGCAGTTCATCTTCAGTTAACATTTATTTCGTATACTACGATCATTGTTCTGATATACTTATTAGTATACCGAATATTTCAATACGGGAGAAGGGTGATTATGCTTCAATTAAAAGATATAAAAAAATATTATAAAGTCGGCGAAACCACCACTAAAGCATTGGATGGTGTGTCTGTCGCTTTCAGACAAAAAGAATTCGTAGCGATTTTAGGTCCTAGTGGTTCTGGTAAAACGACTATGCTGAATGTGATTGGTGGACTAGATAATTATGATTCCGGTGATATGGTGATCAACGGAAAGTCTACTAAAGACTTCAAGGACAGCGACTGGGATGCCTACCGAAACAATTCTATCGGGTTCATTTTCCAAAGTTACAACTTGATTGGTCATTTAGGCATTATTGAAAATGTTGAACTTGGGATGACATTAAGTGGTGTTTCTAAAGACGAAAAACGAAAACGGGCAGAAGATGCCTTGCATCGGGTCGGCTTGACAGATCATATGCACAAAAAGCCAAATCAGCTATCTGGTGGACAAATGCAGCGAGTGGCCATCGCTCGAGCACTAGCCAATGACCCAGATATCCTTTTGTGCGATGAACCAACCGGAGCGTTAGATACAGAAACAAGTATCCAGATCATGGAATTGATCCAAGAGTTATCGAAAGAAAAATTAGTGATCATGGTCACACATAATCCTGAACTGGCCCATCAATACGCAGATCGGATCATTGAATTTTCTGATGGTAAGATCTTAACAGATTCCCATCCTCACATCGAACGACCAAAAGATGATCAATTTAACTTACGCAGAACAAAGATGAGTTTTTGGACAGCGTTGAAGCTTTCTTTCAACAATATCCGAACAAAAAAAGGACGTACTTTCTTGACCTCCTTTGCTTCCAGTATTGGGATCATCGGAATCGCGATCGTTCTGTCCCTTTCTTCTGGATTCCAAAAACAAATCGATAACACGCAAGCTGAAACGATGGCGAAATTTCCGATTACTATTTCTAAGGTAACGACTAACCAGACTCGTGACGATGCCGGATTGGGTGCAAGCAAAGCGGATTATCCAGACAGCAAAACGATTACTGCAAAAGTCAGCGAAGAAGATAAAGCACAGCACACGAATAAGATTGATCAAACATACGTCGATTACGTAACAGACATCGATCCTAACTTAAGTAATAATATCGGATTTACCCGTACTACAGGAATCAATCTTTTACGTGATGTAAATGGCAAAGTACAGCCTGTCAGCTTCTCGAATCAAAATCCTGATACGGAATCTCTTTCTTTATCTAGTACGATGTCAGCAATGACAGGTGTGGGAGTGTCAAGTTTCCCTACACAGCTTGACACTAGCAAAGAAAACTTTTTAAAAGACAATTATTCTTTACTTGCCGGAAGTTATCCAGCCTCAGCAACAGATGTCGTGCTGATCGTAGACGGCAATAATAATACTAATATCAACGCATTGAAGAATCTTGGATTTGATGTGAAAGAAGACGAAAAACTTGATTTTGATGATATCGTTGGTACAACATTCAAATTAGTAAACAACAATACTTACTATACAAAACTTCCAACTGGGAATTTTATACCTAATACAGATTATGATGCGATGTATCAGAATGCTTCTGATGAATTGAAGATCTCGGGGATCCTACGCGTGAAATCTTCTTCTACAATGAATCTCTTATCTCCAGGAATCGCTTATAGCGATCAATTAACGACTCAAATCGTCAACGAAAACAAAGAATCAGAAATCGTCAAAGCTCAAAGAGACAGTGATGTAAATGTCTTAACTACTGAAAAAGTTGACGAAAATGCCAAACAAACATTGCTTAGTTATTTAGGTGGAGACAGCTTGCCTTCAAGTATCATGATTTATCCGAACAATTTTGAAGACAAAGAAAAGATCTTGGATTATCTAGATGATTACAATAAAGGCAAATCAGATGAAGATAAAATCATTTATACTGATTTAGCTGGAACGATGACTGAACTGACTGGCGGATTGATGGATGCTATCACTTATGTCCTTATTGCTTTTGCAGGGATCTCTTTAGTAACAAGTATGATCATGATCAGTATCATTACTTATACATCTGTGATTGAACGGACAAAAGAAATCGGTGTACTAAAAGCTTTAGGTGCACGTAAAAAAGACATCACTCGTGTATTTGACGCAGAAACGTGTATTTTAGGTATTTCTTCCGGGATATTAGGTGTGTTTATTGCATGGCTAGCTACGTTCCCTATCAATAGCATCTTATACAACATGACGGATCTAAAAAATGTTGCTCAACTAAATCCTGTCCATGCGATTATTCTAGTGATCGTCTCTACTATATTGACGATGCTTGGCGGTCATCTTCCTGCACGAATGGCAGCGAAAAAAGACGCCGCTATCGCTTTGCGTGCAGAATAAGGTTGTGACAACCACATTTAGATTTGAGTCATAAGAGCGCTGAAATAGTAGAAAACAGCAAGAAACGAGGAAGTAATATGTTCCTTGTTTCGCGCTGTTTTTTTTAATTATTTTTTATAATTCTGGTATACTTTTCTTTCCTTTGTACCACAACTCTTCTGGCGTATACCTGTCTTTTCCATTTATGAATACTGTTCCATCTGCTTCAATCGTTACTTCAGTCCCAATCCACATATTACGAGAAAGTGCGAGAAGATTTTTTCTTTTTCCTCTTCCTTTTTTTCCAAATTGCAAGGCATCGGTTATCTCTTCTGTCCAATGAGATTTCACGTATTTTACTTCTCCGTTTTCAAATGTAACTTTCAAAATATTCGCTATATTTTCTACTTTTACTGCTTTAGGAAATGACTCCTCCATTTTTTCACTTTCCTTCCTCCAACACTAAGTATGCGCTTTCTTTTAGTGATAAGTATATCATAGTTTATTCTATTATCAAAAAAACGCATCCATTCCATTGTAGAATATTTTACCGAACAAGTTGAATTGTTTTCCTCTTTTTCACCTTTTACTATAGATAGGTAAAGACAACTAAGGAGGAATCTCTCATGACAGATCAACCGTATGATTTAAGAAAAGTCATCGAAGAACTAAAAACACTTCCAGGTCAATACCACGAAACAGATATTGAAATCGATCCTGAAGCAGAATTATCTGGTGTTTACCGTTATATCGGTGCTGGCGGTACAGTAAAACGTCCGACTCAAGAAGGACCAGCTATGACTTTCAACAATATCAAAGGTTTCCCCGGCACACGTGTGAACATCGGAACAATGGCTAGTCGTAAACGTGTAGGTGAAATTTTGCACCATGATTATCGAACACTTGGTCGTTTCTTGAAAGACGCTGTAGAAAATCCAATCAAACCTGTGAAAGTAGACAAAGCAGATGCTCCAGCACAAGAAGTCGTTCATCTAGCTACCGATGCAGACTTCGATATTCGCAACATTTTGCCTGCACCTACAAATACTCCTGAAGATGCAGGTCCATACATCACGATGGGTGTAGTTTTAGGATCAGATCCAGAAAAAACAATGAGCGATGTAACGATCCATCGTATGGTTCTAGAAGACAAAGATACGATCGGTATGTACATCATGCCTGGTGGGCGCCACATTGGTCACTTCCAAAAACAATTTGAAGCATTGAATAAACCAATGCCTATCACTATCAATATTGGTTTAGATCCAGCAATTGCCATTGGTACGACTTTCGAACCACCTACCACTCCACTTGGCTACAACGAACTATGGTGTGCAGGAGCTTTGCGTAACGAACCTATTCAAATCGTTGATGGTGTAGCAGTCGATGAAGTGGGTATTGCTCGTGCTGAATTCATTATTGAAGCAGAAATCATGCCAAATGAAACAATGCAAGAAGATATCAACACGAACTCAGGAAAAGCAATGCCAGAATTTCCTGGCTATACTGGGGATGCTAATCCAGCTGTACAAGTAGTGAAAGTCAAAGCAGTTACTCACCGAAAAGACAATCCAATCATGCAAACAACGATTGGTCCCAGTGAAGAACACGTATCTATGGCCGGTATTCCTACAGAAGCAAGTATTCTTGCCTTGGTCGATAAAGCTATTCCAGGAAAAGTAGTAAATGTCTACAATCCTCCTGCAGGTGGTGGTAAATTGATGACCATCATGCAAATCCGTAAAGAAAACGAAGCGGATGAAGGTATTCAGCGTCAAGCAGCTATTCTTGCTTTATCAGCCTTCAAAGAATTGAAGACAGTCATTTTAGTCGATGAAGATGTTGATATTTTCGACATGAACGATGTAGTTTGGACTTTCAACACTCGTTTCCAAGGAGATAAAGATATCATCGTGATCCCAGGAATGAGGAACCATCCATTGGACCCATCAGAATTACCAGAATATAATCCTGGCTCTATTCGTTTCCGTGGGATGAGTGCAAAAACTATCTTTGACGGTACAGTTCCTTTCGATATGAAAGAACATTTTGTACGTGCAAAATTCCAAGAAGTAGAAGATTGGGAAAAATATTTGAAATAATGAATGATCTGCAACTGTTTTGACATCATAAAAAGGAGTGCGGAAAATGGAACAATTGGCACAACGGAAGAAAAAAATCGTGATTGGTGTAAGTGGCGCTTCAGGCACCATTTATGCCATCAACCTAGTGAAGAAACTAAAAGAATATCCGATGGTAGAAACACACGGAATCATCAGTCCATGGGCAAAACAGAACTTAAAGCTGGAATCCGACTTATCACTAAATGAATTCGAAAGCCTGTTTGATTACCATTATTCAAACAAAGATTTAGGTGCTGCTGTCGCCAGCGGATCATTTTTGACCGATGGAATGATCATCGTACCGGCAAGTATGAAAACAGTCGCAGGTATCTCTGTTGGTTTAGGCGACAATCTTATTGCACGTGCTGCTGATGTAACAATGAAGGAGCAACGAAAGTTAGTCATTGTTCCTCGTGAAACGCCATTAAATGCCATTCACTTGGAAAACTTGACTAAATTAGCACGACTAGGTGTGCAAATCATACCACCAATTCCTGCTTTTTATAATCAGCCTCAAACGATCCAAGATCTTGTTAATCACCATACAATGAAACTTTTGGATCAATTTGGAATTGTAAATGAGCATTCAAAACGTTGGCAGGGTGATTAATATGGAAAAAGAAACGATAGTTGAAGTAACCAAACTAGGTTTCACGATCCAAGCTGCTGTTAAAGTAATCGGTAAAGATTTATTGATCACTTTAACAGGCGGAGATACACCACATATCGGAACAGTCACTACATTTTCTCGTGATACAGAGATGCAAACTGTACGTTTCCCTAGCCACGATGGTCGGTTCCATAAAGACGATGTCTTAGCCGAAAAAATAGCTGTGATCATCAAAACTGCCGTTCCGGGAAGTTGTACGATCACTTCCGGTATCCATGTTGACCATATCTCCAATGCACAAATCAACGCCTCTTTTCCGATGTCAGAAGAGTTAGGTTACAAGATTTTAGATTGGTTGGAAAAAATAGATTTCCATATCAAAGAACCAGTTTATTATAAAGATGGTGAAAAACCATTATGAAAGAAGAGGTTGTGAAATCAGCGTTATGACCTGAGTATGAGAGAAAAAAATGGAAAAATAGCTTCTCATATTTTGCCGTTTTTGAGCTAATACCGAGGGACAGCTGATTGAACGCCGTTTATCAAGAGGTTGTGATAAAGACGCTTCGTTTCGAGTAGTAAGAAAAATTTTGTAAACATGGGGTTCCACATTTTTACATAAATTTGACTTACTACCGAGAAACTGGCTTTTGAACACCGTTTATCAAGAGGTTGTGACACGTCTTTTGTCACAACCTCTTTTATTTTTGCTTCACTGTAACTGCTACAATATCACCGATTTCTTTTCCGATGTTTTTACGAATATCTTTTCGTAGTCCAAGGATGTAGCAGACTGAACCATCTGGATTTTTCACACCCATATTCACGATACTGCCTTCATACGGCACATTGTCAAAAGTTGCTTGGACTTTAACTCTTCCAGCGCCGAATTCTTTTCTTATATCATACGGAAAAATAATATATGCCCCGCCCTTGCCGACTTCGGAAGCATAGATTTTTGATTCAAAAGAATAAATTTCCCTCATTTTATTTCTCCTATTTTTTACATCTAGTATAGCATAGCAAAAAAAAGAAGGAACTGTGACAAAAGTCTTGTCGCAGTTCCTTTTTTCGAATAAACGGTGTTCTCCTGCCAACTCCTCGGTCACAAGTCACAATATTCAACAAACATGAGAAGCTGTTTTTTGAAATTGCTCCTTGTGACTCAGAGTTAAACGGCAGGCTCACAACCTCTTCCTTAAACGGTGTTCAAAAGCTTGCATCTACGGCACTAAGCCCAATCAGATGAAAAATATGGAGTGCTATTTTTATCTGATTGTTCTTACTGCTTGATGCAGAGCAGCTTTTTCACAACCTCCTACACGGTGTTCAAAATATTATTCGCCTTTTGCTTCTTTCACTAATTTTGCGAATGCTTGTTGTTGGAATTCAGCAGCTAAGGCTTTCGTACGTTGTTCTTGCTCTGCTTTGCTCATTTTTGGATTTTCAGTCATTGCTTTTACCATACCGTCTTGAACATAAGCTTTTGCTTCACTTTCCATCGTACTTTGCTGTTTCTTCACTAATTCAGCTAACTTGGCTGCTTGGTCCGTACTTAATTCTACCCATGTCTCTGGGATTTTGAATGTATTCACTCGGCTGTCATATTCGTGATTGTTATCAGCAATATTGAACCAGAATTTATACATGTCGTTTTTGTATTCCCAATAAGTAGTTTTCGTCACTTTTTCAGCATCGCCGTCTGTCTTTTCTACTTTATTTGTTTCGTTATCCGTACCAGTTGCTTTTGGTTTTTCTTGTTTTTCATTTGTTCGGTAAAGATACACTTTTTCTTTTCCATTCCCTAAAGCTTTATACAAAAGCATATCTGCTCCTTGGGAATCAGCACTGGAAACAATTTTTTCTGTTTTTGTTTCCGTTACTTTTTCCATTCCAAAGTGATTGGACAAATTAGCGACGATCAAACTTAGTGAAGCGACGAAGATTAGTCCGAAAATCAAAGATAAAAAGGTTTGCCATGTTTTTTTAGCGAACACGTTCGTTAAAGCAAAAGCAAGCAAGCTGACAATCAAAACTCCAATAATCATGCATTATCCCCCGCTTTCGTTAGAACAGGTTCTTTTTTCTTCAATAAAAAGGCAATAATAAAGCCAAGGATCCCAAAGATAATCGCTACGATAAACGCGGCATGGTAACCTGACAGTGTGGCATTGATTGCCTGATCTTTATAAGCTAATGGCGTATTATCCAATACAGATTTGCTTGGGATATTTGCTTTTGTCACATTCGTCAACACACTGATCAAAATAGCTGTACCAATCGAGCTTGCGATTTGACGGAATGTATTATTTACCGCTGTCCCGTGACTGATCAAGTTATTTGGCAATGCATTCATACCAGAAGTCGTTACCGGCATCATGACCATGGAGATCCCAAACATACGGATCGCATAAAGGATCACGATATATAAAACTGGAGTCGTTTTTGTCAAGAAAGCAAATGGTGCAGTTGCGGCTGTCAAAATGAACATCCCTGTGATGGCTAAACGTTTCGCGCCATATTTATCGAAAATCGCACCCGTAACAGGCATCATAGCCCCCATAAT
>OKKE01000004.1_pt1 | contig 89782 bp, 68 predicted proteins | sample 1612241 | NCBI WGS metagenome assembly OKKE01 (sample SAMN04436786, study PRJEB24849) | human gut metagenome | biome: human gut; feature: NICU; material: stool | host: Homo sapiens | place: USA: Saint Louis, MO | collected 2011-04-26 | reverse complement strand
CGTTAGAGAGATTCAGACCACCTTTCAGCAGAGAATAGGCTTCAGCAATCAGTTGCATATCACCGTATTCAATACCGTTGTGAACCATCTTCACATAGTGACCTGCGCCATCGGCACCAATATAGGTAACGCACGGTTCGCCATCTTCAGCCACGGCGGCGATTTTGGTCAGGATAGGAGCAACCAGTTCATAGGCTTCTTTCTGCCCACCAGGCATGATAGAAGGTCCTTTCAGCGCGCCCTCTTCACCACCGGAAACACCCGTACCGATGAAGTTAAAGCCTTCTGCAGAAAGCTCGCGGTTACGACGAATGGTGTCCTGGAAGAAGGTATTACCACCATCAATGATGATATCGCCTTTATCGAGATATGGTTTCAGGGAATCAATAGCAGCATCCGTGCCCGCACCTGCTTTCACCATTAACAGGATGCGACGAGGCGTTTCAAGAGATTCAACGAACTCTTTCACCGTATAGTAAGGAACCAGTTTCTTGCCTGGATTTTCGGCAATAACTTCTTCCGTCTTTTCACGGGAGCGGTTGAAAATAGAGACGGTATAACCACGGCTTTCGATGTTAAGCGCGAGGTTGCGTCCCATCACTGCCATACCGACGACGCCGATCTGTTGCTTTGACATTGTTTACTCCTGTCAGTGGTGGTCTCCGCGGGGTTGCGCGGCTTGAATGTGATGCAGATGTTAACTCAGACAGAGTCATGATGAATAGAGGTACATATGCTTTATCACACTCATAGCATTAACATTTTATATATGAACCTGTGTACCGCTCATTCTTCAGTCTACTTAATTTCTGAGTAAATCAAGAATTAATTGTGTTTTTTCTTCCATCAGCGGCACATCACCGCGCGATTCCACATTCAGGCGTACGACCGGTTCGGTGTTGGAAGAGCGCAGGTTAAAGCGCCAGTCGGCAAAGGTCATGCTGACGCCATCAGTACGATCCACCGCCAGCGCCTCGCGGCTAAAGTGCTGTTCCACGCGGTTAATCGCCTCAACGGGTTGTGCCAGTTTGCTGTTGATCTCACCGCTTGCCGGAAAAGCCGCCATACGGTCGCACACCAGTTCGCCCAGCGTTTTTCCTTTCAGGCACACCAGTTCGGCGACCAGCAGCCACGGGATCATGCCGCTGTCGCAGTAAGCAAAATCACGGAAGTAGTGGTGCGCGCTCATTTCGCCACCGTAGATGGCGTCTTCCTTGCGCATCCGTTCTTTAATAAAGGCGTGTCCGGTTTTCGACATCACCGGTATGCCGCCTGCGGCAGTCACCACATCGACAGTGTTCCAGGAAAGACGCGGATCGTGGATAATCTTCGCGCCGGGATTTTTTTCGAGGAACGCTTCTGCCAGCAAACCGACAATGTAGTAGCCCTCGATAAACTGCCCTTTTTCGTCAAACAGGAAGCAGCGGTCAAAATCGCCATCAAAGGCAATGCCCATGTCCGCACCGTGTTTGATGACCGCATTGCGAGTGTCGTCGCGACATTCCGGCAGCAAAGGATTAGGAATACCATTGGGGAAATTGCCGTCCGGCGTGTTGTGCACTTTGATCAATTCCACAGGTGCGCCGAGGGCTTTAAAGCGGGCTTCAATGGCGTCCACCACCGGACCCGCTGCGCCGTTCCCTGAGTTGATCACCAGTTTGAGCGGCGTGAGGTTTTTGACGTTGATATAGCCGAACAGGTGATCAATGTAGGCGTCGCGCAGGTTGATTTGCTGATAACTACCGCGTGTTGTTTCATCGACAGGCGGGAAGTCGTTGGCTTCTGCCAGACGCTGGACGTCGCGCAGTCCGGTATCGCCGCTGATCGGGCGAGCACCTTCGCGCACCAGCTTCATGCCGTTGTAATCCATCGGATTATGGCTGGCGGTGACTTCGATACCGCCATCGACGCCGAGATGGAAAGTGGCGAAATAGATCTCTTCGGTGCCGGACATGCCGATATCCAGCACATCGACGCCCGCATCCTGTAAACCTTTTGCCAGCGCCAGTTTTAAGGTTTCGCTGGTGAGGCGGACATCACCGCCTAACACAATGGTTTTCGGTTTAAGAAATTCGCCATAGGCGCGACCAATGCGCCAGGCGATATCTTCATTCAGTTCTTCGCCTAATTTTCCGCGAATATCATAGGCTTTAAAACAAATTAGCATAAGTATATTAACCTTGTTATATCCTACCATATTTATCAAAAAATCGAATTATGTCATCTTCAGCAAGATAACTTCCTGAACGTATCTCGATTAATTCGAGTGTGATTTTTCCAGGGTTTTCCAAACAGTGCTTGGCACCTAGTGGTATATAGATGGATTCATTTTCACTGATTATTTTTTCAACGCCATTAATTGTAATCTTTGCGGTACCAGAGACAACTACCCAGTGCTCAGACCGATGATGATGAAGTTGCAACGATATTCCTTCACCAGGCTTAACCTCAATTCTCTTCACTTGGTATCTTTTGCCTTTATCAATGGTATCGCATTTACCCCAAGGTCGGTAAGTCTCGCGATGAATATAATATTCACTTCTGTCGCGTAACTTTAATTGCTCAACAAGTTGCTTAATATCCTGAACAGATTTTCGATTAGCTACAAGAAGAGCATCTTTTGTTTGAACTATGACTAAATCTTCAACGCCCAGAGTTGTAATAAGTCCTGATTCACCGTAGATATAATTATTCGAACTATCTCTAGTAAGTATATCGCCCCAAAGAACATTTCCGTTATTATCTTTATTAGTTATATCCCATAATGATGCCCAAGAGCCCACGTCACTCCAATCACCATCCATAGGTACAACTATGGCCTCATTAGTATGCTCCATTAAAGCATAATCAATAGATAAATCCAGACAATTCGAGAATTGTTTTTCATCAATACGGATAAAATCCAAGTCACAGACAGAATTATCGTAAGACTTCTGACATACACTCACAATATCAGGACAGTATTTTTGTAATTCTTCAAGATAAGTTCGGGCGCTAAACATAAACATACCACTATTCCAATAGTAATTGGAATCATTTAAAAATTGCGTTGCAGTATTTACGTCTGGCTTTTCGACAAATTTAGAAACCTCAAAGCATTCACTTCCCTCTACGGTGCCAATGCTATTACCACGTTGAATGTAACCATATCCGGTCTCAGGTGTTAGAGGAGGAATGCCAAAAGTTACAAGTTTCCCACCACATGCAAAGGAGCTAGCTACTTTTACGGCCTGATGAAAGGTGTCTAGATCTTTTATTATATGGTCTGCCGGGAGAACTAACAATAGCACGTCTTGATCAGCGTTGATAGTTTCGACAATATGCATAGCAGCTAACGCGACAGCAGGAGCTGTACTCCTGCCACAAGGTTCAAGAATGATAGTACTTTTTTTATCAATCTGATTTAGCTGTTCAGCAACCACGAAACGGTGAGCTTCATTACATATAACGATAGCATCAGTTGCATCATGAAAACTATTCATTCTAGATAAAGTGGTTTGTAACATGGTCATGTGACCAAATATTTTCAGAAATTGTTTAGGATACATCGTTCTCGATAATGGCCAAAGTCTTGTACCACTACCTCCAGCTAATACTACAGGAACAATCTTCATAATTTACTCTCTCAATAAGTCCTTAACCCAGTTTTCGATATAGTAACTCTGGTATATTTCGTCATCAGGATGTACATACTCTTGATTAATAAACTTAGCAATAGCAACATCATTCACTGTGTCATCTAAAACTAATATGTTTGAAGGATTATAAAAATCATATTTAACGACATTCCGATTAGTTGTGATGATTTTTTTATTGGCCCCAAGCGCTTCAATAGTTCTTATTGTTAGTCCATTCTGTTTTGGATGAACAACATCGAGTATACACCTTGATCTTTTGATAACATTTAAAACCTCACTTTCACTTAAAGATTTAAAAGAAACGTCCTTTAATTTTATACATTCAATCTCTCTTGCAATATATTTTTTAAATAAAAAAACAAAAAGACTTGGACAATAAAAAAATATAAATTTGTTTTTTACTGTCGCTATAGACTTAACATATTGATAGCGAGATGAATGAATAGTACCAATGAAAGAAATATCGTATTCAAGTTGAGGTTTAGAAGGGATTTCACGATATGCTTTTGTATAAAAAAGTGGTTTAAATATAATGTTGTTATTTTTTGCATCATTTGGATCAAATGTATAAAATAAGTCAGCGTGTCGTATGAGTTTTTTTGCCTGCGGTTTATTTTCAAATGAATCCCACATATATACAATGATATTATTGCATTTATTCCGATAAATCTCCAATATTTCAGGGGTTATACATTCAGGATTTATCACAATCAAATAATCTATATCTGCAAAAATATTGTCATATATATTTTTGTAATATTTAAAAATCTGACGCTTCAAAAAAAAATCGAAACCCAGTCTTATTAAAGCACGCCCAATTATATTATCAAAAGGGCGCTCATTAAATAAGCTTACAGTATATCCATTTTTTTGGACAGCATTCCGAATATTAATGTCGTAATTAAAAAACTTTGGGCAAAAAATCAGTACATTCTTTACATCAGACACGAATCCATTCTCCCGAGTTTTTATCATAAACTTTTATAATCTTCGCTGGTACACCTGCTATTACACAATAGTCAGGGTAAACTCCTCTGACAACAGAGTTAGCACCGACAACACATTGTTCTCCAAGAATTGTACCGGCCTGAATAGCAACCCCCATACCGATAAAGCAATTTTTACCAATACGTGTCTCTTTATAATCTAGATGCTGACGTGGGATAGGAACTCCGATAGTTTCATAATCATGATCTATTGATGTAATATAACTATTAGCAGTTATCAACGTCCCTTGCCCGATAACTAGTTTGGTACCTGATGTAATATGTACATTTTGGGCAATTGAAACATCATCCTCTATGATGATTTCACCGGTACCATGAGTCTCGAAACGACACCCCGGAAATATTCTAACATGTTTACCAATGGAAACTCTTCTCAAGCCTTTAAAAAAAACAGGAAAAGCGAAAAATGATGGGAATGATATTTTTTTCAGAAAAAAAGAAAGTATTAACGCTGAAAATAACCACTTAATTTTGAAGATCACATAAACCTCCTAACCCACACAATTGTCAATCTTCTTATATATTTAACTTTGTAAAACATATAAAAAAATATGTATGAAAAGTATGATATCTGACCCCGCAAATATGTTTTTCTTAACATTTGGCAGATTCCGGCCTCCATTTTTTTTAAATCTGATGATAAGCCAGACACACCTACATTATACTTTCCTCCCCCTGTAATAACTGTAGATTCTGGATGGTAATAAAAACCACCATTCAGTGAGCATATCCTGATCCATAAGTCTGCATCCTCACAATGAGTCATATTAACATCGTATAACCCACAATTAAGCAAAGCCTCCTTTTTTACTAATGCAGTTGAAGTTTGAGGGAAAATTTTAATCAATAGGTCCAGAGGTTTAACTTTATATAATGAAGTTATTTTTTTACCATATAAATATAGCTCTTCATGATTACGAGCTGAGCCAATAAAATTAACAGGAGATTTAATGGATTTGATATGTTTTATCTGAATGCTTAATTTATTTTCACACCAAACATCATCAGCATCAAGAAAAGCAACCCATTCATATTTCGCAGCTTTAATACCAATATTTCTTGCACACGAAACCCCACCATTTTCTGTATTTATAACCTTAATATTTTTAGCTTTTATTTCCTCTATGTAACGAGCTAAAATATTTAGCGTATTATCTTGCGAGCCATCATTAACTACAATTATTTCAATATTGTATGTTATATCTCCATCTATTTTTTGTTTGATTACTGAGTCAATTGCCTCTATGATGGTTGCAGCACCATTATAAACAGGAATTATTACTGATATATTCATTTATAGACGTCCCGCCAATGTTCTGTTATGTTATCATCATTCCAATTCGCAGCAAATTCAAGGGCACCTAAGGTTAAGCTCTTTCTTAATTTTTCATGCTTAATTAATTTTACAAGAGTATTTTGATACAATACTTCATCTCCTGGCTGAATAAGAAATCCATTATTATCATTAATCATGTCTCTCGGACCAGAAGGGCAATCGAATGAAATGATAGGTAACCCAAATGAAAGAGCTTCAAGTATCACCATCCCAAATCCTTCACTTTTTGATGTTAATGCAAAAAAAGATGAATCAATATAATATTTACTAATATTCTTCGTCGAATCACTTAATCTCACTGACTGACTAAGTCCGTTTTCGTTAATAAAATCTTTAAGAATTGGTTTCAACTCTCCATCACCAACAATATGAAGTGTCCATCCAAATGGGATTTCATTAATTATATTTTTCCACATCTTTAATAACAACAGATGTTGTTTATCAGCTGTTAGTCTTCCAACACACAATATCGTTTTGCTATTTTGCTTATGCATTTCATAAGGCAGTTCTGGTTTGTAATGAGGCGTATATTTAACTGGCAATCCTTTTTCTCTGTAAAACAGATAATCACTCCTTGTTGGAAGACAATAAGCATGGCAATATTTATAAGTCACTCTTTTTAATAATCGATAAATCAAGTTATAGTTATTATTAGCGCCATGTTCACCAATGACAATTTTCTTATGATTTATTCCTGCCAGTAATAGAATACAGTGATTTAAAGGATGTGTCGTATATACATAGTCATAATTATTATTTTTAAAGTGCTTTCTCAGCCTTATTACCGCTAAAAGTATTAGCTTAGATACTTGGATAATTCTTCTAGCTCTACTCTTCATATCAAGAACAGAATCAACATTTAGACTACTTTTCATTATTTTATCATTGACATGATAAAAATAAGGTAAATCGTCAAAAGTCAAGATTGAACAATCATATGATTTACTTATTTTATTAATTATCGTGCTAACAACTCTTTCTATCCCTCCCGCTGGTGCCATAGAAGGAATTACGAATAAAATACTTTTCATTATTTTAGCCCAAAAGAAATCTTAGATAGCAAAAGAAATACTCGCCAGATAATAATTGTTTGAAAAACTATGGAAATCTCCCAAATATCAAATGATAAAAATGGAAGATACATTATAAGAAAAAAAACAGATGTCCTATATTTAACATTGTTAACTGGAATCAATAAGTATATAAGAATCAGTACCAAGATCAAACACGCAGCATTTACAATAAACACTGCAGGTGAAGTCTTTAATAAAAATACAAAAAAACCTGCCAAGCCCATAAAAATACTATAATCAGCATTAGCGCCAAGTATATATGTATTGAATACTTGAGAAGGAGAAACTGTATCCAGTATATGCACCCCAATTAGACGTTCAATCACAATACCAAAAACAAAGTAGTCCGAAACTCCTGTAGTATTAAAACTATTACTAATAGTATATATTAATGATGACGTGGTTGATATACGGCCAAGTGCTAGTGAAAAAATTTCTTCAACACTAAACGAAACGCCACGAATTTCATTTCTAATTGTATATAGGTGTGTTATAATATCAAGAAGTGGCCCCAAAAATATAATTGGCGACAAAAGCATTAGGATGAATATGGCGCCATTCAATCTAACTTTCAGTAAAAAAAACGCCCCCGCACAAAGAACGCTAATATATATACCTTGCAAAGATTGTTGCATATATCCATAAAAAATAACAACTGCAGCACAGAAAAAAAATTTTCTTACCGACACATTTGTGAATGTTAATAATGGCAATAACACAAGTGGATTTAATTTGCTCGCTATTTTTATAATTACACCAGCTATACCTGTTTGTGCGGGATGGCCTATGGCATTTGCCCCGAATATAAGAGTAATCAGACCTGTTATAATAATTGAATAAAATGCAAACTTTTCAAGTTTAATACTCTCAAATGTATCAACCTTTATTTTTCCAGTCATTTTCACAACACAAAATATGATAATTAAAGGGATGAAATACAATATTAAGAATAATAATGAAGACTCCCATTCAAGTTTATAACTATAAGTTCGAAAATCACCTAATAATGAGTTTGTTGTTGAAATATAGTACAACGATAATATTATTGGTGCTATATATATATATGCAATATAGAATGATATCTTATTTTTCATTAATTATCTCATTCATTCTTGATTTAAACATCTCGAACTCAAAGTCTTTTCTTATTTTTTTCAGAACATCTTTGAATGATAATATAAGCTTGGGGTTATTCGATAATTCTCTAACAGCAACAGCCATATCGTTTACAGTGTCACAAAGAAATCCAAACTCACCATACTTTTTAAAGTAGCTAACTAACTGTTTATTTTTTAAAGCAATAACAGGCATACCAAATGCAATGCAATCTGCAAGTACACCGCTTGAGATAAGGTCATATTTACTATCATTTTCCTCATCAACATTTGAAAAAATTAACGCCACATCAATTTTTAACAAAAACTCATAAAACAGCTCCTTAGCTATTAGCTGTTTCTTCAAATTACCTTTGCAATAGTGACTCACCTTATTATGCAAATCATATTTAAAACTTCCGTCGCTTATGCCAACGGTAATTATTTTACAATTGGTAAAATGCATATTTTCAATACAACATGCCAAATCGTATACTTTATTGCTACCTTTATCCTGTGAGTGAATACCAAAACTACCAAATGTAAGTGGAACAGTTAAGCCCTTGGAACACAAATTAGAAACAATTGGATGCTGGACATATTGAAATGATCTTTTAGGGAAAATCTTTGCTAAGCTTTCTTGTATAGAATGACCGATGCAAATAAATTTTACCCGTCCCATTTTCATGGCTATTTTTATAAATAGACGACCTATTTTTTGACCAATACAAGAACTCCACTTTAAATACGCCAATTCACCATGCATAAATAAATATATATTATTAGGAATCATCATACTAATTAGACTAATTAATGTATATTGTATTGGAGTCGCAGACAGGACAATTATTTTAGTGTTCTCTCCTATGTTTCGCAAAATCAATTTTGACAAGTTAAATGATGATATTATCCAATTATATGTTTTACTTCTTTTAACTTGAACATGATTGACTTTAACGCCTACATCCAGTTCATCCAAATAAGTTGAATCTTCAGATACCCATATCTCAGTGTCATATTTCTCATGTATTGCTTTAATTGAAAGGCTATTAAAAACATAATGTTCTTCATTTTTTCGAAGCAGATCAATTACTTTTACTTTAGTATTAGTCATTCTTTAATTCCTGATATACTTTTAATGGCCAATGCCAATTATTATATAATGATTGCATTAATAATTGTGATAATATAACCCCTAACACTCCCATTTCCGCAATGTACGTTGATATAAATGAGAACAAAACAATTGCAACGCCAGTGTACAACATACTTTTTATAAATATCACTTCATTCCTAGTCGTCAAGTAGGATGTGCAGATAGAGTAATTCATTTCAAACAACGCTGTGACAAGGTACAAAATGAGGAGTTCTTTTGGGAGCAAAGTCGTATTTTTTGTTAAAAAAGCGAGAATATCATCTCCGATCGCAACAAGAATTAAAGCGGCAAAAATATAGATACAATTAGCAATGAGCAATGATTTTTTCATTAAATTCTTAACAACTAACATATTCTCATGTGCTTGCTCTGATGTAATTCTGGGTATGTTTAACCCAAAGAACATAGATGCAATTATCACAATAACCATAGTAACTTGGACGGTTAAACCATAACTTGCAGCAGCATCCAAATTCACAAAGCTTGAGACTATCAATACCCCCGCCCGCACACTTAAATAATTGCCAAGCTGAACTACCCCCATATCTCTTGCACTTTGCCAAATGACTTTTTTTAACGATACTGTTTTATTGCTTTTTTCTAAGTTCCGAATTAATCCACTTTCTTGAGAGTACACATATTTCCGAATTAAGATCCTATCAATAATTACAGATATTACAGCTCCAACGGCTAGTGAAACTAACCCACATCCAGCGATTAACAATGGTATACTAATCAACAGTAACGTTAATTTAGCGACGACAATTATTTTATTTAATAATGTTTGATCACCTCGACCTTTTAATATTGCATTATAATAACCAAAGTATAGTTGAATACAAATACTTAAGCCATAAACCGACCAACAGCAAAGTATATAATATTTATTAATCGATGTTGACAATGTATATATATATGCATTACCAAGTATCAAAATTCCAACAAGAGCAAATAAAGCGATCTTAAAATAAATACACCTACAGGTCACAACCACATCATTTAGTAACTCTTTGTTGAAATCACCTATATTACATTTAGGAATTTTTCCATACTCTAAATTTAGTGCGCCACTATATACATATGATATAAACCTTGAAATCGTTGGTAATAGGCCAAATTCTAAAAGCTGTATTATTCCTGCCATCGCAACAAAAACATACCATAGACCTATTTCTTCCTCATTAAGGCATTTCAATATAAAAGGAAGAAGCAATAAACTTGAAGATATATTTAAGAACTGTGATAGATACCCCCAAATTATATCTTTCCTGTTCACTAAATAATTCATAATACTTTTGAGTCAATGTTATGTTTAAACTCTTTAATCATATATTCGAGATCAGCTAAAACAGAACGAGGTTTGTATTCAGGAATAAAACTCTTCAATAATTCTATATTAATAATCGGAAAGTTTTCTCGTTTACCTGAATTACCATGCCAATTAATAATACAATTAGTTTTATTTCGAAGAATATCCGCTAAATCTTTTGCTGCTATATTATAGCCTGATGCAATATTGATAGTTTTTCCAATAGCCTTATCCATCATACTTAACTTAATAATACAATCAACTACATCATTAACTGACACATAATCTTTCTCGTATTCTTCCTCAACAAACATATCAACACTTCCATTAAGTATTGCATTTCTTGTTATTGTGGGTAAGAATAGAGGGCTTTTTATTGCCAGGCCATAAACATTGCTCGGCCTCACGATAATTACTGGTTTACCACTTCGGTTACAAAGTTCTTCAGATACCAACTTTGTAAGATTAAATAATCTACGCTCATCACAAGATGTAACTATGATATCATTGCCTTCTAATGAAGAGTCATTATTTATATAAACCCTAGTTGAGGATACATAGACAAGTACTTTATAATTACATTCAAATAAAATATCAGTTAAATACCTTATATTTGCATCGTAAACACTTCTAGGCGTATTTACACAATCACCATTTCCTGCACAGTATATAACTATTCCTAAATCTTTACCGAAGCATAAGTCTTCATCACGCCTTGGCACATATACATCTTTTTTTTCTGATTTTAACTTTTTTACTATTTCAGAACCTATAAATCCAGAACCACCAAAAATTGTAAACTGCGACATTTTAAAATCCATCCAATAACGATTGTCTAATATTTTTTAATGTTGGAAGCTCCATGTCTTTTTTAGACAATATAGGAGCATTAACAGGCCATTCAATCGATAATGAAGAGTCATTCCATATAATCCCCCCTTCATCATTTGGGTCATAAAAGTCAGTACATTTGTATAAAAAATCAGCCTTATTACTTAATACACAAAATCCATGTGCAAAGCCTGGTGGTATATAAAATATTTTTTTATTTTCCTCTGTCAGAATAACTGATTCATATTGCCCAAATGTTCGTGAATCTTTACGTAAATCAACTGCAACATCAAATACTTCACCTTTGGTTACCGTAACGAGTTTTCCCTGAGGTTTTGTTTTTTGAAAATGTAGACCTCTCAGAACGTTTTGTGACGAACTTGATCTATTATCTTGTACAAAATCTAGATTTATACCAAGCTCAGTAAATTTATTTTTATTATAAAACTCATAAAAATAACCTCTTTCATCATTATATATTTTTGGCTCAATAATAACAAGATCTTCTATTTTTGTTTTAATAACATTCATTTAATCAACTCCAATAAATATTTCCCATAATCTGTTTTTGTTAGTTTTTTTGCAAGAAACCGTATATCCTCCTTAGTTAACCAATTATTATTATATGCTATCTCCTCCAGACATGCTATTTTATAACCTTGTCTTTTCTCAACAGTCTCTACAAAATGCGAAGCGTCTAATAGAGAATCATGAGTTCCAGTATCAAGCCACGCAAATCCTCGCCCTAATTGTTCAACTTTTAGTTTTCCTTGACTTAGGTATGTTTCGTTAATCGAGGTTATTTCTAACTCACCTCTTTCTGAAGGTTTTACATTCTTCGCTATATCCACAACTGTATTATCATAAAAATATAATCCTGTTACTGCCCAATTTGATTTTGCTTTAACAGGTTTTTCTTCTATTGATACAGCTTTATTATCATTATCAAATTCAACCACACCAAATCTTTCTGGGTCTCGTACTTTATATCCAAATACAGTGGCACCTTCTAACTCTTTTATCACTTTAGATAATTGCTTGCCAAATGCTTGTCCAAAAAAGATATTATCTCCTAGCACTAAGCAAACCTTATCAGCCCCAATAAATTCAGAACCTATTAAAAATGCCTGAGCTAATCCTTCTGGTTTTTCTTGAACAGCATAACTTAAGTTAATACCAAATCGAGAACCATCGCCTAATAATCTGATAAAAGAAGCATGATCTTCCGGTGTTGTTATTATCAGTATATCCCTGATTTTTGCTAATAGTAACACCGATAACGGATAATAAATCATCGGTTTATCATAAATGGGCAATAGCTGCTTTGAAACCCCCATTGTAATTGGATAAAGCCTTGTCCCAGAACCACCGGCTAAAATAATTCCTTTCATTTAACTAACCCCAAACGCTCACGTTGATAAGAGCCATCTTGAACTCGTCGGCACCAATCACTATTATTCAAATACCATTCCACTGTCTTCCGAATCCCGCTCTCAAACGTTTCCTGTGGTTTCCATCCCAATTCGCGACCAATCTTCTCAGCACCAATCGCATAACGGCGATCGTGTCCCGGACGATCGGCAACATAAGTAATTTGCTCGCGGTAAGATATCTCTTTTGGGACAATCTCATCCAACAAATCACAAATAGTGAGCACTACATCGATGTTTTTCTTTTCGTTGTGTCCACCAATGTTATAAGTTTCACCCGCTTTACCTTCGGTTACGACGGTATATAACGCACGCGCATGATCTTCAACATACAGCCAGTCGCGAATTTGATCCCCTTTACCATAAATAGGTAATCCTTTACCTTCCAGAGCATTGAGAATAACCAATGGAATCAATTTTTCCGGGAAATGATAAGGGCCATAATTGTTAGAGCAATTAGTCACAATGGTCGGTAAACCATAGGTACGTTTCCACGCGCGGACTAAATGATCGCTGGATGCTTTGGATGCGGAATAAGGGCTGCTTGGCGCGTAAGCTGTTGTCTCAGTAAATAAGGGTAATTCTTCTGTATTATTTACCTCGTCAGGATGAGGCAAATCACCATAGACTTCGTCAGTAGAAATATGATGAAAACGGAAGCTATTTTTCTTGTCGCTATCAAGAGCAGACCAATAATTGCGAGCGGCTTCCAAAAGGACATATGTACCAACAATATTGGTTTCAATAAATGCCGCAGGGCCAGTGATGGAACGGTCAACATGGCTTTCAGCAGCCAGGTGCATCACTGCATCCGGCTGATGCTGAGCAAAAATCCGTGCCATTGCAGCTGCATCACAAACATCCGCATGTTCAAAAACATAGCGTTCGGAATCAGAAACATCAACAAGTGATTCCAGGTTTCCGGCGTACGTTAATTTATCGACATTAACAACACTATCCTGCGTATTATTTATAATGTGACGAACTACAGCAGAACCAATAAATCCTGCGCCACCAGTAACAAGTATCTTCACTTTATTATTCCATATTACTTCAGAGCATGCTGTGAAATAAGCGGCTCTCAGTTTGATTAATAGAGGTATTAATGCACGCTACCGCCCCTGGCTTTACAGCTACCAGAGCACTGCATGCATGCCTACGATGTGACGAGCGTTACCCACTCGCGCTAAACCCGAAAAATTCAAACGCTAATTGTCTTACCAATCCGCTCTGGAAACAAGGAAAATCCTGGAAAACTTTGACGAAAATCCTATTGCTAACTCGTTGTTATTCTGATTGTTTATATAAAAAAACGGCAGGAATATTCGCAACAAATTACTCTCGCCACGAATCTCCACTGCCGTTATAATTTTCTTATCAACCGTTGCATTCGGTCAGATTTTCATTATTCGCTTAACAGCTTCTCAATACCTTTACGGAACTTCGCCCCTTCTTTCAGGTTGCGTAGTCCATACTTCACAAATGCCTGCATATAACCCATTTTTTTACCGCAGTCGTAGCTGTCACCTGTCATCAGCATGGCATCAACGGACTGTTTTTTCGCCAGTTCAGCGATGGCATCAGTCAGTTGAATACGTCCCCATGCACCAGGCTGAGTGCGTTCAAGTTCCGGCCAAATATCGGCAGAAAGCACATAGCGGCCAACGGCCATGATATCTGAGTCCAGCGTCTGCGGCTGATCTGGTTTTTCGATAAATTCAACAATGCGGCTGACTTTACCTTCACGGTCCAGCGGCTCTTTGGTCTGGATGACAGAGTATTCAGAGAGGTCACCCGGCATACGTTTTGCCAGCACCTGGCTGCGGCCCGTTTCGTTGAAGCGCGCAATCATGGCAGCAAGGTTGTAGCGCAGCGGGTCGGCGCTGGCGTCGTCGATCACAACGTCTGGCAGCACCACGACAAATGGATTGTCACCAATGGCAGGTCGTGCACATAAAATGGAGTGGCCCAAACCTAAAGGTTCGCCCTGACGCACGTTCATAATTGTCACGCCCGGCGGGCAAATGGACTGTACTTCCGCAAGCAGTTGACGCTTCACGCGCTGCTCAAGGAGAGATTCTAATTCATAAGAGGTGTCGAAGTGGTTTTCGACTGCGTTCTTGGACGCATGAGTTACCAGGAGGATTTCTTTGATCCCTGCAGCCACAATCTCGTCAACAATGTACTGAATCATTGGCTTGTCGACGATCGGTAGCATCTCTTTGGGAATCGCCTTAGTGGCAGGCAACATATGCATCCCAAGACCCGCTACAGGAATAACTGCTTTTAAATTCGTCATTATTTCATCCACCTGTAAAATGGTTGCTGAATTATAGCTTGTTCGATTTTTTTCGCCAGCATCAATTACCCTGAATTGATTACTGAATTACTTGTGATGTTACGCCGCTTCGTTGTGGATTGCAGTAGCATTGTTCCTAAGTATGACTCCATTTTTCCAGGAATGGCCGCAAATCTACTCCCTCCGTTCCGGCAATCTAAAGTTAATCTTCTCCACATTAACAATATGGTGATTAATCCTGTCGATATCGACGGAGCTTTGCCCTTTTTCATTCACGACATGAATATTCGTGAGTGAAAGCAGCGTTTTACGCTTTGCCATAAAAACGCCTCGAACGTCTTTGCGCATGTCAAAGTTCATGCTCAATGCGGGTCCAACTGAGGATTCCTGCATCACCTTGATATTACGCATAAAAAGATGTTGCGGTTTGTTGTGTAACTCCAGCGACGCACGCTTCATCTCAATGTTAGTCAGCGCCACAAAGGAGACAGCATTCCCGGCGGAGATTTGGATGCCGCGCAATTTATAAGCAAGATGAGTATTATCCAGTTGAATATCATTCACTCGGAAATTCTGCGGTATCGAGAGATATTTGCCTTTAATTACCCCATAGCCGATTAACATCCCGGCACTATTAATCATTTCAATATTATCAATCACAAAGTTGTCACAACCATAAATAGCAACTGTGGCGTTATCAATACCTGCTTTCTTACTGAAATCCGGCGTGATATTACGAGCTTTGATATTACGGATAACAAAATGTTTACCATTTTCAACATGGATCAGTTGCCGACAATCTGATCCCGTGATATTCGCCACGACAAAGTTTTTCACTGCCTGGTTTTCCGGATAATTATTATCGTAGGTACTTCCCGCAAGGCCTATGCCAATGCCCCAGTTGATTTTGCCGTTAGTACAGTTGATGCGCTCGATCACATGGTCGGAGATCAAAATATCACTGTCGTTAATTGCCACGTTCCATTCAATGGCGTCGCCCTGTAAGTCGCTGAACTTACAATTGGTGATATTGGCACCGATAATCTGGTTATGAAATCCCTGGCGTAAGATGGCGTAGTTAGCGTGGCTAACGGTGAGGTTATCGATGGTCAGGTTGCGCATGACCCGTTTGTTTTTGCCGCCGATATAGATCTGCGTCACCGGGCCAAAGCCGCTCATCACCAGCCCTTTGATGGTGCAGTCAGAACCACGCACATCCAGGGTGATGTTATGTATACTGCCGCCCTCCCCCCCTGTCACCTGGCTGCCGTCCTGTAAGACAAATCGCCCTCTGCCGTTGCCGCGCAGGCTTCCAAGGATGTGTAACGTTTTACCTGCAGGAATGAAGATGCCGGTGTTGATATTGTCGCAAACCAATCCGGCGGGCACGACGACCGTTTGCCCTTCGCTGAAGGCTTGTTTAAATGAGGCGATCCAGTCGTGAGGGTTGTAGTCGTTAATGTTAACGCTTTGCCGGGCAGGAAGTGCACGGGCGAAAGGGGTATGGAGGAAGGCAAGCGCCGAGCTTGCCGTCAGGAAGGTGCGTCGGGAGAGTTTTTTAAATGGCATGCGTTCTCCTCTATAAAGCCTGCAGCAAGCTGGCGAGTTCTCGATTGATCACCTGCTGGTTAAAATCGTGTTCGACTTTTTCGCGCGCACGTTTGACGACCGGAGCCAGTTCGTCGGTGTCCAGTTGGCTAAACGCCGCCAGTCGTTGCGCCAGTGCGCGAGCATCGTTCTCAGGCACCAGCCAGCCGGATTTATCGGCCTCCACCAATTCCGGTATTCCGCTATGCAGAGTAGAAACCACCGGAATGCCGACCGCCATCGCTTCCATTAGCGCCACCGGAATACCTTCCATATCGCCATCCGCACCCGTTACCGAAGGCAGCAGGAAGACATCCGCGTCGTCGAGCATCGCTTTCACTTCGTGGCTCGGTTTAAAGCCCGGCATCTCTACCACATCTTCCAGTTGATATTGTTCGATGAGGGTGCGCAGGCGTCGTTCCCACGGGCCAATACCGAGGATACGATAGCGAAATGCCACGCCCTGCTCTTTCAACTGACGGCAGGCTTCAATCGCCACATGCAGGCCTTTTTTCTCGGTTAGGCGTGCGACGGAGATGATTTCCAGCGGCGTTGCGGGTGCTTTCACCGGACGCGGGCTAAAACGCGTCATGTCCACGCCCATGCGCGATACGGCAATTTTTTCCCTCGGGCAGCCCATTTTTTGCAGCCTTCCGGCCCACAGATCGCTGATCGGTAGCATCAGGTCGCCACGGCGGAACAGTTGCTGATATTCGGGAGTGTAGTGGTTGAGCACTTCCCGACTGGAGATATCAATGCCGTGGAAGATAGTAGCGATTTTGCCGCGAATGATACCCAGTTCCCGTAGTTTTGCTGCGATTACCCCCGCAGGGCCAAAATGAGCGATAAAGACATCGGCATAAAATGGTGTTGCGACCTGGCCGCAAATGGCAGACAAAATCAGGTTCCGCGACTCTGCGCCATAGCGTTTGAGGTTGAGCGCCTGCCAGGTATTTTTACGATGAATGCCGCGTAAGGTCTGGCTGGCGCGGTGGCGCAGTTTCGCCACTTTGCCCGTAGGTTCGTCCTGTAACCAGCGGGTTCTGGCGGCAAGGTTGTATTTCGTCCATGCCGCGTGGGTGTTTTGTGTGTCGCCTTTTTGCAGCGCGACAATCTCCACTTCAAAGCCCATATCAATAAACGCAGTGATTTGGTTAAGAACGAAGGTTTCCGACGACAGCGGAAATTTCAGTAAAAAGAAGCCGACCTTCATTTCGCCTCCCCGATGCGTTCAAGCACAGATTTCACCATCTGCATTCCCGTCTGACGTTCGCGACTGACGGCTTCGTTAAGTCGCGTGTTCAGTGCCGGAAGCTGGCCTAAGGTATCCGCAACCATCGCTTGCAGGCTGCCGTCTAATAAATGACGGATATCAATCGCCATTTCTGGTAGCCCCAGTTGTTGCATAATCCCAGCGGATTTATGTTCGTAGTTGATGGCAATCGCCGGAGTGGCAAAGTTCATCGAGATAATGGCAGAGTGCAGGCGCGTACCAACGGTGAGTTCACAGGCCCCCAGAATTTTGCCCATTTCCAGATCGTTGAGTTCATCCATCACCACGTGGTAACGGGCAGGATCGCTGATGTGCTGGCGCAGATTGAGCGCCACCATGCGGTCGTCTTTGTTATAGCTGTCAATGCCCGTACAGGTGGAGAGCGCAATCACCTGATACCCTTCATCGAGAATGCGATTGACCACCCCGGCAAAGGCTTTTTCATACGCTTGTTGGGTGGTGCCGAGACGTTTGTCGAACGGTGCCAGTTCGCGCAGGGTAATTGCCACCGTTTTCTGTTGTGCGGCAACGTCCAGCCAGTGTTGAACGGCATAGCTGGCAGTGAAGTCTTCAATGTGGTGATCGACCAGCCACGCGGTATCGACGCCATGTTCCACTTTTGCAGTGGTGATATTGCTGCGTTTCATTAGATCGAGGCTGACCGATTCGCGCAGGATCAGCGCGTCGCAGCGACCGAATACGTATTTCGCCAGTTGGTTAAATTGCTCATCCTGGAACGGGCCAACACTGTGACCAATCATAAACAGCGGCTTTTTCGCCATAAACGTGCAAAGCGCATGTTCAAACTGCGGCACGCCATAGAGATCGACAAAAAACGATCCGCCGACCTGAATAATGGCGTCGTAACCTGACAGCAAGCGCACGAAGTCGGTGAATCCCTGGGCGATGGCGATATTACGCAGCTTGCCAGTGTCGGTGACGCGTGAGAGCAATACCTGGTGCTGGTAGCGGCGACGGAGGACTTTTTTAACGCGCCCGACAACGCCCGCCGCGCTGTTGTGTTGTTTCATTTGCAGGAACAGCGGATCGCCCATTACCGGGCGGTTGAGCAGCCAGGAAGAACTGACCGGATAGCGGCTCATCACGTCCACTTCGGCATGTGGATTGAGGATATTGATGGCATCAAGTAAGCCGCGCAGGATGGCGCTGTCGCCACGATTGCCGCAAGTGTGGTTGCCCAGAATAAGTAATTTCATTTTTTCCTCATAAATTTGATGCCAGGTGAGGCTATGTTTGTTGTTTTCATTGCTGTTTTTTGCCTGATGCGACGCTAACGCGTCTTATCAGGCCTACAAGATCCAAGCCCAGAACCGTAGGACGGATAAGGCGTTTTACGCCGCATCTGGCATTCAGTGCCTGATGCGACGCTGACGGGTCTTATCAGGCCTACAAGATCCAAGCCCAGAACCGTAGGACGGATAAGGCGTTTTACGCCGCATCCGGCATTCAGTGCCTGATGCGACGCTAACGCGTCTTATCAGACCTACAAGATCCGAGCACAGAACCGTAGGACGGATAAGGCGTTTTACGCCGCATCCGGCATTCAGTGCCTGATGCGACGCTGACGCGTCTTATCAGGCCTACAAGACCCGAGCACAGAACCGTAGGACGGATAAGGCGTTCACGCCGCATCCGGCATTCAGTGCCTGATGCGACGCTGACGCGTCTTATCAGGCCTACAAGATCCGAGCCCAGCCCCCCAGGACGGATAAGGCGTTCACGCCGCATCCGGAAACCGTTGTCGGAACCGAAAACAACAACTCACCCCGCCCGTAAAAGCATTTTCATTTTTTCGCTGCGACAAAACTGACGCTTCACTTCCACCACCAGCGGATGGCGCGACAACACAATCATCACCACAAACGCCAGCACACCCGCGGCTATTTGCACCGCCAGCAGCATCCCCAGCGCCAGTTGCCCTTTCAGCACAATGCCCAGCGCATAACTGACCACCAGCGTCGGCAGCGAGAGATAAAACGGCAGCCACAAACTCAGGATGTACTGGCGATAACTGGAACCGAGCACCGGTTTAATCATCACGAAATAGCTCAGAATGGTGTTGATAATCTGCACCAGCAGGAAACCGAGCGTGACGCCGATTGCGCCCGCCATCTGCCCACCAATAACAATCGCCGGAATAAACAGAAATGTTTTGAATACGTTGAATTTAAAGCTGATATCGACCCGCGCTTTCGCCATCAGCAACGAACCAATCGGGTTACCCACGGAGCGCAGTAGCCCCACAATACACAGCAATTGCAGCACCGGAATAATGCTGCTCCACTTTTCGCCAAATACCAGCGGTACAAAGTTATTCGACACCACCATTAGCCCCAGCAGCGCCGGAAAGTTGATAATCCCCACTACCGACAGCAGCTTGTAGAAGTTAACGCGCAGCTTTTCGGTGTCGTCCTGAATTTTGGCAAATGCCGGAAACAACACGCGGGTGATGATTGGGTTCAGCTTCATCGGCGGCACAACGGCCACGTTGTACGCCAGGTTGTATCCCCCTGCTACGCCCGCGCCGAGAATACGCGCCAGCACCAGCGTTGAAAGGTTGGTGTTGAGATAGTTGATGATGCTGTCCGCCGTCAGCCAGGCACCAAAACGTAAGTTTGGTGCCACCGACGCCAGCGAGAAATGCAGACCGGGGCGATAAATTTTGCGGCCAAAGTAGCCAAACAGCAGCGTTCTCACCGCACTATTGACCAGATAACCGAGAATCGCGGTCATCGCCAGCGGCCAGAAATGGGCGCTAACCACTGTAAAAGTGAAGCCCGCCAGCACCGCGCTGGTTTCGATCATGCCGATTTTGTTGAACTCCAGCTCCTTTTGCATCAACGCGCGGAACTGTTGCCCGTGGGGGATAACCACAAACGCCAGCGACAATGTTTTAATCAACGGTGCCAGGTCCGGGTTATTCAACACGTCACCGATGAGATCACTCAACAAAAACACCGCCACGCACACCACAAGCCCCAGCCCAACGTTCAGCCAGTACAGCGTGGTGAGTTCAAGGTGGCTGATTTCTTTTCGCTGAATAATGGAGTTAGCGATACCGAAGTCAGAAAGCGTATCTGCCAGCGCAATGATCACCAGCGACACAGTCAGCAAACCGAACTGGTGGTTATCTATAATCCGCGCCAGCACAGTCATTTGCACCAGACCGAGGCCGATGATGATCACCGTGGCAATCGCCGACCACTTCGCGCCGCTGATGGTTTTTTCACGTAAGCTCATATCAATATGCCGCTTTGTTAACGAAACCTTTGAATACCGTCAGGAAAACGATTTTGATATCGAACCAGACGCTCCATTCGCGGATGTACTCAAGGTCGAACTCGACGCGTTTTTCCATTTTCTCCAGCGTGTCGGTTTCGCCGCGCCAGCCGTTAATCTGCGCCCAGCCGGTAATGCCCGGTTTCACTTTATGGCGCAGCATGTAGCCTTCAATGAGCTGGCGATACTGTTCGTTATGCGCCACCGCATGCGGACGCGGACCGACAATCGACATCCCCCCGGTCAGCACATTGATAAACTGCGGCAATTCATCCAGCGAGGTGCGGCGCAGAAAATTCCCCACTTTGGTGACGCGCGGATCGTTCTGCGTCGCCTGGGTCACCACTTTGTCGTTCTCCATCACTTTCATGGAACGGAACTTCCACACTTTGATCGGCTTGCCATCCATGCCGTAGCGAGTCTGGCGGAAAATAACCGGTCCCGGTGAGCTCAGTTTCACCGCCAGCGCAATGCAGCACAGCACCGGGGAGATCAGCAGCAGGATAAGCGTCGCCAGCACAATGTCTTCTGCACGTTTTATCAGGCGGTTAACCCCGGAAAGCGGCGTGTCATACAGCGGCACCACCGGTACGCCGTTCATCTCTTCGAGACGTGAATGGAGAATGTTGAAGGTAAAGACATCGGGGATCAGCAGCACCGAACAGGTGGTGTCCGCCAGTTGATGGACCAGTTTTTTCACTCGCGCGCCGTCGCACATCTGCATCGCGATATAGACGTTATGAATCTTGCCCGCTTTCGCATCCTCGACCAGTTGTTGCAGATTGCCCGCCCAGTCGTTAGAAACGCCACCCGGTTTTGGGTCGTGGTAAACGCCCACCACTTCAAACCCTAACCACGGCTGATTACGGAAGCTCTCCATCAGCATTTGTCCGGCGGCTAAATCCCCCGCCACCGCGACCATGCGCTTGTTATAGCCATGATTACGCAGCCAGCCCGCCCCAATGCGAATACATGAACGGCAAACCACCAGTCCGATGCTGGTCAGCCCATACCACGCCAGCCAGATTTTCAGTTGCGTGTCGAAATCATTATTGAACGCCACCAGTCCGGCGCTGAAAATCACGCTTAACGTCCAGTTTTGTAGCAACAGGGCAAATTCTGTCGCTGCCCGAACACCGCGCCATGAGCGATAAAAGTCGGTGATGCCGCCCAGCATCTGGAACACCACCAGCGTAATCAGCGCCACCAACAGGTGCATGTAGAGGAATGACAGTCCGCTCACTTCGCAAACCAGCCATAGCCCGGCAAACATGATGGTGATATCTGAAAAGCGTTGCACCATAGAGATTAACGATGCATTGGTTTTCGCTCGCTCGCGCTTTTTTAGATTTGTCATCGTTGTTCCTGTTTTTAACCCCTTACCCGCAGTGGGGTAAGGGAAGATCCGACATTACTCGTTCAGCAACGTCAGCAGAGTTCGCGTTCGCGCTTCCATCAGCGGCACATCACCGCGTGATTCCACATTCAGGCGCACCACCGGTTCGGTGTTGGAGGAGCGCAGATTAAAGCGCCAGTCGGCAAAGGTCATGCTGATGCCATCGGTACGATCCACCGCCAGCGCCTCGCGGCTAAAGTGCTGTTCCACGCGGTTAATCGCCTCAACGGGTTGTGCCAGTTTGCTGTTGATCTCACCGCTTGCCGGAAAAGCCGCCATACGGTCGCACACCAGTTCGCCCAGCGTTTTTCCTTTCAGGCACACCAGTTCGGCGACCAGCAGCCACGGGATCATGCCGCTGTCGCAGTAAGCAAAATCACGGAAGTAGTGGTGCGCGCTCATTTCGCCACCGTAGATGGCGTCTTCCTTGCGCATCCGTTCTTTAATAAAGGCGTGTCCGGTTTTCGACATCACCGGTATGCCGCCTGCGGCAGTCACCACATCGACAGTGTTCCAGGAAAGACGCGGATCGTGGATAATCTTCGCGCCGGGATTTTTTTCGAGGAACGCTTCTGCCAGCAAACCGACAATGTAGTAACCCTCGATAAACTGCCCTTTTTCGTCAAACAGGAAACAGCGGTCAAAATCGCCATCAAAGGCAATGCCCATATCCGCGCCGTGTTTGATGACCGCATTGCGGGTGTCGTCGCGACATTCCGGCAGCAACGGGTTAGGAATACCGTTGGGGAAATTGCCGTCCGGCGTGTTATGCACTTTGATTAACTCCACCGGTGCGCCGAGGGCTTTAAAGCGGGCTTCGATGGCGTCAACTACCGGACCCGCCGCGCCGTTCCCGGAGTTAATCACCAGCTTGAGCGGCGTAAGGTTTTTGACGTTGATATAACCGAACAGGTGATCAACGTAAGCGTCACGCAGATTGATTTGCTGATAGCGACCGCGTTTGGTTTCATCAACGGGAGGAAAGTCGTTGGCTTCTGCCAGACGCTGGACGTCGCGCAGTCCGGTATCTCCGCTGATCGGGCGAGCCCCTTCGCGCACCAGTTTCATGCCGTTGTAATCCATCGGGTTATGGCTGGCGGTAACTTCAATGCCGCCATCCACACCGAGATGGAACGTGGCGAAATAGATTTCTTCGGTGCCGGACATTCCAATATCCAGCACGTCGACGCCCGCATCCTGTAAACCTTTCGCCAGCGCCAGTTTTAAGGTTTCGCTGGTGAGGCGGACATCACCGCCTAACACAATGGTTTTCGGTTTGAGAAATTCGCCATAAGCGCGACCAATGCGCCAGGCAATATCTTCATTCAGTTCTTCGCCTAATTTCCCGCGAATATCATAGGCTTTAAAGCAGGTTAATTTTTTCATATCGTTACCCTTTTTCAGGCAATAGTTGGCCCTGACCGAAACGGCCAATTTTGTTTTTGTCGTTATTTACATCGCGGTTTCGCATTCATTGCCTGATGCGACGCTGCCGCGTCTTATCAGGCCTACAAACCCGAACCGTAGGTCGGATAAGGCGTTCACGCCGCATCCGACAAACAGCGCCTGATGCGACGTTTACACCCGTCCGTAGCGATCCGCGAAGCGCACCACATCATCCTCTTCGAGATAAGAGCCGGAGCGCACTTCAATTAAATCGAGCGGAATTTTCCCCGGGTTTTCCAGGCAATGCGTCGCCCCCAGCGGAATATAAATGGACTCGTTTTCACCAAGCAGTTTGATATCACCGTCGATAGTGACTTTTGCCGTTCCCGCGACAACCACCCAGTGTTCCGCGCGGTGATGATGCATCTGTACCGACAAGCCCTCGCCCGGTTTCACTGTGATGCGTTTCACCTGGTAGCGGTCGCCCGCGTCGATAGAGTCATATTTGCCCCACGGACGATACACTTCGCGATGCACCCGATGCTCATGGCGACCGTCGGCTTTGATCTGCTCGACCACTTTTTTCACATCCTGCACCGCATTACGGTCGGCAATCAGCACCGCATCTTTGGTCTGCACCACCACCAGATCTTTCACCCCGACGGTGGTGACCAGGCCAGATTCGGCATACACATAGCTGTTTTCAGTTTTGTGATTAATCACATCGCCGTGGCAAACGTTGCCCTCGGCGGTGTGGGCGCTGATCTCCCATAATGAAGACCAGGAACCGACATCGCTCCAGCCCGCATCCATCGGCACCACAACGGCATCTGCCGTGCGTTCCATGACCGCGTAATCTACCGACTCTTCCGGACAGGCGAGAAACGCCTCTTCATCCACACGAATAAAATCGAGATCCGGATCGACGGCGCTCATCGCTTTTTCACAGGCATCGAGAATATCCGGACGATACTTTTTCAGTTCTTCGAGATAGCGTCCGGCACGGAACAGGAACATACCGCTGTTCCAGTAATATTCGCCGCTTGCCACATAGGCCTGCGCGGTTTCCAGATTCGGTTTTTCGACAAACTGCGCCACTTCAAAGGCCACCGTATCCTGCTCACCCGCCGACACTTCACCGCGACGAATATAGCCATATCCGGTTTCAGGTAGATCCGGCACAATGCCGAAGGTCACCAGCTTGCCCGCTTCGGCATACGGCATGGCATTACGCACGGCGGCACGGAACGCGTCTTCGTCGGCAATCACATGATCCGCCGCCAGCACCAGCATTAATGGGTCGTTCTCCGGGCTATGACGTTTTGCCGCCAGCGCCGCCAGCGCAATGGCCGGTGCGGTGTTACGCCCTGCCGGTTCGAGAATAATGTTCTCGGTGAGTTTGTTCAGTTGACGCAGCTGTTCCGCGACAATAAAGCGGTGCTGCTCATTGCAAATCACCACCGGGCTTTCGCACTCCACGCCGTTCAGGCGGCAGATGGTGGTTTGCAGCATGGTGAGATCGCCTTTCAGGCATAAAAACTGCTTGGGGTAAAGTACGCGGGAAAGCGGCCATAAGCGGCTACCGGAGCCACCTGCCATCACAACTGGATAGAGTTTCGACTGCGCCATAATTATCCCCGAATATCATTTATAAATTGACGTAACACGTTCTCTTTATCGAGCGTGCGTTCGGCATATTCACGTGCCACCGTGTTGTGTTTGGGCAGCAGGAGCGCCTGGCAAATCCCCGCCACCAGCGCCTCGACCGATTCCGGTTCTACGCAAACCGCAATGCCCGGAAAGGTTTCGCAAAGCTGCCCCAGTTCGGTGTGGGCTTCTGCGGTAATCACCGCGTTACCGCCTACCGCCAGAATATTGGTCAGTTTCGACGGCAATACGGCATCTGCCGCGCCGCGTTTTTGCACCACCAGATGGCAATCCCCCATCTTCAGCAGTGCGGGTAAAGCGTCATACGATTGCAGCGGAAAAAACTGCATGTTGCGCAGTCCACGCTGCTGCGCCATTTTTTCCAGCCGCGCTTTGCCGCCACCCTGCCCGACAATGGCAAAAATCAGCGGTTCATCGCGCAGGCGATCGGCAGCTTCAATAACGTTTTCCAGCCCCTGCTTTTCACCAATATTGCCGGAGTAAAGAATGATTTTTTTGTTATCCGGCAGGCCAAGCTGGTTACGAAGGGCATCAACATCGGCGTCTGCGACATGCTGAAAACGGGCAATTTCTGACCAGTTGGGGAAGAAGATGACGTTTTCCGCCGCCACGCCTTTTTCGATAGCTTTATTCATCATCGAACGCGAAATCGTGGAGACGTTATCGACGTTATGCAGTCCGCTACGTTCGAACGCCGTTGCCAGCTGTGCCACTTTGCCGCCTTTGCCTTTTCCGGCAAGGCCCAGCCCCAGCATGGCGTCCACTTCGTAATCCTGAATATGCAGCACGGTACGCGCACCAGACAGTTTCGCCAGCAGGCGCATTCCCGGCGTGCAAAACAGCGTTGGCACCACGCCGATAATGCGATCCGGCTTCCAGCGACGTTGCGCCATCAGTGGAAAGAAACTGCTGACGGCAAAACTGCCGAGATGCAACAGGCGTTTCAGAGTGCTCGGCTGTTTTGGCACGTACAGCGGGCAGCGCCACACCGTGGCGGCCCCCTCTTCCCGTTTGTACCGCCAGGCGGAATAGTTCTCGCCCACCTGCCACTGCGGGTAGTAAGGCGGCGCGGTAATGACCCGCACCTCATGACCTTGTGCCGCCAGCCATTCCACCATTTCGCCGGTGTATTTGCCGATGCCGGTTAACTCCGGCGAGTAGTTAATGCCGTAGACCAGTATTTTCATAATCCGGGTACTCCGGCACGCTTCTCAGCGAGAAAATAGGCGCGGCTGTTAGCGTGAACATTGTCACTGGCGAGCAACGCGTCCGGCGTCAGCCAGCGGTAATCGTCATGCTGCTCATCCGGCAGTAACAGCTCTTCCTCCGCTACTCTGAAGCGAAAACCGAGCACCACATAGTGAGTGGTAAAATCCGAGCCGGAGAAGTTATCGTCATAAAAGTGCTGCCAGACACCGTAAAACTGGCCTGCTGTTATCGGCAGACGCAACCCCAGTTCCGCCATCGTCAGCCGCTCAAATGCGGCTTCCAGCGTTTCGTCTTTCTGCACGCGCCCTCCCGGCACAAACCAGTAACCCTGCGCCGGGCGGTTGGTTCTTTTGCCAAGCAGAAACTCGCCGCGACTGTTCTCGACAATAAAGTCGAGAGAGACAAGCGGAGTGGAGCGCACTACCGTGGCAAAGTCTTCCTGACGTAAAAACATCATTACCCCCGAAAGCGGTCTTGATTCTCAAGGAACCACTGGTAAGTGCTGGCAAGCCCCGCTTCCAGTGAGATTTCGTGATACCAGCCAAGCTGATGCAGCCGCGTCACATCCAGCAGTTTGCGCGGCGTACCATCCGGTTTACTGGCATCAAAAACCACCCGACCTTTGTAACCCACCACTTTGGCGATGGTTTGCGCCAGCTCGCGGATAGTGCAGTCAACGCCCGTGCCGACGTTAATGTGCGACAGCATCGGTTGGGTGTTCTCCAGCCAGACTTCATGCGCCAGCTCCATCACATGAATGCTCGCCGCTGCCATATCATCAACGTGTAGAAATTCGCGCATCGGCGTACCGCTGCCCCACACCACCACGTCCGGCGCATTCTGTGCCGTCGCTTCATGGAAGCGACGCAGCAATGCTGGGATCACATGCGAATTACTCGGGTGGAAGTTGTCGTGTGGCCCGTACAGGTTGGTTGGCATGACTGAGCGGTAATCCCGTCCGTACTGGCGGTTGTAAGATTCACACAGTTTGATCCCGGCGATTTTGGCAATGGCATAAGGCTCGTTGGTCGGCTCCAGCGTGCCCTGCAACAACTCGCTTTCTGCCATCGGCTGTTTTGCCAGTTTCGGGTAGATGCAGGACGATCCGAGAAACAGCAGTTTGTTCACGTCGTTCTGATGCGCGGCGTGAATGATGTTGCTCTCAATCATCATGTTCTGGTAGATGAAATCTGCCGGATACGTGTTGTTGGCAACAATACCGCCCACTTTCGCCGCCGCCAGATAGACCTGGTCAATGCTTTCGCTGGCAAAGAAATCATGCACCGCGCGGCTGTCCAGCAGGTTCAGTTCATCGCGGGTGCGTAATACCAGCTCCACATCACCGCGCTGTTCGAGCTGCCGCCTGATGGCGGAACCGACCATCCCGCGATGGCCAGCAATAAAAATGCGTTGTCTACTCATGCTTATGACTCCAGCGCGATCGCCACGTCGTAGCCGTGAGATTTCAGCAGAGAGTGTTTTTTCGCCGCTTCGAGGTCATTAGCCACCATTTCAGACACCATCTCTCTGAGGGTGATTTCCGGTTTCCAGCCCAGTTTTTCGTGCGCTTTGGTCGGGTCGCCGAGCAGCGTTTCAACTTCAGCCGGACGGAAGTAGCGCGGGTCAACGGCGATAATCACATCACCCGGTTTAACGCCCGGCGCGTCATGCCCGGTGACGGAAACCACAATGCCCTTCTCTTCAACACCCGTGCCTTCAAAGCGCAGTTTGATACCCAGCTGTGCCGCCGCCATTTCCACGAACTGACGCACGGAGTACTGAACGCCGGTGGCAATAACGAAATCTTCCGGTTGTTCCTGTTGCAGCATCATCCACTGCATTTTTACGTAGTCTTTGGCATGGCCCCAGTCACGCAGGGAATCCATGTTGCCGAGGTACAGGCACGACTCCAGCCCCTGGGCGATGTTGGCGATTGCGCGGGTGATTTTGCGGGTAACGAAGGTTTCGCCACGGCGCGGGGATTCATGGTTGAAGAGAATACCGTTACAGGCGTACATGCCGTAGGATTCGCGGTAGTTAACGGTGATCCAGTAGGCGTACAGTTTGGCGACCGCATACGGAGAGCGTGGATAGAACGGCGTGGTTTCTTTCTGCGGAATTTCCTGCACCAGCCCGTACAGTTCAGAGGTGGAAGCCTGATAGAAACGGGTTTTCTTTTCCAGACCGAGGAAGCGGATCGCCTCCAGCAGACGCAGCGTACCCATCGCATCAACGTCTGCGGTATATTCCGGTGACTCAAAAGAAACCGCAACGTGGCTCATTGCGCCCAGGTTGTACACTTCATCCGGCTGCACTTCACGCAAAATGCGCGTCAGGTTGGAGGTATCACTCAGGTCGCCATAATGCAGATGGAATTTCGGGTTGCAGGTGTGCGGATCCTGATAAATGTGATCCACACGCTCGGTGTTGAATGACGATGCACGACGCTTAATACCATGCACCTCGTAACCTTTTTCCAGCAGAAACTCTGCTAGGTAAGAACCGTCTTGTCCGGTTACACCGGTGATGAGAGCGACTTTTGACATGTCTTATTCCTCTGTATTTTTTGAATTTATTCAGTTTCAACGCGTTCGCGTATCACCACTGCGGGATTCCCCCGGCAAACCACATTTGCCGGAAGCGATTTAAAAACACTGCTTCGCGCACCCACGACGGTGCCGTTGCCGATCGTGACGCCTGGGGCAACAAAGACATCGGTTGCCAGCCAGCATTTCTCGCCAATCACAATAGGCGTGGCGTTAATGGTGAAATGTTGACTTGCATGGTCGTGGCTACCGGTGCATAAATAACTTTTTTGCGATATCACCGAATGTGCGCCAATGGTTATTTCACCGAGGGTATATAAATTGACGTCATCGCCGACCCACGCGTAATCACCTAACGTTAATTTCCACGGATAGGTAATTTTTACTGACGGACGAATAACTACGTTTTTTCCTATTTTTGCGCCGAATAAACGTAATAAAAATGCCCGCCAGCGATACAATACTTGTGGCGACCAGGCAAATATTGTTGCCTGTACTGCCCACCACAATTGCACTTTAATAGCGTTGCCACCCCGGAACCCTTTCGGCACCGAGAATCCACTTAAATCCTGCATCGTTTTCCCTTATATTCAGCTTTTGTTATATAAGGCTTTCGTCTTTGAGGTCGTACGTTGGCGTAAATGCCAGGATAATTCAGCCCAAAAGCCAGGCACGTGCAATATTTGCCGTTGGACTTTTTTGGCGTCAGCACACAATTCCATATTATTGGTGGTAGATACCCCACCCATAGAAAATTCAGACACCAGGCCATTGAGTTTTTTAAATGCATAACCGGCTTTATACATTTTGGCCGCCAGCGCGTAATCGGAAGAAACTTTATACTCCAGGTCATAACGCCATTTCTTCAAGCCGGACACCGGGAAAAATATCGCCTGATGACTGGCGGGCAGGCTGTGGTAAATATACCAACCCGGTTTGGCGCTACGTTTAATTTTATGCCCGTCGCCAAAATCCAGCAGCGCATCGCCGGTGATCATCACGTTATCTTTTTGCACTTTTAACTTACGGACAAAATATGCGGCATCCTGATGAAAAATATCGCCCGAGTTGAGAAACAACGCGAACTTGCCTTGCGCCATTTCAATACCTTTGTTCATGGCGTCGTAGATACCGTTATCTGGTTCGCTGACAAAGCGTAAGTTATAGATACCATTGAGATTTTCCAGATACTCACGGGTGCCGTCGTTGGAACCGCCATCAACAACAATCCATTCGAAGCTGATATCGTCCGCCTGCGCCAGATGCGCCAGCGAGGCGTGTGTTTTGACTATTCCTTCGAGGTTACGAAACGCGACAGTGATTATGCTAAGCAACATGTTTTACCTCGTAATACCCGTCATACTTCAAGCTGCATGTGCGTTGGTTTTCCTCGCTCACCCACTTCCTGCAACTCGAATTATTTAGGGTGTATATTTAACGCTTTTCGCAAAATAAACGGGCAGACGATTAAAAACGCATATTCCGGGCTAAATATCGAACCGGTAAAAAACAGCGATACCGGAGTAAAAAGATATAATTGCACGCGAAAATTGCGGTTATCACCAAAAGCGTTGATCATCATTTTTATCACTTTTCCCATGTACCACAGCGATAAAAACACTGCGAACCAGGAAAAATAAATAATCAGCAGATACAAACCATTGTCTATGGTTTTTCCGACATCCGCACCGTTAAATATTCCGAATGATGCGACATATTCATAAAGTGAGCCAAATCTGACTACACCGTCAATATGGGTTAAAGAATAACCGACCATCACCAGCGGACCGACAATACGATAATATGATGACGATCCTTCCGTACCTAAATCGCCCAGACGGGTGGAAATATAAGGAAACGCAATTACCACACCAACCAGGAATACAGCCAGAGAAATCAATGCTAACGGTAACTTTTTCTTAATCGCCTCTTTATTCAGATATTGAAATGCCCACTCCAGCAAATAAAACAGGATAAAGGTCATAACCCCTGAAAATGAACCGGATAATATTATCCCTGCGAGAATCATAGCATCTGTTTTAGGCGTTTTGATACCAAACTGTTTGATGCTGAGCCAAATTGAGATTAATGCCAGAGCGAAAAATGCCGGTTCGAAATAAAGTGCTGTCGTGCGCTTGCCGCCGAATTTGATGAAATTCAGCACATAGCTGTTGCTGTAAATCAGATATTTCGAAATCGACTCCATAATACTGCTACCGCCGGTGAGGATAATTTGCGCCATCTCCACCGCCGCCAGCACCACCACCAGCCCGACCACCAGATAAAAGAAACGTAATATCTTGCAATGGTTGTGTGGCGAAATCGTTTTAAAGCGAATACTCCACACCATGCCAATAATGATCACAATATAGACAAACAGCATGGTTGAAGTGACGTATTTACTGGCATCCAACGACTGACCAAACAGGTAATTAAACGCCGTGAGTCCCGCGCCAATCCCTAAGGCAATCATCAATTTTTTAACGCTGATGCGCTCTAAAAACAGCAGTAACAAGACAGGTAAAAAAGTGACGATGGTGATGGGGAAACTTTCGCCAAGCTGGGCGATTTTGACGTTAACCAGCAGGTAGATCAGCGGCAGCAGCAGGTAGCTACAGATTCTGATAGAAGTTGACATACTCCTCCAGCATCTGTTGTCCACTGTAGGCGGCGCGGCTGCGCTGGCTGAACTCAGCCAGCGTGGTACCAAATATCGCCTGTGCGATTTCCGGTTTGCTTAACTGCACCAGTTGCAGCACATCTTCTTCGCTGACGGTTTTACCGCCGGATTTTTGCAGCACTTCCCGCGCCGCATCGCTATGGGTGGCGATCACCGGCACACCAATCGATAACGCCTCACACAAAATCAGCGGGTAGTTATCGACGCGAGAACTGAATACCAGCGCATCCATCTGATTGAGCGCGCTCATCAGTTTACGTTTGTCGGTTTCAAAGCCGTGATTGACCACATTACCAGCGGTGAACGGTGAGAACTTACCGAAAGTATGCAGTTCGATTTTGTCACCCAGCGCCATCATCTCGCGCACCAGTTGCTGGTTAGTTTTGCCGTCGTAACGCAGATCATGCGCCACCACTGCGATTTTCGGCTTGCCCTGAGTTTCGCGCACCGGAGGCAAGTCCGCCAGAATCGCTTCGGTTGCCATATCAATACCGTTATTGATAATCCGGCAACGCCCTGGACCGTACAGACTATTGAAAGCGTCTGCCACATGCTGGCTGGGGGAAATAAACTGACAGCCCAATGCCAGCATCTCGCGGAATAACTGCCGTTTGCCCGCCACCAGTTGGTGTGCGCGATCAATCTTCACCGGCGGATAATTATTTAAGGTCGGGCATTTCTGGCAGCCCGTTTTCCAGCCTTCGCAACCGTCGGTAAAGGCGCAGCGTCCGGTAACGCTCCAGTGATCGTGCAGCGTCCAGACCAGTGTGATATCCGGTTTATGGTTTTTCACTTTTTCGCAAAAGCGCACCACGCTCTTAAGATTCAACCAGTAGCTGTGCAGCACATGAAAATGCAGGACCACCGGACCCGGTGTGCGAGTAATGGTGCGATATAACTCATTGAAATTGCCGAACAGATCGCGATTAAACAGACGAAACAACGCAATGTTCGCCATCGCGGTCATCCGCGGCGTATGTTTGATGACCTGCGGATAGTTCTGATGGCTGACGCTCTCTTTGCCGCCTTTGCCGTAGCCGTAGACAAAATGTGACGCCAGCCCATGTTGCAGCGCACGCTGGTGGAGATCTAACGCCACACCTGCCGCCCCGCCTTCCGCCAGGCGCACATTAAATTGCAGAATATTCATTTAATTACCTTCACTCGCGCTTTTTCTCCCACCACCAGCGCGTTGTCCGGGACCGAGTCGAGCACCACGCTGCCCGCGCCCACGGTGACGTTGTTCCCAAGCGTGATATCACCAAGAATAATGACGTTGGCACCGAGTTCGACGCCGTTGCCAATGTGTGGACATGCCATGTTATTGGCACCACGATTACCGATAGTGACGCCATGGCGAATGGTGAAATCATCCCCCGCGACCACGTTTTTATTGATCACTACGGCGTAACCGTGATGGATAGTAAAGCGTCGGCCAATGGTTGCGGCGGCCTGGATTTCATAACCGAAAAAGCATTCGGTGATAATGCGATACAGCACCAGCAGCGGGGCCGCCCACAGATTGTTGAGGACGTTCTTTTTGCGCCACACTGAACAAAAATGAGCGACGCGATAGGCAAGAACCATGCAGCACGGGCGTAAACTCCAGCTGTTGGCGCGCAGATCTTCCAGCATCTTTAGCGCCCCCGAATACCATCAGCCAGACGTTTGCCGTTACGCAGCGACAGCAGCGTCAGCAAAGTGCGCCAGGTCATGCGTTTATTGCGGATCTGGTAGAGGGTAAACAGCTGATATTTTTTGCTGGCGCGGTCGAATTTGTCTTTGTGCTTGCGGTAAAAGTGGAAGTATCCGGAGAATTTTTTCGGTGACGAGGTGATCTGCATTTCGCCGTGATTGATATGCAGGATCTGCGTCGCCTCTTCTACTTTCCACGGTTCGCCGTACTCCACCACCATCCGCAGGAAGATGTCGTAATCCTGTGCCGCTTTCAGTTCGGTATCGAACAAGCACTCTTTGAAACGCCACGCCCAGGTAAAGACCTGATTGCCAATGATATTGCGTTTGTAAAACAGGCGGCGTGAATACGGCGATTTGGGATACAGCGGCAAACTTGCCGGTTGGGAATAGACTTCGCCCTGGCAAACGTAGTCGTTAGCGTACAAAAAGGCGTTTGTGACCAGTTGCTGTTTATGGGCGAGGAAGACGCTCAGGCGGTTGGGTGTCCATTCATCATCATCATCGATCCCGGTGATGTATTCCCCTTGCGCCAGCATAATCGCCTGGTTACGTACCGCGCACGCTCCGCTGTTAATGTCGTTGTGAATGTAAGTGATACGCGGATCGTTGAGGGCGGTGACGTACTGTTGTAGTTGTTCCCAGGAGGTGGAGCAATCATCCACGATGATCATCTCCCAGTTACTGTAGTCCTGGCGCAGGACCGATTTTATCGCCCGAATCGCCAGTTGTTGGCGGTTCCAGGTCGGCATATAGATTGAAATCAGCGGATTGTCTTTCATAGGTTGTTCTCCCGGCTTATGAGCTGGTTTGCTTACCGGATGCGGCGTGAACGCCTTATCCGGCCTACGGGGCGGTGCGAATGCAGGCGTCGTTATTTCGCATCCGACTTATATTCGTATTCGTAATAGCCATAATCCTGATACGCGCTGGCGCGGCGGAAGATGGAGTTCAGAATCACCCCTTTCACCGGAATACCGTTTTGCTCAAAGCGGCTCAGACTGGTTTCCACTTCTTTCAATGTGTTGACCGCATAACGCGCCACCATCAATGTGGTTCCGACATGACGACCAACTATAGCCGCATCGGTCACTGCCAGAATCGGCGGCGTATCAATCAACACCAGGTCGTAGTTTTTACTCGCCCAGTTCACCAGTTCGGCAAAACGTTCGCTCATCAACAGTTCCGAAGGATTTGGCGGTACCTGACCGCGCGGGATCAGGTCAAATTTGGCAATAGAGGTCGGTTTAGCCGCGGTAGTAATATCGCCCTGACCAATCAGAATTTCCGACAGGCCATTGACGTTATTAGTGCCCAACAGCTCGTGGGTGTAGCCTTTGCGCATATCGCAGTCGATCAACAACACCCGTTTATTGGTCTGGCTGATCACCGCCGCCAGGTTGGCGCAGACAAAGGTTTTACCGATTGACGGGCTAACTCCGGTCATCATCAACACATTGTTCTGCGCCTGCATCATCGCGAAGTGCAGACTGGTACGCAGACTGCGGATGGCTTCAATCGCCAGATCGGTTGGATTCCCCACCGCCAGTAGCTGGCTCTGTTTATAGCGTTTAATCCCTTTGATGGTTTTGACGCTATCGCGCGCTTTCTGCCACTCCGACAGCGGGATGCTGGCATAGACGCTGATACCGTGTTCTTCCAGCACCTGCGGGCTTTCAATGCCGCGATTAAACAACGAGCGCAGCAGCACACCCACGATAGAGAGCATCAGGCCGAGGATAATCGCCCCAAGGATAATCAGCCCTTTCTTCGGTTTCAGTACACCTGGCTGGGTGATTGCCGGGTCAACAATGCGCACATCGCCGACGGTGCTGGCTTCGGTAATTTTCAGCTCCTGCTCTTTATTCAGCAGCTGCATATAGACCTGCTGACCAGACTCGACATCGCGGGTCAGACGCACAATTTCCTGCTGGGTTTTCGGCATCGCCGTTACGCGACCGTTAAGTTTGGCTTTTTCGTCTTCCAGCGCCTGCCGTTTCTCCAGCAGCGTGCGGTACGCCGGGTGAACTTTGGTGTACAGCTTGGAGATTTCCGCCTCTTTAAAGGTCAGTTCGTTCAACTGCGCGTCGATGTTCACCATCGAATCGAGCACCGCTTTCGCTTCCAGCGGCAGATCAACTGAATCTTTATCCTGACGGAAGGCATTCAGTTTGTTTTCGGCAACATCAAGGCGGCTACGTACTTCCGGTAACTGTTGCGCGAGGAAAGCGAGGCTTTTCGACGCTTCCGCCGATTTGCGCTCAATATTTTGCTCCTGATAGTTACGGGCGATGCTGTTAAGAATGTCGCGGATCTGTTCGCGATCTTCACCGGTGTAAGTCAGGCTCAGAACACCTGCGTCTTTGCCGTTCTCCGTTACCGTCAGGCTGTTTTGCAGTTGGTTGATCATCCCCAGCGTGGAGTATTTGGTGACGGTAAACTCACTGCCCGGGCTGGCGTGAATGGCTTCAACCATCAGCGTGACACCTTCTTTTTTCAGCATCTGGCCCGCTTGCCCACGGGCACTAAAGCCGCCATCGCTGCTCAGGGTGTAGTTTTTGTTGTCCAGCACATTAAGCGTAAACACCTGATCCGCCATCTCCTTCGGTCGGTTAAAGGTGGTCACTTTCACCGTCTCGTTCTGGCGTCCCATCAGGCGCTCCCAGCCCGCACCGAAAATCGGGAACGTGTTTTTGCTCACCGCAATATCGAGGTCGAGATCGTCCACCGTTTTACCAAGCACCAGGCGCGAACGAATCAACTGGATTTCGGCGTCCGATGCAGGCGGTTTGTTGGCTAATGCCGATCCGATATCCTGCACTAACGAATTGCCGCTGCTTTGCTCGATTTGTACCAGTGCGTCGGCGCTATAAATCGGCGTAGCAAAGAAGGTGTAAACCACGGCACAGAGGGCAAATACGGCGGTGATGCCAATCACCCACCAGCGCGCTTCAATGACGGTGCCGACCAGGCGACCAATATCGATTTCATCACTGCCCGTTACCGGAGCGGCATGTTGTTTTACTTTTTCTGTCATTCTTATACCTGCTCTGCGTTCAATGCCTGCGCCCACTGGCGGGCAGACCGTTCAAGTAATGCGTACACCGCTGTAAACGTTTCCCGGCTTTTGCGATATGGATCGGGGATTTCACATTCGTTATCCCAGTGACCAAACAGCATCACTTTGCCGCGCATCTCGGGTGCCATCTCGCATAAGCGTTCGATATGGCGCTTTTCCATGGTCAGAATCAGGTCGTAGTTGCGACACAGACGGCGGCTGATTTGCCGTGCGCAATGACCTTCCAGAGACAGTTGATGTTCTGCGGCGACGCTGATGGCGGTAGGATCAGCGCCCTTACCGACCAGCGCGCCGAGTCCAGCGGACTCCACTTTTAGCTCCGGGTGATAACGTTGCAGTAAGCGTTCCGCCGTCGGGGAACGGCAAATATTGCCGACACAGACAACTAAGATGTTGTTAAACATGACGATTACCAGTTATGAATGTCGCTGGCTGTATCCGTCATGTAACGGACACCGCTAATAGTTGGCAGCAACTGATTGATCAGACGGTTCCAGCGGGAAACCGGGGCGGTGGTGACATACACCACGTCATAAGGCTGCAGGCGGAATTCTGTCGCCATCACCAGCGACGTGGCATCGGACATATCCAGCTGGTAGATATTGGCAATCTTGCCGTTACGCCCGCCCTCGCCTTTCAGCGGACGAATGACAAAGATGCCGCTGGCGTTGGAGGTGGTCATGTCGATGCCTTCAGCATTGCCCAGGGCTTCAGTCAGGGTCATGCCGCTAAAGTCCATTTTCAGGGTGCTCTGTTTCTTCACTTCACCCATCACAAACACTTTCAGATCATCATTACGTGGCACGTAAAGAATATCGCCGGGGTAAAGCAGTCGGTTCTGATTGAGGTCGCCGTTTTGCATCAGCGCCTGCAAAGAAATGCGTTCTTCACGACCATTGTGTGTTAGCACCACGTTGCGCCAGTCAGCGGTGTCGGTCAGGCCACCTGCGGCGTTGATGGCGTCGAGAATGGTCAGAGGCACGTTGGTAATCGCCTGTTGACCGGATTTATTCACCTGACCGGAGATATAGGCTTTTTGCGAGCGGAAGGCGGCGATATTAACGTCCACCTGCGGGTCAGCGATGTACGTCGCTAAGCGCCCGGTAATATCACTGCGGATTTCGGCGAGTGTTTTCCCCACGACGTGAACCTTGCCGATATACGGGTAGAACATGGTGCCGTCAGGCTGTACCCAGTTGCCGGTGTCGCTGGAGCTGCGGTACTGACCGGCTGGCGTGGTGAGTTCCGGGTGATCCCAGACGGTGACATTAAGAACGTCCCCCGGCCCGACGCGATACTGGTAATTCGCGATCTCACTTTCCAGCGTCATATTGGGGCGCGCTACGTTGGGTCGTGGGCGTAATTGATCAATCAGGCGCGGGGTTAACGGATAAACATTCACCATTTTGTCGAGGTCGAAATCAGCGTCCTGCTGTTTGATGACGTCTTTCCCCATCGTCGACATATTGCTGCCCGGAAGTACTGTGCAACCGCTTATCAAGGTTACTGACACCAATAATGGCATCAATTTCATTTTGGATTTCATCATTGTTTATTTATCACTTTGGCAGAGTAATTATCCTGTGCACTATTAATAGCAATGTCGCCATGCACATTTACCTTGCAGTTAATTGAATAAAAATTTAACTGGCATCAGTCCTAAAAAAATTGATTTCATCCGCAGGCTATTGACAGAATAATTCAGACTGGTCTTTCAGGCACCCAGACACGCTACCGCCCCTGGCTTTTTAGCTACCAATACACTGATTTAGCTTAATTTTTCAAACCCTCTCTGCATACAGTCGTTGATGAGAAAGGGTTATTGCGGAAATTAATTTCCGAATATAAGGTGGCATTATGGTAATTGAATATTGGCTTCCAATAATGCAGGAGGAAGTGTTACAGCTAACGGAATAGCAGGCAAGGTAACAATTCGGCAATTGGCTATTTTTAAGAATTATATTAAGTGTCATTCAATATGGTTTTTAGGAGTTTCTTTAGGTTGACAATATTTAATATGGCGTCTCCACATGCGATATTTCTTAAATAACGCTTTATTATTACCACTTATAATTCGGGGATAATGTGAGGTTATAACCCTCAAATAATATGAGATAAATAGTGCTGCAACATTGCATTTTTGCCCCGATTTATCCATGATCGAATTGTGACATTTGTCATACAACGAATAGGTTTTGTACTTACTATGGAATGGATTGCCGATCCGTCTATCTGGGCTGGGTTAATCACGCTGATTGTGATCGAACTGGTCCTCGGCATTGATAACCTGGTCTTTATTGCCATCCTCGCCGAAAAACTACCGCCTAAGCAGCGCGACCGCGCACGGGTTACCGGGCTCCTGCTGGCGATGTTAATGCGCCTGTTACTGCTGGCGTCAATCTCCTGGCTGGTCACCCTGACTCAACCGCTGTTCAGCTTCCGCTCGTTTACCTTTAGCGCCCGCGATTTAATCATGCTGTTTGGTGGTTTCTTCCTGCTGTTCAAAGCCACGATGGAGCTGAACGAACGGCTGGAAGGGAAAGGCAGCAATAACCCCACCCAACGCAAAGGTGCGAAGTTCTGGGGGGTGGTGACACAAATTGTGGTACTGGACGCCATCTTCTCACTCGACTCGGTGATTACCGCCGTCGGGATGGTCGACCATTTACTGGTCATGATGGCCGCCGTGGTTATCGCTATCAGCCTGATGTTGATGGCCAGCAAGCCGTTAACCCAGTTCGTTAACAGTCACCCGACGATCGTTATTCTCTGCTTAAGCTTCCTGTTGATGATTGGCTTTAGCCTGGTGGCGGAAGGTTTCGGCTTCGTCATTCCGAAAGGCTACCTGTACGCTGCCATTGGTTTCTCGGTGATGATCGAGGCGCTCAATCAGTTGGCTATCTTTAACCGGCGACGTTTTCTTTCCGCTAACCAGACACTGCGCCAGCGGACTACCGAAGCGGTAATGCGCCTGCTTAGCGGGCAAAAAGAAGATGCGGAACTGGACGCCGAAACCGCGTCCATGCTGGTGGATCATGGTAACCAGCAGATCTTTAATCCGCAGGAACGGCGGATGATTGAGCGGGTACTTAATCTTAACCAGCGTACCGTCAGCAGCATTATGACGTCGCGCCATGATATTGAGCATATCGATCTCAACGCGCCGGAAGATGAGATCCGCCAGTTGCTGGAGCGAAATCAGCATACGCGGCTTGTCGTTACTGATGGCGATGACGCAGAAGATTTGCTCGGTGTTGTTCACGTTATCGACCTGCTACAACAGTCACTGCGCGGCGAACCGCTCAACCTGCGGGTGTTGATTCGCCAGCCGCTGGTGTTCCCGGAAACCTTGCCGTTGTTACCTGCCCTGGAGCAGTTCCGTAATGCCCGCACACACTTTGCTTTTGTGGTGGATGAGTTTGGCTCGGTGGAAGGGATTGTGACATTAAGTGACGTCACTGAAACCATTGCCGGTAACTTACCGAACGAAGTGGAAGAGATCGACGCCCGCCATGATATTCAGAAGAATGCGGACGGTTCCTGGACGGCGAATGGCCATATGCCGCTGGAAGATCTGGTGCAATATGTGCCGTTGCCGCTGGATGAAAAACGTGAATATCACACCATTGCCGGGCTATTGATGGAATATTTGCAACGTATTCCAAAACCTGGCGAAGAAGTTCAGGTGGGGGATTATTTGCTTAAAACGTTGCAGGTGGAAAGCCATCGCGTGCAGAAGGTACAGATTATTCCGCTGCATAAGGATGGCGAGATGGAGTACGAGGTGTGATGGTATCGGCCATTTTACCCAATGCTGCGTAACGCCTTATAACTTCAGCAATGAAGCGTTGTCTGTGGTACATGGACATCACAGCGGGGGTGTGGGTCCGGCTGTAAATCGCCGAATCGTTTCCTGTAGGCCGGGGCAGCCCACATGGATGTGGGCTGAGGGCGCGTTTTACAGGGATGTTACCTCGCGCCCGTACCCGATAGCCGAAAGGAATAAGATGAGGGAACCGCGCCAGCGGCGATTTACCGCCGGGAGCCCGGGTTGCCAGGGTGGTGGCGATTGAGCCACCCTGGCACGTTCACCGGCTTGAGCGTTCCATAGTAGCGAGGAACATCAAGTGAACGGAACAGCCTTCGATCTTACATATTCAGAATATAATGGTGCCGCCACGAACGCCTGATGCGACGCTTTACGCGTCTTATCAGGCCTACAGGACAGGTCACCTGGTAACCTACATCTTCTCCAGCAACTTCTTCACATCTTTGCCATTGCGGGAATCTTTATTCCGCTCGGCCCAGTCGTTAAGACGGCGTTTTGCTTCATCCTGTAGATGTTTACGCAGTAACTGATCCACTTGCAGGCTGTAATTAAGTTGCTGCCAGTTGCCATAAACCCGCAGCGGTACTGGCGTTTCTTTGAGGAAATCAATCAGTTTGCTTTCCCCGTTCCAGCCACCCACGACCCGAATATCAAACTGGGTGTCACAGGTTTGATCTGCCAGATTCAACATGCCTTCCCCTGTCAGCGCCAGCACTGGCGATTGACCTTGCATGTCGTTTAACGTCACGACGCCATCCTTCAACGTCAAATCGGTGGTAAAGCGGTCAAGACGCGTCACGTTATCGAAGTTTTCAGCGGCCTTCACATCACCACCATTACGTTCTACCGCTTGCTGAATCATCTGCTGGAAGTTCATCCCTTCCATGCGTGTGTCGGTCATTTCGACATGTGCCTGTCCTTGCCAGTTGTGGCGGAATGCGTCGGCATCTATGTCAGCACCGGAGAAATCACCAGCCAGTGACATCTTTCCGGTCAACGAAATCGGATAGTTAAACGCCTTCAGAATGGTGCCAATCTCAACGTTTTCCAGCCGTGGCTGGAAGTTTATCCGCGGATTTATTGATGTCGCGTCCAACGTGCCCGGCAGTGAAACCTGTCCACCGTTAAGTTTGCCCTGCAGTTGAGTAATTTCCAGCAAACCCGACTTGTTGGTCATTTGCGTGGCAACATCTGTAAAATTCATTCCGCGCCAGCGCACGTTACTGGCCTGCAACAAAATATCAGCCGTAAAGCCTTGCAGTCCCTGATAGGCCGGTTCATCAATACGCGAAGAAATGACCGGGCGCGGCAACGTTGATTGGCTCTGCCCTTGCTGCGCGGCACCGTTCTCACCGTTCGCTGTTTCATTAAGGGGGATGAGGTTGTCAAGATTCAGTTGCGGGAATTGCAGTCTCAGCTGCCATTCCGGTTTCTCTGTCAACGTGACCTGTGCTTGCCCGCTCAGCGTACTGTCATTGGCGGTCAAACTAATTTGGTTAAATGAAAGGCGTTTATGTGACTCCTGCCACTGGACCTGGAAACTCCCCTGCCCCTGAATACCTTGTTTTGGCAAATCGGCACCCTGCAACTGCCAGTTAATTTGTTCAATAGCCGCCGTTAAATCATGCGGATAATCAGAAGCATCCACCGTACCGTTAAGGGATATCGTGAGATCGCGCTGATCGCGATTAACCCGCCCGGAGAACTCAAATGAGCCACGATGTTGGGGATCTTGTTCCATTTGCAGGCGGATATTGCGGATTGTCACCTGCTCGTCATCTTCATGCTGGAACACCAGAACGCTGTCCGCCACCTTAAGACTGGATATATCAAACGACCATCCGCGATCGTCTGACAGATCCGGCAAGGTATTGTCGCGCGGTGCAACCGGAGCGTCTTCACTGCGCACCGCTTCCGTCTGCGGCGTCAGTTGGATCACTGCCCCTTTTAGCATCACCTGCTTAACGCTCAGTTGATGACTCAGTAGTGGTAAAAGCGCCACGTCCAGACGCATGTTGTCGGCGCGAACCAGTGGCTGGCTTGCGCCCTGGGCGGTGAGAGACATTCGCCCGGAGAGGATACTAAGCTGCGGCCAGACGTGCCAACGCAGTGGCCCGTCGAGCTGCAATTGATAACCGCTACGTGCAGCAACTTGCTTGACCATATAGTCGCGGAAATCATTCGGATTCACCAGCAACACTAACGCAGATAACCCGGCCACCAGCACGACCAGGAGTATCATCAGCGTCGTCAGAAATCGTCTCATGGTATCCTCAATGGGCCTGAATTAGTCTTTATCGATTCGGCTGGCTACCGCGCCCTGCTGGTTGCGATATTTCGCATCTTCACGGCGGTTGTAAGGTCGCGCCGCCGGGCCGGAGAGCGGCTCAAAGCTCAGCGCACCAATTAACATGCCCGGACGCAGCGCCAGCGGCAGCTTACCGGAGTTGTAAAACTCCAGCACAATGCAGCCAGACCAGCCCGGATCGATACGGTGCGCGGTGACGTGCACCATCAGCCCCAGACGCGCCAGTGAAGAACGCCCGTCCAGCCAGCCCACCAGATCGGCTGGCAGCGTCACCGACTCCAGCGTCACCGCCAGCGCCAGCTCTCCTGGGTGAAGATAAAACGCCTCGCCCTCGTCGAGCACGATTTCATCGCTCATCACGCGGTCAAGCGCGGCGCTCACTTCATCTTTAGGACCGCTCAGATCGATAAACGCTGCCGTGTGACCACGGAAGGTACGAAATTTATTGCCCAGGCGCACATCCACCGTCGCGCCGTTAATACGCTCCACTGGCGGACGTGGGTTGATCGACAAACGGCCTTCATCAAGCCAGGCTTCAATATCTCGGTCACACAGACGCATGGCATTTTCTCCTTTCGAGCATCACTCCCTTAACGCCAATTACGTCAAGGGCATACCAGGTTATCACTGAACGGTACACAATTTATCAAGCTTATTCAAAGAACTGACTTATTTTCGCTTTCAATATATCGATCGCGATGCGGTTTTTCCCGCCGCGCGGCACGATAATGTCCGCATATTGTTTAGAAGGCTCAATGAATTGCAGGAACATCGGACGCACGGTTTTTTGATATTGCGCCATCACTGAATCCATTGAACGCCCACGCTCGTTAACGTCACGCTTGATGCGGCGCATCAGACAGATATCCAGCGGGGTATCAACGAAAATGGAGAAGTTAAGTTCGTCACGTAAACGCGCATCCGTCAGCAACAAAATGCCTTCGAGAATGATGACCTTCTTCGGCTCAACCGTCACCGTTTCTTTCATACGCGTATGTTCAACATAGCTGTAAACCGGCAGGTCAATTGCCGAGCCGCGTTTCAACGCTTGTAAATGCTCAAGCAGCAGGCTGTGATCCATCGCGCTGGGATGGTCGTAGTTGGTCTTAACACGTTCTTCCATCGACAGATGGCTTTGATCTTTGTAATAGCAGTCTTCGGGAATTACGCCGATGTGTTCATCACCGACTTGCTCACGTAATTCACGATAAAGGGTACTGGCAATAAGACTCTTGCCGGAAGCCGATGCGCCAGCGATACCGATAATGACGCACTGATGAGACTGATCAGTCATATATTTAGCGACCTGATTAACCTGGATGTTAGGAAGGGGGCGACGAAGCGCCAAACGCGGCAATTATAGGGATTTCATCCGCCTGATACCAGTCGAATAGCGTTGCCGCGCGCTCAGAGTTAATTGTTGACGAATAATTCCCGGTGGCAAATTACGTTGATCAGTTTTATACAAGGTAAAAAATGTTATACGCAGTTGCGCAAATTATCCGCCTTTACGTCACTTTATGAGCAATTCGCATATAAAATGTAAAACTTTTGTACTAGCATGAACACAGAAACGAATACTGACGACCTGGCCTTGCGGATAAAGCGGTAATGAGCAAACAATCACAGCATGTATTAATTGCCCTGCCCCACCCGCTGCTTCACCTGGTCAGTTTAGGTTTAGTCTCGTTTATCTTCACCCTTTTCTCACTTGAGCTTTCGCAGTTTGGCACCCAACTCGCCCCACTGTGGTTCCCGACGTCCATCATGATGGTGGCGTTTTATCGCCATGCCGGGCGCATGTGGCCGGGAATTGCGCTGAGCTGCTCGCTGGGAAATATCGCCGCATCCATCCTGCTTTTTTCCACCAGCTCGCTGAACATGACCTGGACGACCATCAATATTGTTGAAGCCGTGGTCGGGGCAGTGCTGCTACGTAAATTGCTGCCGTGGTATAACCCCTTGCAAAATCTGGCTGACTGGCTGCGTCTGGCACTCGGCAGCGCCATTATTCCGCCTCTGTTGGGGGGTGTTCTGGTTGTCCTGCTGACGCCCGGAGACGATCCTCTCAGGGCATTTTTGATATGGGTACTGTCAGAATCCATCGGCGCTCTGGCACTGGTGCCGCTGGGATTGTTATTTAAACCACACTATCTGCTGCGCCATCGCAACCCAAGGTTGCTTTTTGAGTCGCTGCTCACGTTAGCTATCACGCTGACGTTAAGCTGGCTTTCGATGCTGTATCTGCCGTGGCCTTTTACTTTCATTATTGTGCTGTTGATGTGGAGCGCCGTGCGCCTGCCACGAATGGAAGCCTTTTTGATCTTCCTTACCACAGTGATGATGGTATCGCTGATGATGGCCGCGGATCCCTCTCTGCTTGCTACGCCGCGTACGTACCTGATGAGTCATATGCCGTGGCTACCGTTTTTGCTGATCCTGCTGCCCGCCAACATCATGACCATGGTGATGTATGCCTTTCGTGCGGAACGCAAACACATTTCCGAAAGCGAAACCCGCTTTCGGAACGCGATGGAATATTCCGCCATCGGCATGGCATTAGTGGGCACCGAGGGACAATGGCTGCAATCCAACAAAGCGCTCTGCCAGTTTCTCGGTTACAGTCAGGAAGAACTGCGCGGACTCACCTTTCAGCAACTGACCTGGCCGGAGGATCTCAATAAAGATCTGCAACAGGTTGAAAAGCTGATCAGCGGTGAAATAAACACCTATTCAATGGAAAAACGCTACTACAACCGCAATGGCGATGTTGTCTGGGCGTTGCTTGCCGTCTCACTGGTGCGCCACACGGATGGCACGCCGCTCTATTTTATCGCTCAGATTGAAGACATTAACGAGCTAAAACGCACCGAACAGGTGAACCAGCAACTGATGGAGCGCATCACGCTGGCTAACGAAGCGGGCGGGATTGGCATCTGGGAGTGGGAGCTAAAGCCGAATATTTTTAGCTGGGATAAGCGGATGTTCGAGCTGTATGAAATTCCTCCGCATATCAAACCGAACTGGCAGGTGTGGTACGAGTGCGTGCTGCCGGAAGATCGCCAGCACGCCGAAAAAGTGATTCGCGATTCATTGCAATCACGCTCTCCCTTTAAACTGGAATTTCGCATTACCGTGAAAGACGGCATTCGCCATATCCGCGCCCTCGCTAACCGGGTACTGAATAAAGAAGGCGAAGTCGAACGCCTGCTCGGCATTAATATGGATATGACCGAGGTTAAACAGCTTAACGAGGCATTGTTTCAGGAAAAAGAGCGCCTGCACATTACGCTGGATTCCATCGGTGAAGCCGTGGTCTGTATTGATATGGCGATGAAAATTACCTTTATGAATCCGGTGGCGGAGAAGATGAGCGGCTGGACGCAGGAAGAAGCGTTAGGTGTTCCGCTCCTGACGGTGTTGCATATTACTTTTGGCGACAACGGACCATTAATGGAGAACATTTACAGTGCCGACACCTCACGTTCCGCGATTGAACAAGATGTGGTGTTGCACTGCCGAAGCGGCGGCAGCTACGACGTGCATTACAGTATTACGCCGTTAAGTACTCTGGACGGCAGCAATATTGGTTCGGTTCTGGTGATTCAGGACGTCACCGAATCGCGCAAAATGCTGCGCCAGCTGAGCTACAGCGCCTCCCATGATGCACTGACGCATCTCGCCAATCGAGCCAGTTTTGAGAAGCAACTACGCATCCTGCTGCAAACGGTAAACAGTACACATCAGCGACATGCACTGGTGTTTATCGATCTTGATCGCTTTAAAGCGGTGAATGACAGCGCCGGGCACGCCGCTGGCGACGCTTTACTGCGCGAACTGGCGTCATTGATGCTGAGTATGCTGCGCTCCAGCGACGTGCTGGCGCGACTCGGTGGCGATGAATTTGGTCTGCTGCTGCCAGATTGTAATGTCGAAAGTGCGCGTTTTATCGCTACACGCATTATCAGCGCCGTGAATGACTATCACTTTATCTGGGAAGGACGTGTACATCGGGTAGGTGCCAGTGCAGGGATTACCTTGATTGATGACAACAATCATCAGGCGGCTGAAGTGATGTCGCAGGCTGATATCGCCTGTTATGCCTCCAAAAATGGTGGCCGGGGCCGGGTGACGATTTACGAACCGCAGCAAGTTGCCGCACATAGCGAACGGGCTGTGATGTCGCTTGATGAACAGTGGCGGATGATTAAAGAGAATCAGTTGATGATGATCGCCCACGGTGTCGCTTCGCCGCGGATCCCGCAAGCGCGTAATTTGTGGCTGATTTCACTTAAGCTCTGGAGTTGCGAAGGCGAGATTATTGATGAACAAACATTTCGTCGTAGCTTCAGCGATCCGGCACTTAGCCATGCTCTTGACCGACGGGTATTCCACGATTTTTTCCAGCAGGCCGCAAAAGCGATTGCCAGTAAAGGCTTAAGCATCGCCCTCCCCCTTTCCGTTGCCGGTTTGAGTAGCGCCACGCTGGTGAATGAACTAATTGAGCTGCTGGAAAATAGCCCTCTATCACCACGGTTATTACATCTGATTATTCCGGCAGACGCGATTTTAGATCACGCAGAAAGCGTGCAAAAACTGCGGCTGGCGGGATGTCGGATCGTATTCAGTCAGGTGGGCCGAGATCTGAAAATCTTCAACTCGCTGAAAGCGAATATGGCAGATTACCTGCTACTTGATGGTGAGTTATGCGCCAACGTGCAGGGAAATTTGATGGATGAGATGCTGATTACGATCATTCAGGGGCACGCTCAGCGGCTCGGGATGAAGACCATCGCCGGGCCAGTCGTTTTACCCTTAGTGATGGATACGCTTTCTGGCATCGGCGTCGATCTGATTTATGGCGATGTGATTGCCGATGCCCAACCGCTGGATTTGCTGGTGAATAGCAGTTATTTCGCGATTAACTAAGGGAGCGTTTGCCCATTGCCTGATGCGACGCTAACGCGTCTTATCAGGCCTACAAATCGCTCATTCCCCAGGCCGGATAAGGCGCTCGCACCGCATCCGGCAACCAACGTCATGCTCCGTCTGGTTGCCAGCCTTCCGTATACCAGATATGCAACAACGCATAAGAACGCCAGGGCTTCCAGCGTTCGGCATAACGGCGGATTTGTGCCGGTGTCATTCCCGGAAATCGCTGTTTAATCAGATAATCATCCGGCAGAAAAACATCTTTCGCCTGCCAGCCACGCAAAGCAAAATAATTTGCCGTCCAGCGCCCGATACCCGGAAAGGTTTGCAGCGTTTTCATCGCTTGTTCTACGTCGCCCGGTATTGTCATTGGTAAGGTGCCCTCCAGCGCCGCATTTGCCAGATGAATCAGCGCCTCTGCCCGTTTCAACGGCATACCTAACGCTTTTAATGCCTGCGGGTCGGCTACTGCCAGCCGCTGAGGCGTGGGGAAGCAGACATAATCCGGAAAATCATCCAGCCGTTCGCCATAAAGCTGTACCACTTTGGCAGTCAATTTTGCCGCCATCGCCACGCTCACCAGTTGGCCTAAAATCGCCCGCACGCCCTGCTCAAAAGCGTCAACACAACCAGGTAAACGCAATCCTGGCCGCGCCGCGCCTAACTTGCCCAACGCACCGTTAACAATCTGCAGGTTACATTGCAGATCAAACAGGCGGCTCATTTTCGCCAGACACTCAGCGGCAACAGGTTCTAAACCTGCACTTAAATTTATGTGCAGAGTATGGCGGGCTATATCCGGAATAGCAGTCACCACGCCGCGATATTCGCCTACCGCCAGACTACGGGCATAATAACTGTCCGCGACCGTTTCCACGCCGCTCACCGCACGGGCGGCGAGAAATCCCAACATCCACGACCAGTCATACGGCGGCTGCCAGTTCAGGGTATACATCGCATCTCCTTGTTAATCCGCTTTCAGCATAAACGTTATTCAGACGTTACGCTTTGCTTTCATATTCCGGTTGTCGCGACGGCAACATTTCGCTAAAGTCACGCCCCTTCTTCACCGGCATGGGGATTATTTCGTGTTTATTGGTTTTGATTACGGTACAGCAAACTGTTCAGTGGCGGTCATGCGCGACGGTAAACCGCATTTGCTAAAAATGGAAAACGACAGCACGCTGCTGCCTTCAATGCTTTGCGCGCCAACGCGTGAAGCGGTAAGCGAATGGCTGTACCGCCATCATGATGTTCCGGCAGACGACGATGAAACGCAGGCGCTGTTGCGTCGGGCGATTCGTTATAACCGCGAAGAAGATATCGATGTCACGGCGAAAAGCGTGCAGTTCGGTCTTTCTTCACTGGCACAATACATTGATGATCCGGAAGAAGTGTGGTTTGTGAAATCACCAAAATCGTTCCTCGGTGCCAGCGGCTTAAAACCGCAGCAGGTAGCGCTGTTTGAGGATCTGGTCTGCGCAATGATGTTGCACATTCGCCAACAGGCGCAGGCGCAGCTGCCGGAGGCAATTACTCAGGCGGTGATTGGTCGCCCGATCAACTTCCAGGGGCTGGGCGGTGATGAAGCAAACACCCAGGCGCAAGGGATTCTGGAACGCGCGGCGAAGCGTGCCGGGTTTAAGGATGTGGTATTCCAGTACGAGCCGGTCGCGGCTGGGCTGGATTACGAAGCCACCTTGCAGGAAGAAAAACGAGTGCTGGTAGTGGATATCGGCGGTGGTACGACTGACTGTTCATTGCTGCTGATGGGGCCGCAATGGCGTTCGCGTCTCGATCGTGAAGCCAGCCTCCTGGGTCATAGTGGTTGCCGTATTGGTGGTAACGATCTGGATATCGCACTGGCGTTTAAGAACCTGATGCCGTTACTGGGCATGGGGGGCGAAACCGAAAAAGGCATCGCCCTGCCGATTCTGCCGTGGTGGAATGCGGTTGCCATCAACGACGTACCTGCGCAAAGTGATTTCTACAGTAGTGCCAACGGTCGTCTGCTTAACGATCTGGTACGCGATGCCCGCGAACCGGAAAAAGTGGCCCTGTTACAGAAAGTCTGGCGTCAGCGTTTAAGCTATCGCCTGGTGCGTAGCGCAGAAGAGTGCAAAATTGCGCTTTCAAGCGTAGCGGAAACCCGCGCCTCACTGCCGTTTATCAGCGATGAACTGGCTACGCTGATTAGCCAGCAAGGGCTGGAAAGCGCCCTCAACCAGCCGCTGGCTCGCATTCTGGAACAAGTTCAACTGGCGCTGGATAACGCCCAGGAAAAACCGGATGTTATCTATCTGACCGGCGGTAGCGCCCGTTCGCCGCTGATTAAAAAAGCGCTGGCAGAACAGTTGCCGGGCATTCCGATTGCAGGCGGCGATGACTTTGGCTCCGTCACCGCCGGGCTGGCACGTTGGGCGGAAGTGGTGTTTCGTTAATTGAAAAATGGCTCAGCAACGGCTTAAATCTGCCTGCGCCTGAGCCAGTTTTTCTGCCGCCTGACGTAGCGGTTCCATCAACGGCATGGTCCGTGCTGGCGCATGAAGGCGGAATCGCTGCAACTCTGTCGCACCGACAGTCAGCGCCGATTCCAGCCGATGTCGTTTGGCGGCCATTTTTGCCATTACCGCTTGTCTGTCTGCAGGCGTTACCGCTTCGTTCGGCCTGAACACAAAACGGCGTTCACAGCTCGCTTTCCAGTCGATAACCGCCTGGGTCAGATGATCACCAAAACCTTTTACTTGCTTAACGCTCCGTCGGGTAACATCCGCTGCTGTTTCAATACCAAAGGACCGTAACGCCGCTTTACGCGCAGGGCCAACGCCGGGAATAGAGGCAACATCAATAAAAAATCCCTCCAGAAACTTCTGCTTCTGCCGTTCCCTTGCGGTGTCGTGAAGTGCTGCCAGAGCGCGTTTCTCTTCTTCCGGTAACCCGAGAATTTCGTCCTTCATTTTTTCGAGCATCGTCCGTTTGGCGATAAAACCTTCCAGCCCACCCAATTGTTGGATCTGACTGACTAAATGGTCATAGTCCATTTTCGCACGATTAAATGCCTCACGGCGTTGCTGGATTTCTGCTTTGTACGCTTTGCTTGCCAGACTGCCAATAATCCAGATAGCCGCCAGCACAGGAACCAAAATAATATAACGTGGTTCTGCCTGAAGGCCGCAAAGCAACAGCGATAACGCTGACAGTGCGATCTCAATCAGAATGATGTATTCGCGCCGTAACAGGCCTGAAGGAAGCGGCCTGCCAGCAGCCTGGAAATGATCGGGTAATGGCAATTGCAATGCTGGCGGTGCTACTGACGCCATCACCATCGCCCAGACTTTCGCCAGCACAAAATTCCCGCCGGTGGTAATGACCTCTTCGCCGAGATCAATAAAATAGATAACACCTTGATTATCCAGCGCACACCATGGGCAGTCAGCCAAATGACCGGGATAAACATGCATTGCCGAAACGGTACATTTCTTTAACTGTTGGCGTAGTAAATCAAGTGCCGCTACCCACGCTTTTGCCGTCGGACGCCCGGTTGCCACGCCACTTTCCGTGAATGCCTGCTGAAACATGGCTTCAACATCGCCCGGTAACATCGACAGCGGAATCGATCGTGGCGGCGGTTTTAAACCACGTCGCTGATTATCTGACGCGTAGGCATAACGGAAATGGGCAATATCCGTCTCCAGCGCATTACCCGCATCAGAGATAAGCGGTACACCGGAATAGGGATGCCGCCCACCAAACAAGACGTGAAATATCAGCAACGCAAGGCCAAAATTATCGTGATTTTCTGTGCGTTCAAAGCCGACAAATGATGGCATGGTTTGCAGCTCTGGCGGCGTAAAATGCGACACGCCAACTTCGCATAAATGCAGCGTGCCATTGGCATTAATCTGAAAGGAGTCGCTATCAATCATCACCACTTTGCTGTCGCGACCTACCATAAAGCTGTTCTGGTTTACGTCACCCACGACGTGCCCGTGCTCGTGAACCGTAGCAAAAGATGAAGCAATATTGCGCGCAACATAGAGTAGAAAATCCCACGCACAATGAGGGTAACTCTGGCGACGATGTGCCGGGCTATAGATCATATGAATCGGTTCTTTACCAGAAACTTTTGGCATCATAAAACCGATAACTTTTCCGCCTCGTCCACCGTGAAGCGTTGCCTGCGGCCAGGCGACATAATTCAACAACTGCGCGTCAGCTGTCGCAGCCATAAAGGCAAGTTTGTCCTGTTTTAAGGCGGGAGGCGGCGTGTGATAAATCTTGGCGACGCTCTCGACAAACTCCTCGATATCATAAACCGCACCTTCGCCGCCTTTGCCCAGTTCACGGCCTGGCGTAACGCACTCACCAGTAGCAGTATATAAAGTGGGTTTCATGGTAACCACAGCGCCAGTGCCAACGTTTTATCATCATCCGTACGCTCGTTTACCGCCGGGCTGGACAAAAACTGCTTTAACAATTCAGGTAATAAATCGAGTTGTTCCTGCGTTGCTGACGCCAGTCCATTGAAAAACGGGGTAAAGAAAGGCATATGCGGAGAATTATCCAGCATATTTAACACCAGTCGCTGAATACCATCCGTAAATGCTGCAACTTTGTGCGCACGCTCAGTGCTGGTGAAAGTATCCAGTCTGGAAACGGCATCTTCATCAGTAATGAAGTGCGTCATATTGGCATATTCCCCCACCATCGGCGTGAGCGGCAGTTGCAAACCGTGACCCAAATCTACCACCACGCCGCCATCGCCAATCTGCATAATCAAGGTGCCATTAGCTGATGAAATCAATCCCAAAAACGTGCAGGCAAAATCGCGAACCGCTAATTCTTTGGCTTCCGCCTCGGCAAAAAGTCGCTGACGAATGGTCAGCACAATGTCCGTTGCGAGGACATCATTAAGCCCCAATTCCCCGCCCTGCACTTTTTGCGACATATAAGCCATCGCTTCATTGACGGCGAGCATCGCACCTTCGCCTCCCTGCGAGGCGCTACCTGCGCCATCAGCGACAAATACCGACAATAATGGCTGCAGGTCATTTAGCCAGGCAACCTGTATCTGGCAGGCATCCTGGCAAGGCAAGTCCGCACTGATGTGCGACGTTCCAACGGCTGATGCATAGACCAGTCGCCAGCTCACACTGACGTCCAGCCTTTTGGCGCTTCCAGCACAACTTCCGTTCCCGGCGTGGAGCGGGAAACCGAACGCAGCGAACTGGATAACCAGCTAAACAGTTCACGGAATTGTAATCCCTGCAGTGGCAAAGGCTGACGAACGCTGATTTGTGCCAGCGTCTTCATATCCGCCCCCTGAACGCCGATGGTAAAGAAGGCAAACTTCTTATCTTCTTCCCCCTGAAACACTTTGTTGGCGGCAGCCTGCCACTCATCGGTTGGTGTACCATCGGTGATCAGGAAAATCCACGGACGATAATAGGAAATACCATTGGCACGATATTCACGTTTCCGCTCCTCAACCATATCCAGGGCTTTGGTAATGGCAGAGCCCATTGGTGTATCGCCCTGGGCAAACAGGATGGGCGGGAAAAAATTAGCGGCGCTGGTAAAGGGTTGTTCCACATGCACCGGGCCGAACGTCACAATGCCGAGTTCCACTCTTTTTAAGGCCAGCGAATCGGCAAGCAGCTCATCGCGAAAGGTAACCAATCCGGCGTTAAGTTCATTAATGGGTCTACCGTTCATAGAACCAGAAACATCCAGCAGCAAAATGCAGGGGCAACGTGGTTCCGGGTTACTGGCAAAATCGCTGGTGGCAAACGTGATTTGTTCGCTCATAAGAAATCCTTTCTTAGAGAATTATTGAGGTCCGGTATCATACCGACTGCAATAATGAAATAAGAGCAAACGAAGAAACTTTCAGAATTAGGCCCGGCGGCGCAGAAGATTTTGCTATTCGCCTCGCAAGAACGTGGGCTTACAGATTGACAACAAGGGTTGAGTGACATAATTTCAGGAGTGAGGGTAGAGCGGGGTTTCCCCCGCCCTGGTAGTCTTAGTATGCTGGGTAGCTAATGACTAAGAGCACCACGATGATGAGTAGCTTCATCATGACCCTTTCCTTATTTAAGGCCCCTTCCTCGGGAGGGGCTTTCCCGTTTCAGCGTCCCGCTGAAATCTTCGGCTTACCTCCTTTCGCCCTGTATGCAGTCTATCGCTGACTTGCGGATAAAATAGTTTCAAGTGTGATTATTGCGTAACGACTCGCAAAGAATATTTGCTGGCAGGATCGCAGACTGCAAAGTCTGCGGATTGACAATTGGACCGTGAAGGCATACTTTCAGGAATGAGGGTTGAGCGGGGTTTCCCCCGCCCTGGTAGTCTTAGTAAGCCGGGAAGCTTATGACTAAGAGCACCACGATGATGATCCACTTCATCATGACCCTTTCCTTATTTATGGCCCCTTCCTCGGGAGGGGCTTTCCCGTTTCAGCGTCCCGCTGAAATCGTCGGCTTATCTCCTTTCGCCATGTAAGCAGTCTATCGCTAACGCGTAGATAAAATAGTTTCATGTGTTATTACTGGATGCGTGCTCGCAAAAGTGCCCGTCATTCAGACGATTCCCGACAGTGTTTCATAATTCCTCCATTTTTCTCCCTTATTGGCTGGCTACACTAGTATCATTCCGCGAAACGTTTCAGGAAGAGAAACTCTTAACGATGAAAGGCAGTTATAAATCCCGTTGGGTAATCGTAATCGTGGTGGTTATCGCCGCCATCGCCGCATTCTGGTTCTGGCAAGGCCGCAATGACTCCCAGAGTGCAGCCCCAGGGGCGACGAAACAAGCGCAGCAATCGCCAGCGGGTGGTCGCCGTGGTATGCGTGCCGGCCCATTAGCTCCGGTTCAGGCGGCGACCGCAGTAGAACAGGCTGTTCCGCGTTACCTCACCGGGCTTGGCACCATTACCGCCGCTAATACTGTTACGGTGCGCAGCCGCGTGGACGGTCAACTGATGGCGTTACATTTCCAGGAAGGCCAGCAGGTCAAAGCAGGCGATTTACTGGCAGAAATTGACCCAAGCCAGTTCAAAGTTGCATTAGCACAAGCCCAGGGCCAACTGGCAAAAGATAAAGCCACGCTTGCCAACGCCCGCCGTGACCTGGCGCGTTATCAACAACTGGCAAAAACCAATCTCGTATCTCGTCAGGAACTGGATGCCCAACAGGCGCTGGTCAGTGAAACCGAAGGCACCATTAAGGCTGATGAAGCAAGCGTCGCCAGCGCGCAATTGCAACTCGACTGGAGTCGCATTACCGCACCAGTCGATGGTCGCGTTGGTCTTAAGCAAGTTGATGTTGGTAACCAAATCTCCAGTGGCGACACCACCGGGATTGTGGTGATCACCCAAACACATCCTATCGATCTGGTCTTTACTCTGCCGGAAAGCGATATCGCCACCGTTGTACAGGCACAAAAAGCCGGAAAACCGCTGGTGGTAGAAGCCTGGGATCGCACCAACTCGAAGAAGTTAAGTGAAGGCACGCTGTTAAGTCTCGATAACCAAATCGATGCCACTACCGGTACGATTAAAGTGAAAGCACGCTTTAATAATCAGGATGATGCGCTGTTTCCCAATCAGTTTGTTAACGCGCGCATGTTAGTCGACACCGAACAAAACGCCGTGGTGATCCCCACCGCCGCTCTGCAAATGGGCAACGAAGGCCATTTTGTCTGGGTACTGAATAGCGAAAACAAAGTCAGCAAACATCTGGTGACACCGGGCATTCAGGACAGTCAGAAAGTGGTGATCCGCGCAGGTATTTTTGCGGGCGACCGCGTAGTGACGGACGGAATTGATCGCCTGACCGAAGGGGCGAAAGTGGAAGTCGTGGAAGCCCAGAGCGCCACTACTCCGGAAGATAAAGCCACCAGCCGCGAATACGCGAAAAAAGGAGCGCGCTCCTGATGCAGGTGTTACCCCCGAGCAGCACAGGCGGCCCGTCACGCCTGTTTATTATGCGTCCTGTCGCCACCACGCTGCTGATGGTGGCGATCTTACTCGCCGGGATTATCGGTTATCGCGCCCTGCCCGTTTCGGCGCTGCCGGAAGTGGACTATCCAACCATTCAGGTGGTCACGCTTTATCCAGGTGCAAGCCCGGATGTCATGACCTCTGCCGTTACCGCGCCGCTCGAACGCCAGTTCGGGCAGATGTCTGGCCTGAAACAGATGTCGTCGCAAAGTTCCGGCGGTGCGTCAGTTATCACTTTACAGTTCCAGCTAACATTGCCGCTGGATGTCGCCGAGCAGGAAGTGCAGGCCGCGATTAACGCTGCGACCAACCTGCTACCGAGCGATCTGCCTAACCCGCCGGTTTACAGCAAAGTGAACCCGGCAGATCCACCGATCATGACGCTCGCTGTCACCTCAACCGCCATGCCGATGACGCAGGTGGAAGATATGGTGGAAACCCGCGTCGCGCAGAAAATCTCGCAGATTTCCGGCGTAGGGCTGGTGACACTTTCCGGCGGGCAGCGTCCGGCGGTACGCGTAAAACTCAACGCTCAGGCAATTGCCGCTCTCGGCCTGACCAGCGAAAGTGTGCGCACCGCCATTACTGGCGCGAACGTTAACTCAGCGAAAGGGAGCCTTGACGGCCCTTCTCGCGCGGTCACGCTGTCAGCGAATGACCAGATGCAATCGGCAGAAGAGTATCGTCAGTTGATTATCGCTTATCAGAACGGCGCACCAATTCGTCTTGGCGATGTCGCTACTGTAGAGCAAGGAGCAGAAAACAGCTGGCTCGGCGCGTGGGCGAACAAAGAACAGGCCATTGTGATGAATGTTCAGCGCCAGCCCGGTGCTAACATTATCTCCACCGCCGACAGCATCCGGCAGATGCTACCACAGCTCACCGAGAGTCTGCCGAAATCGGTGAAGGTGACGGTACTTTCTGACCGTACCACCAATATCCGCGCATCGGTCGACGATACCCAGTTTGAGCTGATGATGGCTATCGCGCTGGTAGTCATGATTATCTACCTGTTTTTGCGCAATATTCCGGCGACCATCATTCCCGGTGTTGCTGTACCGCTGTCGTTAATTGGCACCTTTGCGGTCATGGTGTTTCTCGATTTTTCAATCAATAACCTAACGTTGATGGCGTTAACTATCGCCACCGGATTCGTGGTCGATGACGCCATCGTGGTGATCGAAAATATTTCCCGCTATATCGAAAAAGGCGAAAAACCGTTGGCGGCGGCGCTCAAAGGCGCGGGTGAAATCGGCTTTACCATTATCTCGCTGACCTTCTCGCTGATTGCGGTGTTGATCCCCCTGCTGTTTATGGGCGATATCGTCGGGCGACTGTTCCGCGAATTTGCTATTACCCTGGCAGTCGCGATTTTGATCTCAGCGGTGGTGTCGCTGACCCTGACACCGATGATGTGCGCACGGATGCTCAGCCAGGAGTCGCTGCGTAAACAGAACCGCTTCTCCCGTGCCTCGGAGAAAATGTTCGACAGGATAATCGCCGCCTATGGTCGTGGACTGGCGAAAGTGCTGAATCATCCGTGGCTGACCTTAAGCGTGGCGCTCAGCACGCTGCTGCTTAGCGTGCTGCTGTGGGTATTCATTCCGAAAGGTTTCTTCCCGGTGCAGGACAACGGCATTATTCAGGGCACTTTGCAGGCACCGCAATCCAGCTCCTTTGCCAATATGGCCCAGCGGCAACGCCAGGTCGCGGACGTGATTTTGCAGGATCCGGCAGTGCAAAGTTTGACCTCATTTGTTGGCGTTGATGGCACTAACCCGTCGCTGAACAGTGCGCGTTTACAGATCAATCTCAAACCACTGGATGAACGAGATGACCGGGTGCAAAAAGTCATCGCCCGTCTGCAAACGGCGGTAGATAAAGTGCCGGGTGTCGATCTCTTCCTGCAACCAACGCAGGACCTGACTATTGATACTCAGGTCAGCCGCACCCAGTACCAGTTTACCTTGCAGGCCACGTCACTGGATGCGCTCAGTACCTGGGTGCCACAGTTGATGGAAAAACTCCAGCAGCTGCCACAGCTTTCTGATGTCTCCAGCGACTGGCAGGACAAAGGGCTGGTGGCGTATGTCAATGTCGACAGGGACAGCGCCAGCCGCCTGGGGATCAGCATGGCGGATGTCGATAACGCCCTGTACAACGCGTTTGGTCAGCGACTGATTTCCACTATTTATACTCAGGCTAACCAGTATCGCGTGGTGCTGGAACACAACACCGAAAATACCCCAGGCCTCGCGGCGCTGGATACCATTCGCCTGACCAGCAGCGACGGTGGCGTGGTGCCGTTAAGCTCAATTGCCAAAATTGAGCAGCGTTTTGCGCCGCTTTCCATCAACCATCTGGATCAGTTCCCGGTAACGACTATCTCCTTTAACGTGCCGGATAACTATTCGCTGGGCGATGCGGTGCAAGCGATTATGGACACCGAGAAGACGCTGAATCTGCCGGTGGATATCACCACGCAGTTCCAGGGCAGCACCCTCGCCTTCCAGTCGGCGCTGGGCAGCACTGTCTGGCTGATTGTCGCGGCGGTGGTGGCGATGTATATCGTGCTCGGCATTCTGTACGAGAGCTTTATTCACCCGATCACCATTCTCTCGACGCTACCCACCGCAGGGGTCGGCGCGCTGCTGGCGTTAATGATTGCCGGTAGCGAACTGGATGTGATTGCCATTATCGGCATTATTTTGCTGATCGGTATCGTGAAGAAGAACGCCATCATGATGATCGACTTCGCGCTGGCTGCTGAGCGCGAGCAAGGCATGTCGCCGCGCGAAGCTATTTACCAGGCTTGTCTGTTGCGTTTTCGTCCGATCCTGATGACCACTCTGGCGGCTCTGCTTGGTGCGCTGCCGCTGATGTTGAGTACCGGGGTCGGCGCGGAACTGCGTCGTCCGTTAGGTATCGGCATGGTCGGCGGTCTGATTGTCAGCCAGGTGCTGACGCTGTTTACCACGCCGGTGATTTATCTGCTGTTCGACCGTCTGGCATTGTGGACCAAAAGCCGTTTTGCCCGTCATGAAGAGGAGGCGTAAGTGAAGTTTTTTGCCCTCTTCATTTACCGCCCGGTGGCGACGATTTTACTGTCGGTCGCCATTACCCTGTGCGGCATACTGGGTTTCCGTATGCTGCCAGTCGCCCCGCTGCCGCAGGTCGATTTTCCGGTGATCATGGTCAGCGCCTCGCTGCCCGGTGCGTCACCAGAAACAATGGCGTCTTCCGTTGCCACGCCGCTGGAGCGCTCACTTGGGCGCATTGCCGGAGTCAGCGAAATGACCTCCAGCAGTTCGCTCGGCAGCACGCGCATTATTTTGCAGTTTGATTTTGACCGGGATATCAACGGCGCAGCGCGCGATGTGCAGGCGGCGATCAACGCCGCGCAAAGTCTGCTACCCAGCGGGATGCCCAGCCGTCCGACCTATCGCAAAGCGAACCCGTCGGATGCGCCAATTATGATCCTCACGCTGACATCCGATACTTATTCGCAGGGTGAACTGTACGATTTCGCCTCGACACAGCTGGCTCCGACGATTTCGCAAATCGACGGTGTCGGTGATGTCGATGTTGGCGGCAGCTCGCTGCCCGCCGTACGCGTCGGGCTGAATCCGCAGGCGCTGTTTAATCAGGGCGTCTCGCTGGACGACGTACGCACCGCCATCAGCAATGCCAACGTGCGTAAACCGCAGGGGGCGCTGGAAGATGGTACTCACCGCTGGCAGATCCAGACTAACGATGAACTGAAAACTGCCGCTGAATATCAGCCGCTAATTATTCATTACAACAACGGCGGCGCGGTTCGTCTGGGCGATGTGGCGACGGTGACCGACTCAGTACAGGATGTGCGCAACGCCGGGATGACCAACGCCAAACCGGCTATTTTGCTGATGATCCGCAAGCTGCCGGAAGCCAACATTATCCAGACGGTAGACAGCATCCGCGCCCGTCTGCCGGAATTACAATCCACCATCCCGGCAGCAATTGATCTGCAAATTGCCCAGGATCGCTCCCCTACTATCCGCGCGTCGCTGGAAGAGGTTGAGCAGACGCTGGTAATCTCAGTTGCACTGGTGATTCTGGTGGTGTTTTTGTTCCTGCGTTCGGGTCGCGCCACCATTATTCCCGCCGTTGCGGTGCCGGTTTCGCTGATTGGTACGTTTGCGGCGATGTACCTGTGTGGTTTCAGTCTCAATAATCTTTCGTTAATGGCGCTCACCATCGCCACTGGCTTTGTGGTGGATGACGCCATCGTGGTGCTGGAAAACATTGCCCGTCATCTGGAAGCGGGGATGAAACCGCTACAGGCCGCGCTACAAGGTACTCGCGAAGTCGGCTTTACGGTGCTGTCGATGAGTCTGTCACTGGTGGCGGTGTTCCTGCCGCTGCTGTTGATGGGCGGATTGCCGGGTCGCCTGTTACGCGAGTTTGCCGTGACGCTTTCTGTCGCCATTGGTATTTCGCTGCTGGTTTCCCTGACGTTAACGCCGATGATGTGCGGCTGGATGCTAAAAGCCAGCAAGCCGCGCGAGCAAAAGCGACTGCGTGGCTTTGGTCGCATGTTGGTAGCCCTGCAACAAGGCTATGGCAAGTCGCTGAAATGGGTGCTCAATCATACCCGTCTGGTGGGCGTGGTGCTGCTTGGCACCATTGCGCTGAATATCTGGCTGTATATCTCGATCCCGAAAACCTTCTTCCCGGAGCAGGACACCGGCGTACTGATGGGTGGGATACAGGCTGACCAGAGTATTTCGTTTCAGGCGATGCGCGGTAAGTTGCAGGACTTCATGAAAATTATCCGTGACGATCCGGCGGTGGATAATGTCACCGGCTTTACCGGCGGTTCACGGGTGAACAGTGGAATGATGTTTATCACCCTTAAACCACGCGGCGAGCGGAGCGAAACGGCCCAACAGATTATCGATCGCTTGCGTAAAAAACTGGCTAAAGAACCGGGAGCGAATCTGTTCCTGATGGCGGTACAGGATATTCGCGTTGGCGGACGTCAGGCTAACGCCAGTTACCAGTACACGTTGTTATCCGACGACCTGGCGGCACTGCGCGAATGGGAGCCGAAAATCCGCAAAAAACTGGCGACATTGCCAGAGCTGGCTGATGTTAACTCCGATCAGGAAGATAATGGCGCGGAGATGAACCTTATTTACGATCGCGACACCATGGCGCGATTGGGAATTGACGTGCAAGCCGCCAACAGCCTGTTAAATAACGCCTTCGGTCAGCGGCAAATCTCGACCATTTACCAGCCGATGAACCAGTACAAAGTGGTGATGGAAGTGGATCCGCGCTATACCCAGGACATCAGTGCACTGGAAAAAATGTTCGTTATCAATAACGAAGGAAAAGCGATCCCGCTGTCGTATTTCGCTAAATGGCAACCGGCGAACGCTCCACTGTCGGTGAATCATCAGGGATTATCGGCGGCCTCGACCATTTCGTTCAACCTGCCGACCGGGAAATCGCTCTCGGACGCCAGTGCGGCGATCGATCGCGCAATGACCCAACTTGGTGTGCCTTCGACGGTACGCGGCAGTTTTGCCGGAACAGCGCAGGTGTTCCAGGAGACGATGAACTCACAGGTGATCCTGATTATCGCCGCCATCGCCACGGTATATATCGTACTGGGTATCCTTTACGAGAGTTATGTGCATCCACTGACGATTCTCTCCACCCTACCTTCGGCGGGCGTCGGAGCGCTGTTGGCGCTGGAGCTGTTCAATGCCCCGTTCAGCCTAATTGCGCTGATAGGGATCATGTTATTAATCGGCATCGTGAAGAAAAACGCCATTATGATGGTCGATTTTGCGCTTGAAGCCCAACGGCACGGTAACCTGACGCCGCAGGAAGCTATTTTCCAGGCCTGTCTGCTGCGTTTTCGCCCGATTATGATGACTACCCTGGCGGCGCTGTTTGGTGCGCTGCCGCTGGTATTGTCGGGCGGTGACGGCTCGGAGTTGCGGCAACCATTGGGGATCACCATTGTCGGCGGTCTGGTCATGAGCCAGCTTCTGACGCTGTATACCACGCCGGTGGTGTATCTCTTTTTCGACCGTCTGCGGCTGCGTTTTTCGCGTAAACCTAAACAAGCGGTAACCGAGTAAATGACAGATCTTCCCGACAGCACCCGCTGGCAATTGTGGATTGTGGCTTTCGGCTTCTTTATGCAGTCGCTGGACACCACCATCGTTAACACCGCGCTTCCCTCAATGGCGCAAAGCCTCGGGGAAAGTCCGTTGCATATGCACATGGTCATTGTCTCTTATGTACTGACCGTGGCGGTGATGCTGCCCGCCAGCGGCTGGCTGGCGGACAAAGTCGGCGTGCGCAATATTTTCTTTACCGCCATCGTGCTGTTTACTCTCGGTTCACTGTTTTGCGCGCTTTCCGGCACGCTGAACGAACTGTTGCTGGCACGCGCGTTACAGGGCGTTGGCGGCGCGATGATGGTGCCGGTCGGCAGGTTGACGGTGATGAAAATCGTACCGCGCGAGCAATATATGGCGGCGATGACCTTTGTCACGCTGCCCGGTCAGGTCGGGCCGTTGCTTGGCCCGGCGCTCGGCGGTCTGCTGGTGGAGTACGCATCGTGGCACTGGATCTTTTTGATCAACATTCCGGTGGGGATTATTGGCGCGATCGCCACACTGATGTTAATGCCGAACTACACCATGCAGACGCGGCGCTTTGATCTCTCCGGCTTTCTGTTGCTGGCGGTTGGCATGGCGGTATTAACCCTGGCGCTGGACGGCAGTAAAGGTACAGGTTTATCGCCGCTGGCGATTGCTGGCCTGGTCGCAGTTGGCGTAGTAGCACTGGTGCTTTATCTGCAGCACGCCCAAAATAACAACCGCGCCCTGTTCAGTCTGAAACTGTTCCGCACTCGTACCTTTTCGCTGGGCCTGGCGGGGAGCTTTGCCGGACGTATTGGCAGTGGCATGTTGCCCTTTATGACACCGGTTTTCCTGCAAATTGGTCTCGGTTTCTCGCCGTTTCATGCCGGACTGATGATGATCCCGATGGTACTCGGCAGCATGGGAATGAAGCGAATTGTGGTACAGGTAGTGAATCGCTTTGGTTATCGTCGGGTACTGGTGGCGACCACGCTGGGCCTGTCGCTGGTCACCCTGTTGTTTATGACTACCGCTCTGCTGGGCTGGTACTACGTTTTGCCGTTCGTCCTGTTTTTACAAGGAATGGTCAACTCGACACGTTTCTCCTCCATGAACACCCTGACGCTGAAAGATCTCCCGGACAACCTGGCGAGCAGCGGCAACAGTCTGCTGTCGATGATTATGCAATTGTCGATGAGTATTGGCGTCACCATCGCCGGGCTGTTGCTGGGACTTTTTGGTTCGCAGCATGTCAGCGTCGACAGCGGCACCACACAAACCGTCTTTATGTACACCTGGCTTAGCATGGCGTTTATCATCGCCCTTCCGGCGTTTGTCTTTGCCAGAGTGCCGAGCGATACGCATCAAAATGTCGCTATTTCGCGGCGAAAAAGGAGCGCGCAATGAAGTTCTGGCGACCCGGTATTACCGGCAAACTGTTTCTGGCGATTTTCGCCACCTGCATTGTCTTATTGATCACGATGCACTGGGCGGTACGTATCAGTTTTGAGCGCGGCTTTATCGATTACATCAAGCATGGTAATGAACAACGGCTGCAAATGCTCGGCGATGCGCTGGGTGAGCAGTACGCCCAGCACGGGAACTGGCGCTTCCTGCGTAATAACGATCGCTTTGTATTTCAGATCCTACGTTCACTGGAGCATGATAACAACGAAGATAAGCCCGGCCCCGGTATGCCGCCACACGGCTGGCGCACACAATTTTGGGTGGTTGATCAAAACAACAAAGTGCTGGTTGGCCCGCGAGCACCAGTTCCACCCGACGGCACACGGCGGCCCATTATGGTCAATGGTGCGGAAGTTGGCGCGGTGATCGCCTCCCCTGTTGAACGACTGACCCGTAATACTGATATCAATTTTGACAGACAACAGCGGCAAACCAGTTGGCTGATTGTGGCTTTATCTACCTTATTAGCGGCGCTGGCGACATTCCCACTGGCGCGCGGTTTGCTGGCTCCGGTAAAACGACTGGTGGATGGCACGCACAAACTGGCAGCGGGTGATTTCACTACTCGCGTAGCCCCCACCAGCGAAGATGAGTTGGGCAGACTGGCAGAGGATTTCAATCAACTCGCCAGCACACTGGAGAAAAACCAGCAGATGCGCCGCGATTTTATGGCCGATATTTCTCATGAACTGCGCACGCCTTTAGCAGTACTGCGCGGCGAACTGGAAGCCATTCAGGATGGTGTGCGTAAATTCACGCCGGAGACGCTGGCTTCTTTACAGGCAGAAGTCGGTACACTGACAAAACTGGTTGACGATCTCCATCAGTTGTCGATGTCTGATGAAGGCGCTCTCGCCTATCAAAAAGCACCGGTAGATTTGATCCCACTGCTGGAAGTGGCGGGAGGCGCATTTCGCGAACGATTCGCCAGCCGTGGCCTGAAATTGCAATTTTCCCTGCCAGACAGTATTACCGTATTTGGCGATCGCGATCGTTTAATGCAGTTGTTCAATAACTTACTGGAAAACAGCCTGCGCTACACTGACAGCGGCGGCAGCCTGAAAATCTCTGCCGAGCAGCACGACAAAACGGTGCGCCTGACCTTTGCCGACAGTGCGCCGGGTGTCAGTGACGATCAGCTACAAAAATTGTTTGAACGTTTTTATCGCACCGAAGGTTCCCGCAACCGCGCCAGCGGTGGTTCCGGGCTGGGGCTGGCGATTTGCCTGAACATTGTTGAAGCACATAACGGCCGCATTATTGCCGCCCATTCGCCTTTTGGCGGGCTTAGCATTACAGTAGAGTTACCGCTGGAACGGGATTTACAGAGAGAAGTATGACCGAGTTACCAATCGACGAAAACACACCGCGTATTTTGATCGTGGAAGATGAACCGAAGCTGGGGCAGTTGCTCATTGATTATCTGCGTGCTGCGAGCTATGCGCCAACGTTGATTAGCCACGGCGATCAGGTACTGCCATATGTGCGCCAGACACCACCGGATCTGATCCTGTTGGATCTGATGCTCCCTGGCACCGATGGCCTGACGCTGTGCCGGGAAATTCGTCGTTTTTCTGACATTCCGATCGTGATGGTGACGGCAAAAATCGAAGAGATCGACCGCCTGCTGGGGTTGGAGATTGGCGCAGATGACTATATCTGCAAGCCGTACAGCCCACGGGAAGTGGTAGCGCGCGTCAAAACCATTTTGCGCCGTTGCAAACCGCAGCGTGAGTTGCAGCAACAGGATGCTGAAAGCCCGTTGATTATCGACGAAGGTCGTTTTCAGGCTTCCTGGCGCGGTAAAATGCTTGACCTGACGCCTGCAGAATTTCGTCTGCTGAAAACGCTCTCTCATGAACCAGGAAAAGTGTTCTCCCGCGAGCAGTTGCTGAACCATCTTTATGACGACTACCGCGTGGTAACCGACCGTACCATCGACAGCCACATTAAAAACCTGCGCCGCAAGCTGGAATCTCTCGACGCCGAACAGTCATTTATCCGCGCCGTTTACGGCGTCGGTTACCGCTGGGAAGCCGACGCCTGCCGCATCGTTTAACATTTTTACCTGCCGGAGGTGGCCTTCAGACCAGATCCGGCAACATTATCCCACACATGGTCAGCAAACTGACATGATCTCTCCGCCCTGGCAAGCACCTGAAAATCGCTCATACTTTAATCGGCAAACAGTCCTTTTAGATGCTGTTTTCGATACGCAATTTCAATCAAGGAGTCATTATGGCTGGTTGGTTTGAACTCAGTAAGAGCAGTGATAATCAATTCCGGTTTGTGCTAAAAGCGGGCAATGGTGAGACTATCCTCACCAGCGAGCTGTATACCTCAAAAGCCTCTGCGGAAAAGGGCATCGCGTCGGTGCGTAGCAACAGCCCGCAAGAAGAACGCTATGAGAAAAAAACGGCAAGCAACGGCAAATTCTATTTCAATCTGAAAGCCGCCAATCATCAAATTATCGGCTCCAGCCAGATGTACGCCACCGCGCAATCTCGTGAAACCGGAATTGCCTCCGTTAAAGCAAATGGCACAAGCCAGACGGTGAAAGACAATACGTAATTACGATGCCGGGCGTAGGTTGTTGGCGTCCGGCGCTTTACCAGTTACCCCCACAGCGCTACAATGCCCGCCCTTAAAGTGGGGGCACTCCCCTGACCGCTTCATCAGGTGAAGCGGATCTGACCTGTCATCAGAACGAGAGAATTATGTTTAAACCGGAACTCCTTTCCCCGGCGGGAACGCTGAAAAATATGCGTTACGCTTTCGCTTATGGCGCAGATGCTGTTTATGCGGGCCAGCCGCGTTACTCCCTGCGTGTGCGCAACAACGAATTCAACCACGAAAATCTTCAGCTCGGCATCAATGAAGCCCACGCACTGGGGAAAAAGTTTTATGTCGTGGTCAACATTGCACCGCACAACGCCAAGCTGAAAACCTTTATCCGTGACCTGAAACCGGTGGTGGAAATGGGGCCGGATGCGCTGATTATGTCCGATCCAGGGCTGATTATGCTGGTGCGTGAGCACTTCCCGGAAATGCCAATCCACCTCTCGGTACAGGCTAACGCCGTAAACTGGGCGACGGTGAAATTCTGGCAGCAAATGGGTCTGACCCGCGTGATCCTCTCTCGCGAACTGTCACTGGAAGAGATTGAAGAGATCCGCAATCAGGTGCCGGATATGGAAATCGAAATCTTCGTTCACGGCGCGCTGTGCATGGCCTACTCCGGTCGCTGCCTGCTCTCTGGCTATATCAACAAGCGCGACCCGAACCAGGGCACCTGCACCAACGCCTGCCGCTGGGAGTACAACGTCCAGGAAGGGAAAGAAGATGACGTTGGCAACATCGTACACAAGTACGAGCCGATTCCGGTGCAAAATGTTGAGCCGACGCTGGGTATCGGCGCGCCAACCGACAAAGTGTTTATGATCGAAGAAGCCCAGCGTCCGGGCGAGTATATGACCGCGTTTGAAGATGAGCACGGCACTTACATCATGAACTCGAAAGATCTGCGCGCCATCGCCCATGTTGAACGCCTGACCAAAATGGGCGTGCATTCGCTGAAAATCGAAGGCCGTACCAAATCTTTCTACTATTGCGCACGCACCGCGCAGGTTTACCGTAAAGCTATCGATGACGCCGCTGCGGGCAAACCGTTCGATACCAGCCTGCTGGAAACTCTGGAAGGTCTGGCGCATCGTGGCTATACCGAAGGTTTCCTGCGTCGTCATACTCACGACGATTATCAGAACTACGAATACGGTTATTCAGTTTCTGACCGCCAGCAGTTTGTTGGTGAGTTTACCGGTGAGCGCAAGGGGGACCTCGCGGCGGTAGCGGTGAAAAATAAATTCTCCGTTGGCGACAGCCTTGAGCTAATGACGCCGCAAGGCAACATTAACTTTACCCTTGAGCACATGGAAAACGCCAAAGGTGAAGCTATGCCGGTCGCACCAGGCGATGGTTATACTGTGTGGCTCCCGGTGCCGCAGGATCTTGAGCTAAATTACGCGCTGCTGATGCGTAATTTCTCCGGGGAAACCACGCGTACCCCCCACGGTAAGTGATTAATTTCGATTATTTTTCCCGGATGGAAAATTCTTAGAAACCGATCACATACAGCTGCATTTATTAAGGTTATCATCCGTTTCGCTGAAAAACATAACCCATAAAATGCTAGCTGTACCAGGAACCACCTCCTTAGCCTGTGTAATCTCCCTTACACAGGCTTATTTTTTATGCATAAGCCCTATCCCTGCTCACCGTCTTCCATTGACCACATCGATAGAATCTCCCTTAATAGCACGATGCCTTTCACTTATCGACATCGTGCTCGCACAGGTTCCGGTTACGCACAGCCAGAACGCGCATGTTTGACGCTTACCAAAAAATAAACCTAAAGCATTGGAATATTTTTGACATCATTTTCTGATGGCTGCATAAAATAAAAATTCTGCTTTAGTTTCATCTATCTGTTTGTCATTATTACTCACATTCAATAATGGTGTTGAAGAATATCCCATCACAGATAAAATAAATATGTGCATGGTAGTCTTGAATCTATTCTCACTCTCCACATTTGAATGTCAGACGAGCAACGCCATGTAATCCTGCACCTTCTGTCTTCAGGTCAACTATCTGCATTTTTTTGCCCTGAGTAACACAGAAATGAGTTGCATCATTTTTTACTATATTTTCTGCACCAGATATTCTACCCCTGGCTAAAGAAGCTTCGGCTTCGGTGTAGTATTGGTTATCGAGTTTACGCTGAATATTACTTTTATATGCAAGACCAAATTTACCGATACTTGTCTCATCATTATGTACAGCACACCCAGACATAAGAAAAATACTAATTAATGATATAGCAGCTATCTTTTTCATCTCACCTTCCCCCATTAAATACCAACGACACGCTCTGGTGTTTAAATATAATAATGGCATGATTATTATAATTGAATAGGATTATAATAAATGTTCTGTACAACATTTCCTACATAAGTAGGGATTACATACACGGATGCCCTTCCGGGTAACCCCATGGGGGGGTAATATATTTTTAATAGTATATTGAAGATGCCACTGTTTAGTTGAATATTAGGTATATGCTCTTTTTTGAAATTTAACGGTGGCTACCGTTAACATTCACTGTCCCCATTGCAAGCTCCTGGTGGTAACCACTGAATCCTCCATACTTGAACTGACTTTTTATCCTCCGACTTTCATCCTGTTCTGACTCCACCTTTTCTTTTCTGCTCTACACTATCTACAGACCAATCATAAAGGCACATACGATCATGGCAGAATTTCCCGCCAGCTTACTGATTCTTAATGGCAAAAGTACTGACAATCTACCCTTGCGCGAAGCAATTATGCTGTTGCGTGAGGAAGGAATGACGATCCATGTGCGGGTCACCTGGGAGAAAGGCGATGCCGCACGATATGTAGAGGAGGCCCGGAAGTTGGGCGTCGCAACGGTGATTGCCGGTGGTGGCGATGGCACCATTAATGAAGTTTCTACGGCGTTGATTCAGTGTGAGGGGGATGACATACCCGCGCTGGGAATTTTGCCATTAGGAACCGCCAATGATTTTGCCACCAGTGTAGGGATTCCTGAGGCACTGGATAAGGCGCTGAAACTGGCAATTGCCGGTAACGCCATTGCGATAGATATGGCGCAGGTCAACAAACAAACCTGTTTTATTAATATGGCGACAGGCGGGTTTGGGACGCGTATTACCACAGAAACGCCGGAAAAATTAAAAGCCGCGCTGGGTGGCGTCTCTTACATCATTCATGGCTTAATGCGCATGGACACTCTGCAACCGGACCGTTGTGAAATCCGCGGTGAAAACTTTCACTGGCAAGGTGACGCCCTGGTCATTGGTATTGGTAACGGGCGTCAGGCCGGTGGCGGTCAACAATTGTGCCCGAACGCGTTAATTAACGATGGCTTGCTGCAACTGCGCATTTTTACCGGCGATGAAATTCTTCCGGCTCTCGTATCAACCTTAAAATCTGACGAAGATAACCCGAATATTATCGAAGGTGCTTCGTCGTGGTTTGATATACAAGCCCCACACGAAATCACTTTTAATCTTGATGGCGAACCGTTGAGTGGGCAAAACTTCCATATTGAAATACTTCCGGCGGCGTTGCGTTGTCGATTACCACTAGATTGTCCATTGTTGCGTTAATCAAACTATTCTCTGTTGAACCAGAGAGAATCCGTAATGCCGGATACGGTGTAAACACCTTATCCGGCATACAGAACAATACTACACCGTAATTAATTTTACCCGTGTCTTCTGCAATGCCAGTTTATCCACCTCAGACACAGCATCATCGGTAATAATAATGTCAATTTTTTCGATTGGCAGTACCTGATTAAAACCGCGACGATTAAATTTCGATGAATCAAGAACGGCAATCACTTTATTCGCCGCTGTCACCATCGCACCGCTAACGGAATAACCTTCATTAAAGGTCGTAATACCATTAACCGCATCAATACCATCAGCACCGACAAACATTAAATCGGCATTAATATCCTGCAGGGAACGTTCAGCAATAGATCCATGCATCGAGCGCGTTTTATGGCGGACCGTGCCACCGCAGACGACCAGAGTAATGTCTTTATTTTCGGAAAGGGCAAACGCCGCCGGGAGACTGTTGGTAATCACCGTGATATTTTTGGCGGTCATTAATCCTTCGGCGATAAGCATTGTGGTACTTCCGCTGTCGAGAATAACGGTCATCCCTTCGTGGATCATTTTGACTGCCGCCTGCGCTATTCTGTTTTTCGGCGCGCTGGCGAGCTGAAATCGCTCTTTAAACCCGACTTCCTGGGTCTCGGTTTCGCTATTACCTGACATTATTTTCGCCGCACCGCCATGAAAGCGCGTAACCACGCCTTTTTGTTCGAGAAAGCGCAAATCGGCACGGATTGTCGCTTCCGAGGCAGCAAATACTCCCGCCAGATCCTGAACAAGCACGGTTCCCTGTTCATTCACTAATTGGATGATCTTATTCCTTCGCTCGAATGAATTCATCGTCATTTACCCATATTCAATTGTGGCTAGTGTAAACGAAGGGGAACCATTGGTGAATGATCTGTTTTGCACAATACCGGGCCAGCATCACGCTGGCCCCCGGTTTCAGGGAATGAGCAACACTTTGCCCGGCATAGCATTACGAGCGATGTCACGCACCGCCTGGGCAAAGCTTTCAAAGCTTCCACGGTGAGCGATTAATGGCTCCAGGCTTAACTTACGTTCTGTCAGCAATCGGCTCGCCGTTTCCCACTCCTGCCCCGGCCAAGGGCTGGAGTAGTTCATCCAACTGCCGATAACCGTCAGCTCTTTACGCAATATTTTGCCAAACGTTGCAGATGTTAAATGCAGATCCTGATGCAACGTGCCCACCAGCGCCAGTTGGGCATGAGGACCGGCAATCTCTACCGCCAGTTCGACAGTTTGCGGTACGCCAGCCGTCTCGAGGATAAGCTGATTAAAGCGCAGCTCGCGTAAAACGCCCTGCATTTGCGGCGCGCTCATTTCGCTACTGTTAAATGTTTGCATCGCACCGAAAGATTTTGCCAGTGCCAGTTTTTCTGAGCTAATGTCGATAGCCGTCACACTCTTTGCTCCCAGCGCGACAGCGCACTGAATAGCCAGCAGGCCAATGGTTCCGGCACCAATAATAATAACGTTTTTATTCTCACATCCTTGCGCTAAATGGAACGCATGCAGGCCAACGGTAATCGGTTCAATAAAAGCGCCATCCTCAATAGGCATATCCGCAGGTAGTGCAAAGACATTGTTTCGCTTAACGACAATATATTCAGCAAATCCACCATCACGCCGCGAGCCAATAAAATCATATTTTGCGCACTGGGAATAAAACCCTTTCAGACACTCTGGACAAGTAAAACAGGGTAATAACGGCACACAGGCAACCGCATCGCCGGGGTGTAAATCATCAACACCGGATCCCACCGCATCAATATAGCCGCTAAATTCATGGCCTAACGTTATTGGATAATAATGTGCACCATTTTTAAATATCCTGGGTAAATCGGAACCACATAAGCCCGAGCTGGCAATTTTTACCCGCACCTCATCCTGATGTTTAATTTCAGGAATGACGCTTTCTGCTACGCGCACGATACCATCAGTATCATTCACCACTGATTTCATAAAAACTCCTGATTGTTAAGGGGGATAACCTCCCCCTCAGGTAAAAATTATTCTGCGAGAACGACTTTCTCTTGTTTAATAAAGCCTCGAGCTCTACGCCAGGTCATGAAAATACCGGTAAGATAAATTGTGCCGATAATAATGAAGCCGGGAATATTTTGCGGGGAGAAAACCTGAATCAGTAACCAGGTAATGGGAGAACCGCCCTGATCCATTGAAGCCACCATACCCCCGGCTTTTAACGCGCCCGCATTAGCCGCCAGTTGGGTGTGCAAACCAATAGTTTGCGTCGCGATCCACAGGGTGATGCTCATAATGATGACACCCGAGATTAAGGTGCGGAACAGATTTCCACGATGCACCGCGACCGCCATCGCCACAAAGAAGCCGATGGTGGCAAGGTCGCCAAACGGCAGCACCTGATTACCCGGCACACAAACAGCAATAAAAATGGTGAGTGGAATAAAAATCAGGCTTGCCGAGACCACCGCCGTATGTCCCAGCAGCAACGCCGGATCAAGGCCAATCAGGAACTCCTGACCGCCGAACTTCGCCTGTAAACGACTACGGGCCTGCTTAGCGATGGGCGTTAAACCATCCATGATGGGTTTAATCACCCGTGGCATCAGCAGCATGACTGCCGCCGTTTTTACCGCCAGTTGCAATACACCTTTGACATCGTAACCCGCGAGGATGCCGATAATCAGCCCCATCACAAAACCCACGGTGACCGGTTCGCCAAAAGGACCAAATTTGCGCTGAATATCGTCGGCGCTAAATTTAATTCGGTTAACGCCTGGGATTTTCTCGATGATAGCATCGACCAGCACCGCAATCGGCCCCATATACGCCGACGTACCGTGCGGAATAGCAATGCCTTCCAGCTCAAAGAAATCACGGGTATCGCGGGCAAACCAGTCGCCGAGCTTATAAACAAACGCCGCGTGAATTACCACACCCGCCATCCCTATCATCCATGAACCGGTTGCCAGATGCAGCAACGCGCCGGTGAAGGTCATATGCCAGATATTCCAGATATCAACATTTACCACCCGCGTCATACGGGTCAGTAACATCGCCACGTTAACCAGAATCGCAATCGGAATCGCCACCAGCGCAATTTGCGACGCCCAGGTCATGGGTGAAGAGCCCGGCCAGCCGACATCGACCACATGCAGATTCAGGTCGAAATTTTCCGCCATCGCTTTCGCCGCCGGACCAATGGAATCCAGCATTAAGCCAATCACAAGGCCAATGCCAACAAAGCCAATCCCGATATGCAGACCAGCTTTAAAGCAATCGCCTGCCTTCATGCCTAATATTTTAGAAAAAATAATGATGACAATCGGCAGCATCACCGTAGGGCCGAGGTCGAGAATATAACGCATGACTTCTGAAAACATAGGTCACCCCTGTAAGATAGTCAGAATTTTATTTTGTAATGCTTCGATACCGACACCAGAAACAAAAGGCATGCCGTGAACTAACGGAATATTGCCAAAACTACGATCCACCCTGGCAGTGGTGCATATCAAATGCACGCCATCCATATAGGTTTCTATTTCATTAACCCGACACTGGATTAATTCAACAGGAATATTATGACTCTGACACAACTCTTTAATTTCTTCCGCCGCCATCGTAGAGGTCGCAACCGCGCCTCCGCAAGCGACAATAATTTTGCGTTTCATAAATAGTCCTTTTTATTGTTACAGAGGGATTTATTCGTCTGAATCTAAAACATACTTTGTGAAGTATTCCTTTAACTGGGTTTCAGGAAGAGTGATTAGTGTCTCGACGATATCGGGCTGTTGTAACTTGCCAAATAAACAGCGTAAAAGTTTCAATTGCTGCTGCGGATTTTCCACAATCAACGCAATAACCAACGATACCGCCACGTCGTTATCATCATCCGCTTGCTGAAAATGAACTTTATTTGTTGGCCTTAACAGATAAATGGCTGACGACTTAGCATGAATCGCCTCACAATGCGGTATTGCAATGGCGTGCTGCTCAAGCATTATCCCGGTAGGGAATTCTGCTTCTCTGGTAATTAATGCCTGTAGCCAGGTATCATGAACCACACCTTTCGCGAGCATCTCATTACCGATATGGGTTAAAACTTCGCTACGATCGACAAAAGAAATTCCGCCACGAACAAACAGGTTAGTCATATACCGTCCTTATTCCGCACAGCCGTAGCGATAGGCGCGCAAAACATCATAAATTTTATCCATAATCAGCTGATGCGGTATTGCTGATAATTCCCCGGACTGAATGCGTTCAAATTGTTTCGGAAGATACTGACTAATCATGCCCAGTGGGATGTCCACGCCTTCCAGATTCACCATCATCGTTTCGACGCTATTTTTAATCCGGCTATGCGGCCAGTAATAACGAATACGATCCGACAAGCTGTAACGAATATCCAGTAATGAATCGTTAAAACCCGGGCGATAATATTTCTTCCAGTACTGCGGTTCGTCGAGCATCACTTCTTCAATTACCGCCAGACAACGGCTACGATTTTCTGGAGCGATGAGTTCCTGCTCAATTTGTGCCAGCGCAAATATCGCCTCGCGTAACGCAAAGGTTAATGCGGGACCGACTTTCAAAATTGCAAAATGATCGCGAACTAATTCCCGATAGGCCGTCTGAGTCTGGTAATCGGTGGAATGCGCTTCATAAACCATTTTGGTTTTTTCTATCCATTGCGCCAACGCCTGAGCTTCTTGCGCCTGATAATGAATAATATTGCTATGGTCAAATTCCACACCAGGCTGCACCACGATGGCAATCACGCGTGTTAACGCCTCTGCCAGCCCACGGGCAAGAAAGGCCTTTTGATGCGTACGTAAAGTATTGGCGGCATCTTCAACCTGGGTGATGTGTACTGACTGAATGGCGCTGGCCTCACCGCCCGGAACCGGAACTTCAGTGCCAATGACATAGCTCAGTTGCTCACGCTGGCATTCTGTCGCCACGCTTTCCGCCGCCAGACAAAGCACAGCGGCACGTTCAGCAACCGTTTCTGGCGCTAACGGTATGGGATCGTCAGCGCAGGACATTGACGCATCAAGATGAATTTTACTGAACCCTGCACGCACGTATGCCTTTACCAGCTCGACGGATTTTTCCATCGCCGCATCCGCATTTTCTTGCTGCCAGCAGTTTGGTCCCAGATGGTCGCCACCGAGAATAATACGCTCACGAGCAAATCCGACTTTATCGGCAATCGCAAAAACAAATTCGCGAAAGTCTGCCGGTGTCATTCCGGTATAACCGCCAAATTGATTGACCTGGTTTGACGTTGCTTCAATCAGCACTTTACGCGTGCTGTTGCGATCAAATGCCAGCGCCGCTTCGATAACCAACGGATGTGCAGAACAGACTGAACATATGCCGATATGTTCACCAGCTTTATGCCGGGCAATTAACGTTTTCATGTTTTTTCCTTGTTAAATGGCAGGTGCGTTATGCCCTGCCCTCGCAGCCACAATCGGCAATCACTTTGCTCACCACATAGCGCATTGCAGATTTAGCCGACTGCAAATAATCCCGGGGATCGGTCGCTTCGGGGTGCTCGGTCAGGTAATTTTTTAACGCCTGCGAGAAGGCATTTTTCAGCTCCGTTGCAACGTTGATTTTGCATATCCCCAGTTTGATGGTTTGCTGAATATCCTTAGTCGATAATCCTGACGCGCCATGCAGCACCAGCGGTAAATTCACCCACTGGCGAATGTTCTCCAGTCGAGAAAAATCAAGCGCCGGTGCTCTGGCATACATACCGTGAGCCGTGCCGATGGCGACCGCCAGGGAATCAATCCCGGTTGCCTCGGCAAATTCACGCGCCTGAACGGGGTTGGTGTACAACGCATCTGCTTCATTGACTTGCACATCATCTTCCTGGCCGCCAAGTTGCCCCAGCTCCGCTTCGACGCTGACATCAAAGCGGTGGCAAAAATCCACCACCTCTTTGACCCGTGAAATATTTTGCGCAAAAGGCAAATGCGAGGCGTCAATCATGACTGAGCGCACGCCAGAACGAACCTTCTGAGCGATATCGTCAAATTTCGTGTGATGGTCGAGATGAATCGCCAGTGGATGGTGATATTGCTTCGCCATCGCGCTGACCAGCGCCATCAGATTTTCTGTACCGGCATGAGTAAATGTGCCGGGCGTTCCGGCGATGATGACCGGCGCATGCATGCTGGCAGCGGTTTCCACCACCACTTGCATCGTTTCGAGATTGTGAATATTGAATGCCGGAACCGCATAACCGCCGCGCCGCGCGTTGTTCAGCATCTGCTTTGTCGATACCACGTACATTTTCACATCCTGTCATTTATTTTCGATTTCAAAACATAATGAAATTATTTGTTTTTAAATGTCGCGATAACGATCACAAAAACGACAATATGAAAATCAATCCAGGAATGAAAGGCAAAAAAAACGGCCTCCCGGGGGAAGCCGTAACAAAGTACGCGTGGTTTTATGCCGGATGTGGCGTTAACGCCTTTTCCGGCCTACGGGGTAGTGCTGTTCGTATGAAGCGCATCAGGCGATAGTAATTTTGCTATCGAGATAAACGTCCTGCACGGCGTTAATCAGTTTCACGCCGTCAGCCATCGATTTCTTGAACGCCTTACGTCCAAGAATCAGCCCCATTCCGCCTGCGCGTTTGTTGATAACCGCAGTACGCACTGCATCGCTGAGGTCAGTTTCACCGCCTGCAGCACCGCCGGAGTTTATCAACCCGGCCCGGCCCATATAGCAGTTAGCTAACTGATAACGCACCAGGTCAATCGAGTTTTCGCTGGTCAACTTGCTGTACACGCGATCGTCGGTATAACCGTAATTAATCGCTTTATAGCCGCCGTTATTTTCCGCCATTTTTTGTTTGACGATATCTGCACCTATGGTTGCCGCCAGATGGTTCGCCTGACCGGTCAGGTCGGCGGAAACATGGTAATCAACGCCATCTTTCTTAAAGGCGGAGTTACGCAAATAGGCCCACAGCACTGTCACCATGCCCAGCTCGTGCGCACGTTCAAAAGCCGCAGAAATTTCTTCAATCTGGCGACGTGACTCTTCCGAGCCAAAATAGATAGTCGCACCAACGGCCACCGCGCCCATATTGAACGCCTGCTCCACGCTGGCATACAGCGTTTGATCGTAGGTATTCGGGTAACTTAGCGTCTCGTTGTGATTAAGTTTGACGAGAAATGGGATGCGATGCGCGTAGCGCCGCGATACCGATGCCAGCACGCCGTAAGTTGACGCCACACAGTTACAGCCCGCTTCGATCGCCAGTTCAACAATGTTTTTCGGGTCAAAGTAGAGCGGGTTAGCGGCAAATGAAGCTCCGGCAGAGTGCTCAACGCCCTGGTCAACCGGCAGAATAGAAAGATATCCCGTGCCAGCCAGACGCCCGGTGTTGTACAACGTCTGCATATTACGTAACACCGCTGGCGGGCGATTATTGTCAATCATCACGCGGTCTACGTAGTCATGTCCGGGGAGATAAAGCTGGTCAGAAGGAATAGTCATACAACGGTGCTGTAAAAGGTTGTCGGCGTCTTTGCCAAGCAACTGCGCAATATCTGTCATTACTATGCTCCCGTAAATTCCGATTGGATATCGGCTATGGATTGTCCTGGCCCGCCTTTTGCGGGCAATCATAATCCTGGTCGTTACGGGCGAGTTTTTCCATCTTTTGGATGTTTTTTCAGCGTTTTCTGTTGGCTCGATTCATCAGAAAAAATGTTACCGCGGTCAAGTTTTCACCGCAAAGGTATTTAAAAGGTATTACTAAGTGGTATTGTCATCGCGTACCTTACATTACCTGTCATGAAGGAATTAAAAGATGAAAACAACAGCAAAGCTGTCGTTCATGATGTTTGTTGAATGGTTTATCTGGGGCGCGTGGTTTGTGCCATTGTGGTTGTGGTTAAGTAAAAGCGGTTTTAGTGCCGGAGAAATTGGCTGGTCGTATGCCTGTACCGCCATTGCGGCGATCCTGTCGCCAATTCTGGTTGGCTCCATCACTGACCGCTTTTTCTCGGCGCAGAAAGTGCTGGCGGTATTGATGTTCGCTGGCGCGGTACTGATGTATTTCGCTGCGCAACAGACCACTTTTGCCGGGTTCTTCCCGTTACTGCTGGCCTACTCGCTAACCTATATGCCGACCATTGCGCTGACTAACAGTATCGCTTTTGCCAACGTGCCGGATGTGGAGCGTGATTTCCCACGCATTCGTGTGATGGGCACTATCGGCTGGATTGCCTCTGGTCTGGCATGTGGATTCTTGCCGCAAATGCTGGGTTATGCCGATATCTCACCGACTAACATCCCGCTACTGATTACCGCCGGAAGTTCTGCTCTGCTCGGTGTGTTTGCGTTTTTCCTGCCCGACACGCCGCCAAAAAGCACCGGCAAAATGGATATTAAAGTCATGCTCGGCCTGGATGCGCTGATCCTGCTGCGCGATAAGAACTTCCTCGTCTTTTTCTTCTGTTCATTCCTGTTTGCGATGCCACTGGCGTTCTATTACATCTTTGCCAACGGTTACCTGACCGAAGTTGGCATGAAAAACGCCACTGGCTGGATGACGCTCGGCCAGTTCTCTGAAATCTTCTTTATGCTGGCATTGCCGTTTTTCACCAAACGCTTTGGTATCAAAAAGGTATTATTACTTGGTCTGGTCACCGCTGCGATCCGCTATGGCTTCTTTATTTACGGTAGTGCGGATGAATATTTCACCTACGCGTTACTGTTCCTCGGTATTTTGCTGCACGGCGTAAGTTACGATTTTTACTACGTTACCGCTTACATCTATGTCGATAAAAAAGCCCCCGTGCATATGCGTACCGCCGCGCAGGGGCTGATCACGCTCTGCTGCCAGGGCTTCGGCAGTTTGCTCGGCTATCGTCTTGGCGGTGTGATGATGGAAAAGATGTTCGCTTATCAGGAACCGGTAAACGGACTGACTTTCAACTGGGCCGGGATGTGGACTTTCGGCGCGGTGATGATTGCCATTATCGCCGTGCTGTTCATGATTTTTTTCCGCGAATCCGACAACGAAATTACGGCTATCAAGGTCGATGATCGCGATATTGCGTTGACACAAGGGGAAGTTAAATGAAAACAGAACGTATTCTCGGTGCTCTTTATGGGCAGGCGTTAGGGGATGCGATGGGGATGCCCTCCGAGCTTTGGCCGCGCAGTCGCGTCAAAGCACACTTTGGCTGGATTGACCGTTTTCTGCCTGGGCCAAAGGAGAATAACGCGGCCTGTTATTTTAACCGCGCCGAATTCACCGACGATACCTCGATGGCGCTGTGTCTGGCGGATGCGTTACTGGAACGTGAAGGCAAGATCGATCCGGATCTGATTGGGCGTAATATTCTCGACTGGGCGCTGCGTTTCGACGCCTTTAACAAAAACGTACTAGGTCCGACCTCGAAGATTGCGCTTAACGCCATTCGCGACGGTAAACCCGTTGCTGAACTGGAAAATAACGGCGTGACCAACGGCGCAGCGATGCGCGTCTCGCCATTAGGTTGTTTGCTTCCGGCGCACGATATTGACTCTTTTATTGATGATGTGGCGCTGGCCTCCAGCCCGACCCATAAATCCGATCTGGCGGTTGCGGGGGCGGTAGTCATCGCATGGGCGATTTCTCGTGCCATTGACGGAGAAAGCTGGTCAGCAATTGTTGATTCACTGCCTTCAATTGCGCGACATGCTCAACAAAAACGCATCACTACCTTCAGCGCCTCACTGGCTGCACGTCTGGAGATTGCGCTGAAAATTGTGCGCAATGCCGACGGCACCGAATCCGCCAGCGAACAGCTTTACCAGGTCGTTGGCGCAGGTACCAGCACTATTGAGTCCGTTCCGTGCGCCATTGCGCTGGTTGAACTGGCACAAACCGACCCGAATCGCTGCGCCGTCCTGTGCGCTAACCTTGGCGGCGACACAGACACCATCGGTGCTATGGCGACGGCAATTTGCGGCGCGTTGCATGGCGTTAACGCTATCGATCCTGCGTTAAAGGCGGAACTGGATGCGGTAAATCAGCTTGATTTCAACCGCTATGCCACGGCGCTGGCGAAGTATCGCCAACAACGGGAGGCGATATGAGCGGCGCTCGATTTCACACGCTGCTGCCTGAATTAGCCACGCGTCAGCCGGTGATGGTCGTCGGCGCGGCGGTCATTGATGTGATCGCCGACGCTTATGCCCTCCCCTGGCGTGGGTGCGATATCGAACTGAAACAGCAGAGCGTTAACGTTGGCGGCTGTGCACTGAATATTGCCGTGGCATTAAAGCGCCTCGGCATCGAAGCGGGTAATGCCTTGCCGCTCGGTCAGGGGGTGTGGGCGGAGATTATTCGCAACCGGATGGCAAAAGAGGACTTAATCAGCCTGATCGATAACGCCGAAGGTGATAACGGCTGGTGTCTGGCGCTGGTTGAGCCGGATGGCGAACGCACTTTTATGTCATTCAGCGGTGTGGAAAATCAGTGGAATCGCCAGTGGCTGGCGCGATTAACCGTTGCGCCTGGCAGCCTGCTCTATTTTTCCGGTTATCAACTGGCCTCGCCCTGCGGCGAATTGTTAGTGGAATGGCTGGAAGAGCTGCAAGACGTGACGCCATTTATCGATTTTGGCCCACGTATTGGCGATATCCCGGATGCATTACTGGCGCGGATCATGGCCTGTCGACCTTTAGTGTCACTCAATCGTCAAGAGGCTGAGATTGCCGCCGAACGTTTTGCTCTATCCGCAGAGATAACAACACTAGGCAAGCAATGGCAGGAGAAATTTGCCGCGCCGTTGATCGTTCGTCTCGATAAAGAGGGCGCATGGTATTTCAGCAACGACGCTTCTGGCTGCATTCCGGCATTTCCAACGCAAGTTGTAGACACCATTGGGGCGGGCGACAGTCATGCCGGCGGCGTACTTGCCGGGCTGGCCTCTGGTCTGCCACTGGCGGATGCCGTATTACTGGGCAATGCAGTGGCGTCGTGGGTTGTCGGGCATCGGGGCGGTGATTGTGCGCCAACGCGCGAGGAACTACTCCTCGCACACAAAAACGTATAGATCGCTGCGACAGTGGCTAATGCTGTACTCAATAGGCCGTTGCTGTTGGTCAAGCGCCACTTGCTTGATCACCAGCACCGGTATTTTGCTATCTAACTGAATATGTGACTGAAACTCGGCATCCGGCATCCGGGCGCTAACGCGGGAACGCGTACGTTGTGGGTAAATGTGCTGGCTGCGGAAGTAGTCATAAAGAGAAATCCCGATGGCATCAACATCATGAATTAAATGCGCCGGAACCCACGATTCCTCAATCGATACCGCCTCTTCATCGACATAGCGAATACGCTTAAGCAAAAAGACATCACTTCCCGCTTCGACCGCCAGCTGTTGCGCGACGTCTTCGGGACATTTCACGACACGCTTGTTAACCCATAGCGTATCGGGCTTTTTCCCGCGCAATACCACCTGCTGAGAAAACCCCCGCGCTTCTTTCAGCGAGTATTCGAAGATGTTGTTGATCTGCGTGCCGTAACCACGCGAACGCGTCACCACGCCCTCTTCTTCCAGCGACTGCATCGCCTTGCGCACCGTAATGCGCGAAACGCCGGTTAACTGACTTAAATCACGCTCACCGGGCAAAATATTGCCATGCTCCAGCACCCCGTTGCGCACGGCATTTTTTACCGTTTCGGCAAACTTAATATAAAGCGGCGTGTTATCCGCCGCTAAAATACGTTCGTTCAGTTGGGCAATCAGCTGGGTATGCGCTTGTTCCATTTGTCTTTTTCCTGCCGGGGAATCTGGTGGGAGTATATCACTGCTTCATATTTAAGGCGTTTCTTTAATCCCATCAACGAATCCCTGCAACTCCTCCTCTGTGCCATTAAACACATTAAAATCCACCGGACCATTAATGCCATCGACCTGTCCACGGTCGGAATGCTGCCAGAAGCGCCAGACCATGCCGTCATTGTCCGGGCGACGTTGATAATAGTGAGCCACCCACCACGGATATTCATTGAAATAGCCCGCCAGATTGGTGTGATAAAAAACGGCTCCTGAGTAAATAATTGGCTTTTTTCCCGTACGTTTTTCGACCATTTTTAGCCACTGACTTACCCGCTTGCGTAATTCTTTTGCCGATAATTTTCCTCGCTCTTCTACGTCCAGTACCGCAGGGAAATCGCCTTGTGAGAAATCCACCGTTTGCAGAAATAATCGCGCCTGAACTGAAGCGGATACTGACGGGGAGAAATAATGATACGCCCCGCGCAGCAGGCCATTTTCGCGGCTTAGTTGCCAGTTACGCGAAAAATAGGGGTCCACCAGCTTTTCGCCTTCCGTCGCCTTAATAAAGGCAAATTGTAAGCGAATACCGTTATCGCGCATTTTTGCCACCCGCTGCCAGTCGATCCGCTCCTGCCAGCGCGAAACATCTATTCCGTGAATGGTGTAACTGGCAGGAATGCGAATAGCGAAAGATTTAACCGGGCGATAACCGTAGAAGTGAATGTAGTCTTTAATCTGAATTGCTGTCGAATAGAAAAAATTCACCGTCTGACGCGGATAAATTGCAACGATGGAAATTAGCCCAAGAGCGCATAATAAAACGGTGAATTTTTTTCGACTGGTGATTCTCAACTGCATTGGTTTCATCCCTGAATGTCAGCACCAAAGGCTGACAATAACCAAAGCAGCTATAGTACGGTGCTCACCACCAGGCGTGGAAGTGGTGAACCGGACCAATACCGTGACCAACTTCCAGCGTGTCGGCCTGGGCTAATGCCGATGAAAGCCAGCTTTTTGCCTCCTGTACGGTGTCAGCCCAGTTTGTATGGCGCGGGCGCAGTGCAGCCAACGCCGCAGAGAGCGTACAACCAGTGCCGTGAGTGTTTTTGGTCATAATGCGCTGTGCGGTAAACCGTTGTTCACCCTCGCGGGTAAACAGCCAGTCCGGGCTTTGCTCATCATCCAGATGACCACCTTTCATTAGCACTGCGCCACAGCCCATCGCCAACAGCGATCGCCCTTGTTCCAGCATTTCCTGTTCGGTGCGCGCGTGTGGCGCGTCGAGCAAGGCGGCTGCTTCGGGCAAGTTTGGCGTTATTAATGAAACCTGTGGCAATAATCGACTGCGTAGCGTGGCAACTGCCGAAGGTGAAAGCAGCGGGTCGCCGCTTTTTGCCAGCATAACGGTGTCGAGTACCACGTTTTGGATCTGATAACGTTGCAACCGTTCTGCCACCGCTTCAACAATATCGGTTTCCGCCAACATACCGATTTTAGTGGTGTCGATTCGCACATCGCTGAACACCGAATCGAGCTGGGCGGCGACAAAATCAGGCTCAATGCGATACACCGACTGTACGCCACGGGTATTTTGCGCCACCAGTGCAGTAATAACTGAGCAACCATAAGCGCCAAGTGCCGAGAAGGTTTTAAGATCGGCCTGAATCCCCGCACCACCACTCGGATCAGTACCGGCAATCGTCAGAGCGTTAATCCGTTTCATGCCTGCACCTCCTGCGTCAATTGCCAGAGCGCATCAAGGAAATGTGGAACAAAACTGCCTGGCCCCTCGCTTCTGGCGACTGCGCGTTCTCCGGCTTGTTTCATCCAGTGACAGGCAGATGCGATATTTTCCAGCGTATCGCCTGGTAGCGCACAACAGGCAGCGACAACCGCCGATAGTGCACAGCCAGTTCCTACCACTTTGGTCATTAACGGATCGCCACCGTGAATGCCAATGATACGATGTCCATCGGTAACATAATCCACCTCGCCAGTGACCACGACGATTGCGCCAGTTTCCCGTGCCAGTGTTTGTGCAGCAGGTATCGCGTTAGCTGCGGCATCAGTGGTATCCACTCCCCGTCCACCATTAGCAACGCCAGCTAATGCCATGATTTCCGAAGCATTACCACGTATGGCGGTTGGCTTATGGGACAGAAGTTCCAGACAAAAACGGCGGCGATAATCGAGCGCACCAACCGCAACCGGATCAAGCGTCCAGGGCGTTTGTGATCGTGTTGCTTGCTCAACGGCAGCACTCATCGCTTGCGCGCGTGGCTGCGTCAGCGTGCCAACGTTAATCAACAAGGCACTGGCGATAGCCGCAAACTGACTGGCCTCTTCGGTTTCGATAACCATCGCTGGCGATGCGCCGAGCGCCAGCAAGGTATTGGCAGTAAAAGTTTGCACCACATCGTTGGTCATGCAGTGCACAAGAGGGGAATGTTGGTGAAAAAGGTGTAACGCGTGCGCAGATTGCGCTGAACTCAGCAGGTCGACTTGCATAGTTTGCTCCTGCCATAACGTGAAGAAGCAATGACCTGGTGGTCCGTGACTTCCCTACGCTGGCATTATCCAGATCAGGTGATACGGGTATTTCTCAGCCTTCACAAAGAAGGGCACCCCGAGTCGTTTGGTTGCGATAATAAATCGCAGAGGAGGATGGTAATGTCCAGCGCACGCGTTGTAAACGGGGAAAAACGGCGGTATTACAATAACGTTGTGAAATTATTTGATATAAGAATCCAGCACCTTCAGAACGACATCCAGATCTTCTTCACGTTTTAGCTCATCCCCCTGGTGAACGATGTGTTCCGTCAGATGGCCTTTAATCACTTCCCGCATCAGACCGTTTACCGCGCCACGGATAGCAGCAATCTGTTGTAAAACTGCAGCGCATTCATGCGGTTCGTCGAGCATTTTCTTGAGCGCCACGACCTGGCCCTGAATCTTACTGGCACGCGCTTTCAGTTTCTGTTTATCACGGATTGTATGAGACATGGCAACACCTGGTTAACAAGAATATGAAAAATCATAGCACTATTAATCTACTGGGGGGTAGTATCAGGTACTGGGGGGGAGTAGAATCAGATTGCCGAATTAATACTAAGAATTATTATCATGACCGAATTTACAACACTTCTTCAGCAAGGAAACGCCTGGTTCTTCATCCCCAGCGCCATCTTACTTGGTGCGCTTCATGGTCTGGAACCGGGGCACTCAAAAACGATGATGGCGGCGTTTATCATCGCCATCAAAGGCACCATTAAACAGGCGGTGATGCTCGGACTGGCAGCAACTATTTCGCATACCGCAGTGGTCTGGTTAATTGCCTTTGGCGGGATGGTGATCAGCAAACGCTTTACTGCTCAATCAGCAGAACCGTGGCTCCAGTTGATTTCCGCAGTGATCATTATTAGCACCGCGTTCTGGATGTTCTGGCGTACCTGGCGCGGCGAACGCAACTGGCTGGAGAATATGCACGAGCATGATCATGAGCATCATCACCACGATCACGAAGATCACCACGACCATGGACATCATCACCATCACGAACATGGCGAGTATCAGGATGCCCATGCACGAGCCCATGCCAATGACATTAAACGACGCTTTGATGGTAGAGAGGTCACCAACTGGCAAATTTTGCTATTTGGCTTAACCGGTGGCCTTATCCCCTGCCCGGCAGCAATTACCGTGCTGTTGATTTGCATTCAGTTGAAAGCCCTGACACTGGGCACAACACTGGTCGTCAGTTTCAGCCTCGGCCTGGCGTTAACGCTTGTCACCGTAGGCGTTGGCGCAGCAATCAGCGTTCAGCAGGTCGCAAAACGCTGGAGCGGATTTAACACTCTCGCTAAACGCGCTCCCTATTTTTCCAGTCTGTTGATTGGCTTAGTTGGTGTGTATATGGGCGTACATGGCTTCATGGGCATAATGCGATAACTCAATCCTTTAGGCTTGCATGTTATCTTCAGCCCAGGATGATTCTTAAATCAGCTATTTCCGCTGACTCTCTGCTCGCTAAGGATGCTTTTAGGGCATCCTTTCATTTACACTTTTTACGAAATCATGGGATCACTAACAAAATATCGCTTGTCAGTTATATTGTATGGCAGGAAAGATATGCGACTGATATTACAGATCCCCAAAGTGGAGAGTTTATGACCATTAAAAATAAGATGTTGCTGGGTGCGCTTTTGCTGGTTACCAGTGCCGCCTGGGCCGCACCAGCCACCGCGGGTTCGACCAATACCTCGGGAATTTCTAAGTATGAGTTAAGCAGTTTCATTGCTGACTTTAAGCATTTCAAACCAGGTGACACCGTCCCAGAGATGTACCGCACCGATGAGTACAACATTAAGCAGTGGCAGTTACGTAACCTGCCCGCGCCTGATGCCGGGACGCACTGGACCTATATGGGTGGCGCGTACGTGTTGATCAGCGACACCGACGGTAAAATCATTAAAGCCTACGACGGTGAGATTTTTTATCATCGCTAAAAAAAAGCCCCCTCGGAGAGAGGGGGGAATGCAGACACCTTAATATTTTTATTATTAGCCACTTGCTCGTCTTGCTTGTTATTAGTCGTATTTCACGTTGATTAATGCGGTTGCCTCCAGTGCGCCAGATTTAACTTTGTTTGTATCGTAGACGTAGTAACTGGCCGTTATCGGAATTGAAACCGTTGTATCTGTAAGTTTTGACTTTGCCGCAATTTCTTTTAAATTTGTATATCCTTTACTGCTGTTAGTGATATTTAAAAGTGTGACTGGCGTACCATTACTTTCAAGAATAAATCCTACGCCATTATCTTCCGCACCTTTCAGGATCGTGTTGCTGTTGGTTAACAAGTCAGAACTTGATAAATACACCTGCATTTTCCGTGATGTTTGATTTTGTTGACCTAATAAATTTTTACAACGCAGAATAATATCCCCTTTTTTACTATTTATTGTTGTTTTGTTACCTGTGGCTGGTAATTGTGAAACGGGAATACTCTCTAACGTAATTAATAAATCGTCCGGTTTGCAGGTTGTGGTTATCGGGTTGTATGACAATGTCAGATTAAAGGAATAGACACCTGCATTTTGTGCCAATGCATTTCTGTAGCTATTTACACATGCATCCCATGACTTACCACCTAATAAACACAGTAGAAATTGTACTGCGGCACTCCCACGTGTCGATGATGAAGCACTGGATAATGTCGCAACTCCATTAATCATCACTGAACCACCGCCCCCCGCAGAAACATTCACTTTTGCATTACTGGCCGCAGGTGTCACCGTTACCGAATAACCACTGGTGAAACTGGTCTGATTATTTGACAATGTAATGTTGTTTTTATTTGTCCATTCAAAATGTAAATTTAATTTAATGGTATCGTTATAAAGTCCAACAATAATATCCGACGGGCTCATAGGGGTGATAGTATTTGTACTCACGCATGACGAATCATTAAAATTATGCTCATATGTCGCCATTTGTGTTTGAGTAAGTGCAAAATCCCCCTGAACAACCAAATTGTGCTGAACAGATAACTCACTATAACATGCCGCATAGCTCACAGGCATAACCATCATCATTAATATAAATAGCATTATGCGAATTTCCATAGAACCACCTGACTATTACTGGCAAATATAATTTTTACTTTCATCAATCTCTTTACCGAAGGTGATTGTGCATGAAAGCCCTTGTTGCTTATCAATTGCCACATTAACCGATGGCGGTACTTCATTGGTGCGAATAAATAACTGGCTTCCCTGGCCGACAACACCAATATTATGACCATGGATATCATTGACTTCATAACCAAACGTTAATGGTTGCCCATCCGCTCTTAATGCTTTTATAAACCATGGCTTGCGCTGATCGGTATCAAAATTAACCAGTACAACCGCGCCGCGATAAGGGGCGGCAATTTTCCGGTTGCCACGTAATTCTGCTTCGCTATCGCTTTGTGACACATCCAACATCAGGTAATTTTCCCGATAAGGTGTCATTCCGTCGTATACCACCACTCCATTACGGTTTGTTGTGCGATATTTTTGCCCATTGACATAAGCATCTTTAATTCCTGGCGCATTCATCACAGCAAACGTTTCAGAAAGACGGTTTGCCAGATTAACGCCACCCGACCAGGCGACAATGCCCCCTGAAACACTGGCTCCAGCCTGTCGATAAGCACTCGACTGACTATAACTGCCATTCACTGTCGCAACCGGCGCGTTCCAGGTTAAATTCGCCCCAGCTGTCGTTTCATTTCCCTGATACTGATAACTCAGGTTGACCCCATAGTTAAACTGATCCCGGCTTCCAACGGTTCCTGATAATCCCGTATTATTTGAGGCAACCCCCTGATCATCAAACGTCGTTGAGTTAGACATATATATTTGCCGACGAGGCGTCGTAACGTCATCACCCCAATCAAAGGGAATCGATATAAAAATATTAAAACGTTTCTCTTCATGATGATTCTCGTCATAAGCATGGCTTGCCGCGAGGGTATAGCTTATCCTTCGCAGGTTGTTGGAATAACTCAACTGATAATCCTTACTGCTGCCGCTACGCCCCCAGTAATCTCGCCATAACGTACTTAAGGACACAGAACCCCAGCCTTCTGGCAATGACTGACTCATATTGGCAGAAAAGCTATTTTTACGGCCAAAATCGTTCTGGTAATAATCGGCAATGTCATAGATATCGTTTTCATCACGGCGATAATTATCTTTATTGTTTGCCCATACGTGATCATTAAATGTCCGATAATCACGCGACGAATAACGCCAGGCCGCCAGACCAAAACGTGTCGACGTTTGGCTCACAAATTTGTTGTAGGCAATTTGATAACTTTGCCCGTCAAACACATCGCCGTTGTCTTGTTTACTATGCGACTTTGTGGCATCGACGGAAATGGCACCAAAGCGTGTATTCCAGCCAGTCCCCAAAGTGAACGCGTAATAATTATTCGCGACCATCGAGCCACCATACAGCGTTAATAAGTTATTAAAACCATACTGATAACCCGCCTGGACAAAATCACTTTGTTTGCTCGCCCCTTCAATATGGCTACGACCCGCCGCAAAATCATATTTCGACACGCCGGGTTGCAGCATATTTGGTACCGCTGCATAAGGCACCAGATAGGTGGTTACCGAACCGTCCGCCTCTTTCACGCTAACATCAAGATCCGCTCCACCACCGGCCAACTGCAAATCTGTAATCGCAAACGGGCCTGGAGGAACCTCTTTCTGATAAACCACAAAACCATTCTGTTCAATAGTTACCAGCGCGTTACTCTGAGCAATCCCCTGCACTCGTGGCGTAAAATTTTGTTTCGAGTTAGGCAACATCTGCATATCACGAAACAACCGCACACCGCTGAAGCGAACAGAATCAAAAATATCGCTTGATGTGTACATATCACCCACACGAAGCGTGCCGAGAAGTTGGGCAAATCCACGTTCCAGATACAGGGTATTGCTCTTCCACACCCCTGGATTGTTATTTGTTTTACTGAAACTGGCATCAGAATGCAGTTGCCACCCCAATAAATTTAACCCGCTGTTAAAACGTACATATGTACTCTTGCTATTACCGGACGCTTTATAATCGCTGTAATACTGACTCATATAATAAGAGGTATAAAACGCATTAATACCCCGCTCCCAGTTTTCAGGTGGTACATAGCCACTTTCCAGTTCTTCCACCCAGGCTTGCGGGACACTGAAATCGAGACGAAAAACTCCGATATCCCAGGTATAGCTCCCGCCCTGAATAAGTTGCTTAAATGTTAAACATTGCTTACCGCTGGCAAAGTTATCGGTATTAATGCCTAACCGCTTGATCATTTCCCTTGATAAACATGTTTCTTGCGGGTTGTCTTTAACAATGATCTCATATTTCCCACGCCATTGCTTATTGACATAAATATCGATGTCATACTGCCCCGGCAAGGGTTGATTATCATCAAGACGAATATTTGCAACCTGCTGGTCTTTCATTCCACCTATCATGAAATGGGTATCAAAGGTTTCTTCAGCTGCATAAGC